>Ga0256404_1002680_pt1 | contig 38620 bp, 40 predicted proteins | sample RumenRJG_01DNA_FD_185990 | JGI IMG/M metagenome (GOLD analysis project Ga0256404, IMG submission 185990) | Bovine rumen microbial communities from Lethbridge, Alberta, Canada - RJG_01 | ecosystem: Host-associated > Mammals > Digestive system > Stomach > Rumen | place: Canada: Alberta | collected...
TTGTTACAGAAAAAGACAAATGTCATTCTTATGATTATTGGTACAGCCATCTTTGGCATTATCTGTGCACAATTTGGAATCTTAGCAGCTTAAAAAATATTTATAAATAAAAAAGGAGAAAATTTTATGTTTAATTTTGATGAAAAGAAAGTTTATACAGATCATTTGAATGGGGTAAATATGATTCCTCAGGTAGAAAAGGTAGTAGATAAAATTTGTGAAGATGGATATAAGAATATCTTCTTAGTTGGTATTGGTGGAACACTATTATATGCAGGACAAATTTTCCATACAGCTAGACAGTTAGGATGCTCTTTACCATTATATTTAACTAATGCTACAGACTTCTTATATGAAGGTGATGCAAACTTTACAAAAGATTCAGTAGTAGTTGTTGCTTCATTATCTGGTCATACAGTAGAAGTAGAACAGGCTATTGATAAAGCACATGAAGTAGGTGCTAGAGTTATTGGTTATGTAGAAGTAGTTGATACTCCAATCGCAAACAAAGTTGATGAATTAGTTACAACAGTAGGTGGAGAATATTACTGGTGGTATACAGTTGTCTTAAGATTCATGAAGAATGCTGGACAATTCGATAAGTATGATGAATTAGTATCTGATATGCAGAACTTACCAAAAGATATCGTTCAGGTATATAAAGATGCAGATGCTCAGATGAAAGAATATGCAGATAAATACTGTGATTCATCACTTACATACTTAGTAGCTTCAGGTAACCTTGAAGACTGGGCTCAATGTTATGGTATGTGTATTATGGAAGAAATGCAGTGGATGCGCACACGTCCTATTTCAGCAGCTAACTTCTTCCATGGTTTATTAGAAGTTATCGAAAGAGATACTACAGTATTATTAATCAAGGGTGAAGATAAGACTAGACCAGAAATGGATCGTGTTGAAAACTTTGTTGGTAAAATTTGTGCAAATGTTACAACTATCGATACTAAGAACTTTGAATTACCTGGTATCAGAGATGAATTCAGAGGTATCTTATCTCCAATCGTAATGAGATCAGCATTCATGAGACTTAATGTTCATCTAGAACACAACAGACGTCATCCATTAGACATCAGAAGATACTATAAGTGCTTAGAATACTAAAAAGAGAAAACGGGCAAGGCATTATATAATGCCTGCTCGTATTTATAATTATGATTAAAACTGTTATTTTTGATATGGATGGTGTGATCTTTGATAGTGAAACCATGTATATAAATGATTTGATAAGATTTTTTAAACAGCATGATATAGAAATACAAGTAAGTGATTGTATTCCTCTCATTGGTATTGATAGTAAATTATATTATGAACATGCATACACAATGTGGAATGGAAAAATTGATTTCATGACATTTAAAAATATGCTTCAAGAATATTTTCGTTCATTAGATCGTGATTATAAAGCGGTAGTTAGACCTCAGATCTATTCCGTTTTAGAACACTTAAGCAAACATTATAAAATAGCATTAGCGTCCTCTTCTAGGTTATATACTATTAATAATGCATTGGATCAGGCTGGTTTAAGAAAGTACTTTTCACTTATAGTAAGTGGTGAACAATTCAAAGAAAGTAAACCAAATCCAGAAATATATTTACATACAATCAAAGAGTTAAATGTGAATAAAGATGAAGCTGTTATTATTGAGGATTCACCTAAAGGAATATTAGCTGCAAATAAAGCTGGTATTAAGGTATTAGCTTTAAAAGATGATAAGTTTGGCTTGGATCAGAGCCAGGCAGATATAATTATTGATGAATTAAATGATATTATAAAGTTTATAGAGAAAGGGTCATAAAAGTATGAATGCTATGTTAATTGTCGTTATAGTGATTGCTATTATTGGTACTATTCCAGTAATCATCAGAAAGAAACTCCTAAATAATTATCTAACATTACTCCAAAACAATGATATTAAGGCAATAGAAGACTTAATGGCAACTAAACTAGCTAAGATATGTATTCCCCAATTTAATAGAGAATACTTACTTTTAAATGTTTATCTAAAGATAAATGATGACAAACAAATAGATACTCTAGTAAACAATATAATGGATCATGTTCCTATGAATTCTAAGCAGAAGTCTGCTCTTGCACAATCAGTATTCTATAGATATGTAGATAAGAAAAATGCATCTATGATTGATTATTTGTTGGAAATGGTTAGCACAACAAATAATCATGCCCTATGTAGACAGATGGATATGGTCAATGATACTTTAATTAAGGGTGGAAATAAGTATTATGACGAACTAAAATCTAATCTTGCAGATGTAGAATATACTAAAAACAATGAAGATACTCCCTATCTTGAATTCTTATTATCAGTTATCTATAAGAATATGGGTAATGAATCAAAGAGTAAGGAATATAAGAATAAAGCTTTAGAAGATAGTAAAGGAACTATATATGAATCTTTAATTCATTATCAAAATTATTAGGATGATTGAAAAGATTCCTTACCGGAAAGACAGCCTAATTACAGTTGTGATGCCAAATTTAAATTACAATATCCCTCAGAAAAAAGATACCAATCCGTTGGAAATTCAAATATTGAATATGATAAAAAAGGATAATAAAATCAGTACAAAAAATGTCAATGACGTTAGGAGTAAGTTCCAAGACTATAAAACGTCACATTAAAAATATGGGTATTGTCCGATTTATTGGTCGTGGTTTCAATGGACTCTGAGAAATAATTGATGATTAGAAATATAATTTAACATCATTTATAGCAAAGCTATAAGAATTCAATAAAATGAACCTTATAGCTTTTTTGCGTAGATAAATTATCATAATAAGTGCAACAACCTATAAGAATAAAAAAGTTCATGGGTTCAATGATAAAATGTGAGTGACAAAACAAACATTTATCAAGGAGAATCCCATGAACTACAGCCATCTTAACATAAATGAGAAAACAGTCATATCTTTGCTTGCTTCTTCTGACGTATCGATTCGTGAAACAGCGAAGCAGCTTGGAAGAAGTCCGAGTACGATTTCCAGAGAATTGAAACGTAACCAAACAAATGAACGAGATTCCCGGTATATCCCTTCGAAAGCCCAGGAAACATATCAAAACAGAAAACATCATTGTGGCAGAAAATATATTTCCTGTGAGGATACGCTATCCTACGTGAAATCCAGAATAGAAGATCATTGGTCGCCTGAACAAATCGCAAATAGAAAAACAGCACACGAAGTTCCTTCTGCATCAACGATCTATCGAATGATTCACCAGAAAAGGCTTGGTACTATCACAATGGCACGTCTAAGAAGAAAAGAAACTTTACAAGACCAGCCGAAACCAGAGGAAAATTCAATGATGGCGGCAGGACAATCAAAAAACGCCCCAAAGATGTCTATAAACGAAAAGAATTAGGACATTGGGAGGGTGATACTGTTGTATCTGGCAAAATTGATCGCAAGTGCAAATCTTCAGCCTGTTTTGTGACGCTGGCAGAGCGAAAATCAAGGATGTATATTGCGATAAAGGTTCCAAACAGAACAGCCGAGATTGTCAGCCAAGCTATCATCAAAGCATTAAAGGATTTTCCCGAAGACATGGTCAAGACGATAACGTTCGACCGCGGAAAAGAAATCGCCGGTTATGAAGATATAGAAAATGCGCTGCATTGCAGTACCTACTTCTGCGATCCATACTGTGTCTGGCAAAAAGGAACAAATGAAAACACCAATGGACTGTTAAGAGAATTCTATCCAAAAGGAATGGACCTATCACTTGTCGATGAAGATGAGCTAAAGCATAATCTTGAACTGATGAATAATCGGCCACGAAAGTGCCTTGGCTATAAGACACCAAATGAAGTTATGAACGAAATAGACTCACATACATCGTGTTGCACTTAATTTGACAAATCATCAATACCAATTTTGGCCGTGAGTACAAAATGAATATATAAATTATTGGATATGAATAATTAAATAAATTGAATTCAATTTACATTCTTGCTAATATAAATTATAATATTAGCAAGAATGTAAAAGGCGGTGAGAGAATGAAAGGAGTAATGGATTCTAAAAAAATTGAGGTTTTGAATGTTAAAAAATTAAAGAATGTGAATGTATCGAGACAGTCTATTTATAATTTTATAAAAAAGAATTGTATGGAAAAAGTTGGCCCAGGTATTTATATTTCAAAAGATGTGTTGGAAGATGAAGCTTATGTTTTATCACAGCGTTGCCCAAAAGGAGTTATTTCTCATGATGATGCCTTATATTATTATGGTCTGGTTGATCGAGAACCTTTTGTGCATTGTATTACAATTTATAGTGGATATAATCCTTCTGCTCTAACAAACTCTGGTTATAAGGTTTATACCGTGAAAAAGGGACTTTTAGATTTAGGAAAGACTAAAATCACAAATCAATTTGGTCATGAAATCCCAATGTATGATTTGGAAAGAACAATTTGTGATTTAGTGAGAAGTAGACGTAATTTCGAAATTCAGGATTTTAATATGGCGATTAAAACTTATTTACAAAGAAATGATAAGGATCTTAATCGTTTAATGGTGTATGCAAAAGCATTTCGAATTGAAAAGATAATTAGACAATATATGGAGGTTTTATTGTAATGTATTTAACTCCAGCACAAATAAAAGGTAGAATTAAAAATGTCGCCAAACAAAATGAATCGGATCCTATAACTTTGTTACGTATTTATATGATGGAGCGTTTTCTTGAAAGAATAACGTATTCTAAATATAAAGACGATTTCATTGTTAAGGGTGGAATCTTGGTTACTTCTATGATTGGTATATCGATGCGATCGACTATGGACATTGATACAACAATACGTAATTTTGATTTAACAAAAGAAGAAACTACAAGAATTATAAATGAAATTAAAGATATTTCTCTTGATGATCACATTGAATTTATCTTAAATGATGTATCTGAAATCATGGACAATATGGAGTATCCAGGAATAAGAATTCATATGAATTCAAAATTAGAAAATTTAATAGTGCCAATCAAAATAGATATATCAACAGGTGATGTGATTACACCTAGAGAAGTAAGATATGAATATCCGTTGTTGTTAGAAGACAAATCAATACAACTCTGGTCATATAATTTAGAAACAATACTTGCAGAAAAAATTCAGACAATTCTTTCTAGAGGATTGTTGAATACACGTATGCGTGATTTTTATGACATAACGACTTTATTTAATCGTTATAAGGATTCGATAAACTATAATGATTTATCATTGGCATTTGATAAAACATGTAGAAAAAGAGAGACACTTTCTTTATTGGAGCATTATGAAGAAATATTATGCTCAATAAGTGAAGATTCAACATTGCAGAATTTATGGAAAAATTATTGTCGCAAATATAAATATGCTAGTCATATTGAGTTTTCTACAAATTTAGAAATAATAAAACAATTAGTGAGTAAAATGCTATAAATTGAGTGAAACAATATTTTAATTGTATGTATTTTTAGAATGAAATGGTTTGTATTCAATATGTACTTACAGTGACTCCAAAATGAGTGCAGAATATACATAAAAGATTTGGAATAAAAAATTATACCAGATTGCAAATAGAAATTGGAAATAAGGAAAAGTACCTTATTGTTAAATGTAATTGGAAATTAGGTTCAATAAAAGTCTGACAATGTATTGCCAGACTTTTTACTACTTACGTTTAAATACAAGAAAGAGATGATCACACCATAATGCAATGAGAATAAGAGGTCGACTGAAGACTGTAAAGCGATAAAAGTTAGAAAAGAAGACATCAAAATTTCTCAAATAGTATTCATATGCGAAATGGTCAAACAGATAGAATGCAATAAATATGATGGAAGCTATGATGAAGAATAGGCGATGTTTTGTCATAAAGACTCTCTCCTCTCTAAGAAAATATTACCATAGCTGAAAAAATAGCCAGCTTATCATATGTGACTTAGAAAAAACAATCAATGCCCTGATCAGTGAAGATTTGTTGGTAGGAAAGAAGGTCTTCGGGATGTAAGGCTTTTGTATTCTCGTAGGCATAATTGCGGTGAAGCAATTGATATTTCTTTTCACCCATTTGATGGAATGGCAAGAGCTGGACTTTCTTTAAGCCTAATTCTTTTAAGTATGTGGCAATTAACTTTGCATCATCTAAAGAATCGTTGAAATGAGGAATAACAGGTATCCGAGGGAGGATTTCAATGTGTTGTTCAATAGCCCATTTGAGATTCTTTCTGATAAGCTCATTACCAACCTTTGTTCCTGCTTGATGTTTTTTAGAATCGGCATGTTTGATATCAAAGAGTAATAAATCAAACATCGGTGCTAATTCATGAAAGAGATCTTCTGGCACATATCCTGTTGTTTCAATCGCAAGATGAAGATTGTACTTTTTCAAGGCAGGAAGTAATTCACGTAGGAAATCAGGCTGACTCATGCCTTCACCACCGGATATCGTAATACCCCCACCGCTCTCTTCATAGAAAGGCAAGTCTTGAAGACAGATTGCAACAACCTCCTCAACACTCTTATATTCCCCTTCATTACTTAAGGCATGTCCAGGACAATTCTTCACACATTCTAGACAACCGATACATTTATTGAAATCTACATGTATGCATTGATCCTGATGTGTTAATGTATGAGTAGGACATATGTTGACACAATGAAGACAATGCAGGCAGTCTTCTTGATGATAGAGAATCTGAATCTTTGCCAGCTGGCTTTCTGGGTTTGCACACCATTGACATCTCAAAGGACATCCTTTTAAGAATAGTGTTGTTCTGATGCCAGGGCCATCATGAATACTGAATTTTTGTATATTAAATAGGATACCTTTACTCATAAACTGTTTCTCCTTCGCAATTATTGTAGCAGTTAGATGGTTAAGAGTAAATATAAACTTACGAATGAAACCAAAAAATAATTTATATGAAATATAATATTGACTAATTTTTAAATGATGCTACGATATAGTTGTAGAAGAAAGTGATATGTATTTCAAATGAAATTAAAAGGAGAAGCTTATGGAAAACAAAGAACACTTTGGTCAGCTTACTGATCGTATGCAAGCATTCCGTGAAGAAGTACTTGATGAACGCCCTTATATTGATGAAGAGCGTGCAATGATTGTCACAAAGGTCTATCAAGAAAATGAAGATAAGCCTAGAGTGCTTTTAAGAGCCTTGATGCTGAAAGCTATTCTTGAAGAGATGACAATCTATATTGAAGATAAGACATTACTTGTGGGAAATCAGGCAAGAAAAAACAAGAATGCCCCAATCTTCCCTGAATATACAATGGAATTTGTGATTGATGAATTGGATAAGTTTGAAAAACGTGATGGTGATGTTTTCTATATTACCGAAGAAACAAAAGAGAACTTAAAAAGTATTGCACCTTTCTGGAAGAATAATACGCTAAGAGATCGAGGGATGAACCTTTTACCAGAGTGTGTGCAGGTCTTTATGGAAACGGGTTTCTTTGGCATGGAAGGCAAGCTGAATGCCGGTGATGCTCATCTTGCGGTTAATTATGAAAAGGTTCTGAAATATGGTCTTAAAGGCTATGAAGAAAGAGCTAGAAAACTGCAGTCACAACTTGACCTATGTGAACCTGATGCGATTGATCAAAATGTTTTCTATAACGCTGTCTTAATAGTCCTTGAAGCCGTTCATACTTTTGCCTTACGTTATAGCCAGCTTGCGAAAGAGATGGCAGAAAAGGAAAACAATGAAAAGAGAAAAGCAGAACTCTTAGAAATCAGTCGCATTTGTCAGAAAGTGCCTTATGAACCAGCTGATACATTCTATGAAGCTATGCAGTCTGTCTGGTTTATTCAGTTGATTCTACAGATTGAATCAAATGGCCATTCTCTTTCTTATGGTCGCTTTGATCAATATATGTATCCTTACTACAAACATTCAGTACTTGAAAAACAAGACATGACAAAAGAAGAAGCCTTAGAACTCCTATCTAACTTATGGATTAAGAGCCTTACTATCAATAAAGTCAGAAGTCAGTCCCATACATTATCAAGTGCAGGAAGTCCAATGTATCAGAATGTCACTATTGGCGGACAGACAACTGACCATCATGATGCTGTTAATGAACTCTCTTTCACAGTATTACAATCCATTGCCCAAACAAGATTAACACAACCAAACTTAACAGTACGTTATCATAAGAATCTCAATCCAGTTTTCTTTGATGAATGTATTGAAGTTGTGAAGTTAGGATTCGGTATGCCCGCTTTCAATAATGACGAAATCATTATTCCTTCATTCATTGAAAAAGGTGTCAAGGAAGAAGATGCCTATAATTATTCAGCGATTGGATGTGTTGAGACGGCTGTACCTGGTAAATGGGGATATCGTTGTACGGGTATGAGTTATATGAACTTCCCTCGTATTCTTCTTTGTGCCATGAATAATGGTATTGATATGACAAGTGGCAAGAGATTTACTAAGGGCTATGGCTACTTCAAAGATATGACTAGTTATGAAGAACTGATGAAGGCATGGGATTTAACGGTTCGTGAATTGACACGCTATTCAGTGATTACTGAAAATGCGATTGATAAGGCTAGTGAAAGAGATGTTCCTGATATTCTCTGTAGTACATTGACGGATGATTGTTTAGGACGTGGTAAGACGATTAAAGAAGGTGGTGCTGTTTATGACTTTATCTCTGGGTTGCAGGTGGGTATTGCGAATATGGCTGACTCTCTTTCGGCAATCAAGAAGCTAGTCTTTGATGAAAAGCGTATCACACCGGCCCAGTTATGGGACGCAATTGTCGATGACTTTAGTTCACCAGAAAATCAGAAGATCCAGGATATGCTTATTCATGATGCACCAAAATATGGCAATGATGATGATAGTGTTGATGAGCTTGTAGTAGAAGCATATGATAGCTATCTTGATGAAATGAAGAAGTATAAGAATACACGTTATGGTCGAGGACCTATTGGTGGTGTACGTTATGGTGGAACATCTTCTATTTCTGCCAATGTAGGCCAAGGTATGGGTACAATGGCCACACCGGATGGTCGTCATGCTCATGAACCATTAGCTGAAGGCTGCTCCCCTGCTCATAATGCCGATCAGAATGGACCAACAGCAGTCTTCAAGACGGTTTCCAAACTACCAACCCATCTTATTACAGGTGGCGTCCTACTTAATCAAAAGATGACCCCAATAATGCTTACAACAGATGAAAACAAAATGAAATTAGAAATGTTGATAAAGACATTCTTTAATCGATTACATGGTTATCATGTCCAATATAATATTGTTTCAAGAGAAACGCTTATTGATGCCCAAAAACATCCAGAAAAACATAAAGACTTAATTGTTCGTGTTGCCGGATATTCAGCATTCTTCAATGTCCTCTCTAAAGCAACACAGGATGATATTATTGGCAGAACAGAACAAAGTTTATAGGAGAGAAAAAATGGAATTTATATTAGATACAATTAACTTAGATGAGATCAGAGATGGGGTTGATCATATGCCTATTAGTGGCATTACATCCAACCCAAGTATTGTTAAAAAAACAGCCCCAGATGATTTCTTTGAACATATGCGTGAAGTCAGACGTATTATTGGAAAAGAAAGAAGTCTTCATATACAGGTTGTTGGTACAACATGTGAAGATATGTTGAAAGATGCAAAGCGTATTTTTGAAGAAGTAGATAAAGATGTCTATATTAAGATTCCTACAAGCTATGAAGGCGTCAAAGCCATCAAAGCACTTAAAGCGCAAGGCAGAAACGTCACAGCAACAGCTATCTATACAGTCATGCAGGCTTATATGGCTTTAGAAGCAGGTGCTGACTATATTGCGCCTTATGTCAATCGTATTGCCAATATTGGTGGTGATCCTTATGACCTTATTGATAAAGTTGAAAGCAGAATTGCGATGGATGGCTATGACTGTAAGATTCTTGCTGCAAGTTTCCATGCCTTAGGACAGGTGGAAGAGTCATTAGCAGCTGGTGCTCAGGCGATAACAGCGCCATATGGTGTTCTTAAGACAATTTTCGGGAATATCAATATTTCCCAGGCAATTAAAGATTTCAACAACGACTGGCATGATTTATATGGTGACAATAAAAAAGTGAGTGACTTATAAAAAAGGAGATGTTCGTTATGACAAAAATTATTTGTGCACCAGGAAGTTATATTCAGGGAGCTGGCGAAATTAAGAAGCTAGCTTCCTACTATCAGGAATTAGGTACAAAAGGTGCTTATTTGATGATTGGTCATCATGCCTATGTGCATGACTTAGATGATATTGAAAGTTCCTTTAAAGATGCAAATGTACCATTTAATTCAGAACTATTTGGAGGTGAATGTTCAAGAGAAGAAGTTGAAAAGCATCAAAAACAATTAGGTGAATGTGATGTTGTCATTGGTATTGGTGGCGGTAAGACATTGGATGCAGCCAAAGCAGTAGCATTCTATGCACATATGCCTGTCATCATCGTACCAACAACAGCTTCAACAGATGCTCCATGTTCAAGATTGTCCGTTCTCTATAAACCTAATGGGGAATTTGATGCCTACTTGCCTTTAAGAGCCAATCCAGATATGGTCTTGATGGATACGGATATTATTGCGCATGCACCTGTTCGTTTCTTAATGGCTGGTGTTGGTGATGCTCTTGCGACTTATTATGAAGCAGCAGCATGTGTGAAGAGTGATGCTTTAACGATGCCAGGAGGCCATGTCACAAAAGCAGCCTTTGCCTTGGCAACATTATGTCGTGATACATTATTTGAAGATGCATTGAAGGCTAAAGCAGCTGTTGAAAACAAAGTGACAACTAAGGCATTAGAGAATATTGTTGAAGCAAATACATATTTAAGTGGTCTTGGCTTTGAATCAAGTGGCTTAGCTGCAGCCCATGCCATTCATGATGGCTTAACAGTGATTCCTGAAACACACAAATATCTTCATGGTGAAAAAGTTGCCTTTGGGACAATTACGCAGCTTGTCTTAGAAAATCGTTCACTTGAAGAAATCACAAAAGTTATCAAGTTCTGCAAAGCTTGCAATCTCCCAACTTCCTTTAAGGACTTAGATATGGAGAATGTCAGTGATGAATTATTGCTGAAAGCGGCAACTGAAGCATGCTCACCAAATGATACAATGGCCAATATGCCATTTGTCGTTACACCTGAAGATGTTGTAGCAGCTATGAAAACAGCTAACACATTATCAGCAACAATCTCTAAATAATATCAGCTCACATGATTTCACATATTTTAAGCATAATTATCACATGAATATTGTGTATTCTATAAGTGTAGTCGAAAAAGAGTTTTCATAATTTTCCCAAAATACAATTTTCCCAAATAGACTACTCATTCATGACAACTTCCCAAATAATCATGAATAGCAAGACCTAGAGCATTCCCAATCTAGGTCTTTTTTCTTTAAGAACACGAAAAAAACTCCAGCAAACACTGGAGTTATATAATATAATTATCACGATAACGTGCTAGGAATTTTTTAGTACGTTCTTTTTTTGGCGTTTCAAAGATATCTTTGGCGCTTCCTTCTTCAACAATTTGTCCATCTTCCATGAAGACAATCTGATCACCTATCTGGTTCGCAAATTCCATTTCATGTGTCACAATGATCATTGTTGTATGTTCATCAGATATTTCTTTAATTACCTTAAGTACCTCACCAACAAGTTCTGGATCAAGAGCACTTGTAGGTTCATCAAAGAGAATGACTTGTGGATGTAAGGCCAAGGCTCTAGCAATGGCAACACGCTGTTGCTGGCCACCGGAGAGCTGTCTTGGATATCGGTCCTTCTTGTCATAAAGTCCTACTTTTTCAAGTGCTTCCTGGGCAATTCTATGCGCTTCTTGCTTTGTCTTTTTCTGGACGACACTCAAACCGATCGAGACATTTTCAAGAATCGTTTTATTCTCAAAAAGACCATAATTTTGAAAGACGAAGGCTGTTGCCTGCCTGACATCAAGATAATCTCTCTTCTTGAGATGAGCAGCATTGTAGCCGACTTGATTAATTGTCACTTCCCCTATTTCGGGTGTTTCAAGTAAGTTGATACATCTTAGTAATGTGGATTTACCTGAACCTGATGGACCAATAATTACTGTTGTTGTACCATCCTGTACGGTTAAATCAATGCCTTTTAGTATTTCTTTGTCATTGAAGGATTTATGGATATTTTTTAAAGAAATCATGTTTAACCCCTCCTTGATAGTCTCTCTTCACAATACTTTTGTAAGTATGTCAGAGCAGTACAGAAAATAAGATAGATAACCGCAACTTCACAATAGAGCGCAAATGGTTCATAGGTATTAGCAGCTATACGCTGAGCTGCCATAAACATTTCTACAACAGTAATATTAGCCGCCAATGAAGTATCTTTCACAAGGGCAATGAGTGAATTAAAGAGTGGCGAAATGGCATTCTTAAAGGCCTGTGGCAGAATGACATAGAACATAGCCTGATTATTTGTCATGCCAATAGAAAGAGCAGCTTCTTTTTGTGTTTTATCAACAGATATAATAGCCCCACGTAATGTTTCTGAACAATAGGCACCAACATTTAAAGAGAAAGTAATAATAGCGGCTACCCAGGCACTTAACTGAATACCAATATTAGGTAAACCATAGAAGATAATAAAGAGCTGAACAAGTAATGGTGTGCCCCTGAAGACCCAAACATAGAATCTTACAATTTGATCAATGACTTTGATCTTATAAACTCTGACGATTGCGACAGCAATCGCAATTAAAAGCCCAATCGCAAAAGTAATGATTGTAAGAGGAATGGTGTATTGAAGACCAGGTATTAAAATCTTGAAAAAGGAATCAAGAAGAATACGAATAACACGATCATTCATTATTTTACTGAAACATCCTTACCAAAATATTTCTTACCTAGCTTCTTCAATGTACCATCATTCTTTAATGCCTTTAATGCTTTATTGAGTTTTGTTTGTGTTGTCTTGTCACTCTTACGGATGAGGAACCCTTGTTCATATGTTTCAGTACCTTCATAAGCAATAACTAAATCTGCATTTGGCTTTTTCTGTTTATAGTCTAAATATGTCAATGTATCATTTACTGTACCAAAAGTACGATTCTGTAAGACTAATGAAACATTTTCATTCCAGTCATTTGTAGAAACAATTTCCCCACCATATTGTTGTACGAGCTTAGAGTAGTTTGAAGTACCCGTCTGGGAGAATTTCTTCCCCTTAAGATCATCAAAGCTCTTGATGGCTGAAGCATTTTCTTTCTTTGTCAGTACAGCTGGATGAGAATAAGTATATGTATCAGAGAAGAGGTATTTCTCTTTACGTTCATCAGTCTTTGTCACCTGGTTTGCGACAATGTCATACTGCTTAGCATCAAGTCCAGCAATCAAAGAGTCCCATTTCGCTTCTTTAACTTCAACTTTATATCCTGCTTTTTTAGCAGCTGCCTTCGCAACCTCGACATCATAGCCTACTAACTGATCTTTGTCATTATGATATGAGAAAGGTGCAAATGTACCTTCAGTACCAATAACTAATGTATTTGAATCACTTTTATTTGAAGAAGCAGAGCATCCTGTTAATAATAGTCCCCCTGCCAATAAGGCAATGCCAATTCCTTTTACTTTCATATATATTTCCTCCTAATTTCCTATAACCTACTTAGTATATGGGTATATAGTAAATAAAAAGAACAGTAAAGTCAATCGCAACCACCTTCTTCTTTATTTATTGTGCCATATAGGTTTAACCAATAAAGCAGTGAATAAATCTATTATCAAGCTACGAATTATAGCTGCTTGTGAATCACCGTGTATCTAGTGGAGAAATATTATTATATAGGTATCATATCTAGGATACAAAAACAGTGAGAATCTTGTCCTCACTGTTTTTCGTCTGTAAAGTATTTATTTGTGAAATTAAGTATATGGGACTCATAGCCCTTTGGATCAGTAATATAGCTATCGCAGTGTTCAGCACCAGGAACAATAAAGAGTTCCTTTGGGGCATGACATGCTTCATAGAGCTTTTTGACATTTTGATAGTCGACAAAGCTATCTTGATCACCATGGATGAATAATGTAGGTATATGACTCTTCTCTACTTGTTTGATGACATCAATGCTGTTGAAGTCATAACCAATAACTTTCTTTGAAAGTAAACTTGCTGATGACATAATTGTGTGTGTAGGAATATGATGTGCTTTAAGAACACTTGTGAGTTGTTCTCTTGCTGAAGCATAGCCGCAATCCGCAACAATACACTTGACATCGCTGCTCAATTCTTCGCCACTTGCCATCAGGACAGCACTCGCTCCCATGGATACACCATGTAACATTATATTAAGTGGATTATAGGCAAAGTATTCCTGGATTCTCATAATCCATTGCATGATATCAAGACGGTCATAATACCCAAATCCAATATACTCCCCTTCACTATCACCATGTGCACGATCATCAGGAATAAGAACATGAAAACCATGTTCATGATAGAAACGGATAAAGTATTGATTATCCAACATACCATAGGAATGATAGCCATGGATACAGATGACAACCTTGTTGGAAGCTATATCGGCTGGAAAGAATGTTGCCTTAAGGGCAAGATTATCAAAGGATGTTGTAGTAAGTGTTTCTTGTTTAAGCGAAGCAATATAGTTTTTCTCTTCTTCACTTAAGGGATGTGTTACTGCTGTTGCATGTTTCTGTTTATAATTCTTACGTTTAAAGGCATATCTTAAACTCAGATAACCTGTTAATAAATAGCCAGCTGTTACACCTAACCCCACACTAGCAACAGTCAGCCACGTCTTCTTTTTATTCTTCATATGTTTACCTCAAAAAGAAGTATAGCACAAAAAGTGAATATGGGAAGCAGGATCAAATGTTAGGAGTTTAAACAGTAATCATTCGTTAGAATGTAGGATTTATTACAATTAAAGAAGTTGATTTAATAGAGTATATTCCTGCTTCACCTAAATATTCATATTTCTATGATATCTCTCCTATATGTAAGCATGCAATTACATTTATAAAGATGATAAAAATAGTTCTATTTTCATGAATAAAACCCCTAAACATGTATGAATCTATGTATAGTTAGTTCTTTCCAATCTTGTAGAGATAAGTTATGAAATCTAAAAATACATACTTAAAAGGGAATAATAGATAAAATTTGAAAAGAAAAATTTATTTGAATTCTTACTTATAATCATTGCTTTGGTAAGAGCTAATGACTATTTTCATAGCCAGGATATCAAGGAAGGTATTTTTGGTGTGGGCATTGTGAAAACTATGTATTGAAAAATAAGAAGAAAGGGCTATGAAATGGCTTCAGTTTTAAAAATACTATAAATTCCTATAAGGTGTCATCATAGTGTTGGTACATATTATGTGTAAAAATAAGTAATCAAATACTCAAACTTTATTATTAAAATGCCTTAAGGTGTAATGTTATCGAAGGGGTGATTATGGTGAAAAATAGAAGTGAATTGAAACATCGTGATATCTATTTAAATCAACTGGTCGCATTTCAAAAGATTGTTCTTACTTTACATAAGTTAATTGATGATGATATTGAAGGTATTGTCATTAAAGATATTATGGATTGGCTTGTTGAATAAAGGAAATATATGTCAAGAACGGAATTTGCATAAATATATGTATTTTCCGTTCTTTTTCATGTATGAAAAAGAATTTGACTAATGAATAATTATGTGTATAATAATTTAAAAATGACCAATGGTCATTTGTATAAATTAATAGCCTTAAATTCTATGTATTCTTATGTTTTTATGGTATCATATCTTCGAAATGAGGTGATTGCATGACGAAAGTAATTCAGCCTGAAGAGAAAAGTGTGCTTATTGAGGCACTAAAGCAAGGTGAGGTTGTTTCGTTTCCAACAGAAACTGTTTATGGTGTTGCAGTGAAATTCAATGACAGAGCAGCACTTGACAAATTGATGGAAGCTAAGAACCGTGATTACTCTAAAGCAGTCACCTTAATGCTTTCTCATCGTGAAGATATTGGGAAATATGCGGAAATAGACGAAAGGGTAGAAAAAGTCGCAGAAGCTTTTATGCCAGGTAAGATTACACTTGTCCTAAAGCGTAAAGACTCTGTAGATCCTGCTATGACCAACAATCTTCCTACAATCGGCATCAGGATTCCTGATAGTCCATTTGTATTAGATCTGATTGACAAAGCAGGCCCTCTACTTGTCACAAGTGCGAATATTTCAGGTGGTTGTAATACGACTAATGAACAAGAAGTGCTTGCACAATTAGATGGAAGAATTGCTTTAGTTGTTGCTGGTGAGACACATAACACAACGGCAAGTACAGTTGTGAATATGAGTGATGGCCAGCTCAAGATTCTAAGAGAAGGTGAAATAAGTTTGAGAGACATAGAGGAGGTACTTTCTAAATGAAGATTGCAGTAGCATGTGATCACGCTGGGTTACAGTTGAAAAATGTATTGATTGAGGAAATGCAGAAAGAAGGTTATGAAGTGAAGGACTTCGGTACTTATACTGAAGAGTCTTGTGATTATCCTGATTATGTTATTCCTACTGCAAAGGCAGTCGCAAATTGTGAGTTTGATCGTGGTGTAGTTGTATGTGGAACAGGATTAGGTGTTTCAATGACAGCTAATAAAGTACATGGTATTCGTTGTGCTGTATGCCATGACACATTCTCAGCCAAAGCAACACGCCAGCACAATGATGCGAACATGCTTGCAATGGGTCAGCGTGTAGTTGGTACAGGAGTTGCTTTAGAAGTACTTAAGGCATTCTTGGAAACTGACTATGAAGGTGGCAGACATCAGCGTCGTATTGATAAAATGATGGCTTTAGAAAAGCAGTAAAAGGAGATAGGCTATGAGAGATACAGCAGTATTTGAAAGTGTTCAGCGAGAATTAAATAGACAAAGAAACAATATTGAATTAATTGCATCAGAGAACTTTGTTTCTCCAGAAATCTTAGAATTAGCAGGTTCAGTACTTACTAATAAATATGCTGAAGGTTACCCTGGAAAGCGCTACTATGGTGGCTGTCAGTATGTTGATGAAGTGGAAACACTTGCGATTGAAAGATTAAAGAAACTCTTTAATTGTCAGTATGCGAATGTACAGCCTCATTCAGGCGCTCAGGCTAATACAGCCGTTTATTTCGCAGTATTAAATCCTGGCGATAAAGTTTTAGGTATGAGTCTTGCGGATGGGGGTCACTTGACTCATGGTTCTCCTGTTAACTATTCAGGTAAAACATATGAATTCCATTCATATGGTGTCAACCGTGAAACAGAAATGCTGGATATGGATGAATATAAGAAAGAAGTTGAAACAGTGAAGCCTAAGCTTGTTGTTGCAGGTGCATCAGCTTATTCACGTATTATTGACTTTAAGACAATGGCTGAAATTGCTCATGCCAATGGTGCTTTGTTCATGGTTGATATGGCGCATATTGCTGGCTTAGTAGCAGCTGGTGAACATCCATCACCATTCCCATGGGCTGATATTGTTACAACGACAACACATAAGACATTAAGAGGTCCTCGTGGTGGTGTTATCATGACAAATGATGAAGAACTTGCTAAGAAGATTAATTCAGCTGTCTTCCCAGGTATGCAAGGTGGGCCATTAATGCATATTATTGCTGCTAAGGCAGCATGTTTCTATGAAGCTTTACAGCCTGAATTTAAAGAATATGCTCATCAGATTATTCTTAATGCCAAGGCCTTAGAAGCTTCATTAAAAGAAGAAGGCTTTAGAATTGTCAGTGGTGGTACTGATAACCATTTAATGTTAGTGGATGTTAAGGCTAGTTGTGGTATTTCAGGTAAGAAAGCACAGCGTTTACTTGATGAAGTTAATATCACTGCTAATAAGAATGCGATTCCATTTGATACAGAAAAGCCATTTAAGGCTTCTGGTATTCGTGTTGGTACACCAGCTATGACAACAAAAGGCTTCAAAGAAGAAGACTTCAGAGAAGTTGGTAAGATTATTGCTTATCGCTTAAAGAATGAAGAAACTGATGAAGTAAAGAATGAATGTTTACGTCGTGTTAAAGCTTTAACAGATAAAGTAACGATGTATGCAGATATTGACTATTTAAAGGAGGAATAAACTTGAGTGTAAAGATTATTGATCATGCCCTGATTAAGCATAAGCTTTCAATCATGCGTGATAAAGACACATCAACATATCTCTTTAAACAAAACTTAGATGAGATTGCTATGTTGATGGCTTATGAAGTCTCAAAAGACTTCCCTCTCAGACTTAAAGATATCGAGACACCAATCTGTAAAACAACTGGTTTTGAATTAGCAGAACAGATTATTCTTGTCCCTATCTTAAGAGCTGGGATTGGTCTTGTTGATGGATTTAGAATGATTATGCCTAATGCCAAGATTGGTCATATAGGGATGTATCGTGATGAAGAGACATTGGAACCACAGGAGTATTATGCACGTTTCCCTAAGGGACTAGAATCAAGCAAGATCATTATTGTGGATCCGATGCTTGCGACAGGTGGTTCTGCCGATATGGCTATTGAGGATATTAAAAAGCGCGGTGGTAAAGACATTATGTTGGTATGTCTCGTAGGTGCACCTGAAGGGGTGAAGTTCTTGCAGGAAAAGCATCCTGATGTTGATATTACTTTGGCTGCCCTGGATGATCATCTGAATGAAAATGGCTATATTGTACCAGGTCTTGGTGATGCTGGTGACCGTTTATTCGGGACAGATTGATGATTGAAAAACAGATTAGACAAACATCCATAAAAGTATTCATAGTTGCACTTTTGATCAGTCTGATTGTGAGTTATATCTTCAAGAACTATAGTTATACAACCGGGGTTATTCTAGGTTATCTTATTTCATTACTGGTGTTTAAAATAACAGTTTCTATGACTGATTTACTTTTAACCCTACATGATCATAAGTACGCAGTTCTTGTTGTTTATGTGATGTTTATTGGTAAATTAGTAATTTATGCAGCTGGTTTAATTTTGGCCATTAAGCTAACCTCATATATCAATTATTTTGCGGTATTTTTAGGTTATTTTATTGTCAAGATCACAATCTATGTGAACGAAGCTGTGGAAAGGAGGAAAAAGAATCGTGCTGCCTAAGTTTACGTTAGCACCTGAACTCTTAAGCTCGCTTGTCATTACGCTGATTCTTGCTGTGCTTTTTATAGTCGCTGGTAAGAAATTAAAGCAGACTGACCCACTAGCAAGACCAAAGGGAATCGTGCTCGTAGCAGAAACAGGTATAAAGATGGTTTATGATTATATGAAGAGCTTAATGCCTCATAAATTTGAAAAGAACTACTATCCCTATTTCTCTATGTTATTTGCTTATCTATTAGTAGCGAATCTTTGGGGTTTACTTGGTTTTGAAGCCCCTACTTCGAACTTATCTATTACGTTTGCGTTTGGTTTTATTACGTTTATTTTGATTCAGATTAATACGATTAAACATAATGGTGTACTACCTTATATTAAAGATAAGATCTGGCCACCTACAAATTTAATCAGTATGGTATCTCCATTGTTATCACTATCTATTCGTATCTTCGCAAACATCCTAAGTGGTTCATTCATCTTAGCTTTGCTTTATAGTGCAACAGCTGGTTTGGTCAAATCGTTGGTTCATATTCCATTTAACTTTTTGGGCCCAATAGTAGCTCCAGTGCTTCATCTTTACTTTGATGTGTTCTCTGGTGTTATTCAGGCTTTAGTATTTGTAACCTTGTCTTCTATCTTGATTGCGATTGAAAATCCAGATGAAGAATAAATAGTAATAGAAAAATATAGGAGGAAAAAATTATTATGGTAAAAGGTTTAATTGCGATTGGTGCAGGTATTGCTGTTCTTGCAGGTTTAGGTACTGGTATTGGTGAAGGTATCGCTGCTTCACGTGCAGTAGAAGCCATTGGTAGAAACCCAGAGGCTGAATCTAAGGTTCGTACAACTATGATCTTAGGTATCGCCTTAACAGAAACAGTTGCCTTATATGGTTTACTTGTTTCACTTATCTTAATTTTCGTATATCCAAATCTATAGGAGGAAATAATCAATGGATGCTAGTTCTGTACCTGATATAGCTAGTAAACTATTTCCTAACTTCTGGACATGGATTGTTCAGCTTTGTTCAACAGGAATTCTTCTGATTATCTTCAAGAAATATTTATGGCGTCCAATGCTTGCCTTCTTTGAAAAACGTGCTGATTATATTGAAAAGAATATCAATGATGCTAAGGACATGAGAGAAAAAGCTCAGGTTTACTTAGATGAAGCTGACAAACAGGCACGTGATGCTGCTAAGCAGTATCGTACAATCATCGATCAGGCAAAAGAAGATGCTAATAAACAAAAACAGGCTATTCTTGATGAAGCAAATACGCAGGCAAGAAATAAGCTTGAACAGGCAAGAAGTGAGATTGAACTTGAAAGAGCTCAAGCTCAAGATCGTATGAAAGAAGATATCGTTGATATCGCTACGCAGGTAGCTGAAAAGATTATGGATAAGAAGATGGATGAAGCGACTAATGATGCAATGGTGAAAAACTTTGTTGATGAGGTTGTTCATTAATGGGTGACATTGCGCAAGTATATGCTCAATCACTCTTTGACTTGGCATTAGAGAATAACCAGGTTGAAGACTATCTAAAAGACATTAAGTTTGTTGATAGTATTCTTGAGAGTGATCCATCATTTATTCCATTCTTCACACATGTTTTAGTACCTTCTGATGCTAAGATTGCTCTTCTTGATAAGTGTTTCAGAGAAGATGTTAATCAGATGGTATTAAACTTCTTAAAGCTGCTTGTAAGAAAAAGAAGAATTCGTTACATTAAGGAAATTGTTGATAGTTTCATTAAATTATGTAATAAGCATTTAGGTATTGAAGAAGGTAAGATTTATAGTGCCTTTGATCTATCAGATGCCCAGGTTGCTGCAATTGAAGAAGCAATCTCAAAGAAAGAAAACAAGAAAGTTATCTTACGTGTCATCAAGGATGAAAGTCTTATTGGTGGTGTACGCGTACAGGTGAATACAAGAGTCTATGATGGCTCAGTGAAAAACAAAGTCAGCATGCTCAGAAAGAGCTTGCTAGAAAGTAGGTGACGAGTGTGGGATTAAGACCGGATGAAATCAGTGCTTTAATCAAAGATCAGATTAAGCATTATGATGATGTCATCGAGAGTAAAGACGTCGGTACAGTTATGACTGTCGGTGACGGTGTTGCTGTTGTTCATGGTCTTGATGATGCCATGGTCAGTGAGCTTATTGAGTTCCCTGGTGGTGTCTATGGGATGGTCATGAACCTTGATGAAGACAGCGTTGGTATCACACTATTAGGTAACGCAGATGAAATTAGGGAAGGCGATGAAGTCCGCAGAACGAACAGAATTATTGAAGTTCCTGTTGGTGATGAATTATTAGGACGTGTTGTTAACCCATTAGGACAGGCTATTGATGGCCAAGGAGAAATTCATACCGCTAAGACAAGACCAATTGAAAGAATTGCTCCTGGTGTTATGACAAGAAAATCAGTTGATGAACCTTTACAGACAGGTATTACAACAATTGATTCTATTATCCCAATTGGTAGAGGTCAGCGTGAGTTAATTATCGGTGATAGAGAAACAGGTAAGACTGCGATTGCTATTGATACGATTTTAAATCAGAAAGACCAGAATATTTATTGTATTTATGTAGCCATTGGTCAGAAGAATTCAACAGTTGCTCAGGTTGTAAATAAACTTAAACAGGGTGGTGCAATGGACTATACAACTGTTGTATCTGCCTCAGCGAGTGAAATGGCTCCAGTTCAGTATATTGCCCCTTATGCAGGCTGTGCAATTGCTGAAGAATGGCTAGAACAAGGTAAGGATGTATTAATTGTTTATGATGATTTAAGCAAACATGCCGTTGCTTATCGTACACTCTCCTTACTTCTTAAGAGACCACCAGGACGTGAAGCTTATCCAGGTGATGTCTTCTACCTCCATTCAAGATTACTTGAACGTGCTTGTAAGTTGAATGAGGAAAATGGTGGTGGCTCTATTACTGCCCTACCAATTATTGAAACACAGGCTGGTGATATCTCAGCATATATTCCAACTAATGTTATTTCTATCACTGATGGTCAGATTTTCTTACAGCAGGAATTATTCAATGCTGGCTTTAGACCTGCCATCGATACTGGTTTATCAGTATCCCGTGTAGGTAGTGCTGCCCAGATCAAAGCAATGAAACAGGTTTCTCGTAACTTGAAGCTTGAATTAGCACAGTATCAGGAAATGCAGGCCTTCGCACAGTTTGGTAGTGACCTTGATGATGCGACAAAAGCAACAATCGAACATGGTGAAAGAGTACGTGAAGTCTTAAAGCAGGCACAGTATTCACCTCGTAGTGTTGCTTCACAGGTTATTACATTATTCGCTCTTGAAAATGGCTTTACAAAGACTATTAAGACAAATAGAGTGAGTGAATTCATGAGTGGCTTAGTTGATAATATCAGCTTAAATCATCATGAATACATTGATGAAATCAATGAAAAGAAAGTATTATCAGATGAATTAATTGCTTCATTAAAAGAAACAATTGCTGCTTACGTTACACAGTTTGAGAACCTACAGAAAGCAGGCTAATATTTTATGGCAGGCCAAATGCAGGCGATTAAACGCCGTATCAAATCCATTGATTCTACCCGTAAAATTACTAAAGCAATGATGCTTGTTGCTTCATCAAAACTGATGAAGACAAGAAAACAAATGGACAACATGAAACCATACTATTCACAAGTCAAAGATACTTGTGCGGAAATTCTTGCGAGTGCGCAGGGGGATGTTGATTCTCCATACTTAGTCAGAAATAGTGTTGGTCGTGATGTTGTGATTGTGATTAGTAGTTCTTTAGGATTATGTGGTGGATATAATGCAAATATCTTCAAGACTGTTGAAAAAGAAGTGAAGAAGGATGATCTTGTGTATGTCATTGGGCATAAAGGTGAAAGCTATATGCGTTCGCATACTTCAAATGATCTTAATAGTGATTATGTAGAACTTAATTCTTCACTTGATTTCAGACAGATTGTAAGACTCACAAACCATCTACTTGATGGCTATAAAAATAAAGAAATCAAGACAATTCGTATTATTTATACAGAATTCGTCAACAATCTTACTTTCACACCTAGAGTCGTAGAATTACTGCCAGTTAGTCAGGAAGACTTAAAAGGTGAAGAAAAGCAAGGTGTACATAAGCAGACATTATTCGAACCAAGTCCAGAAGCAGTACTTGATAGCTTAATTCCAATGTATCTTCAGGCTGTTATTTATGGTTATCTTATTGAAAGTGTAACAAGTGAAAATGCATCAAGAAGAACATCAATGGAAAATGCTACTGACAATGCGGATGACTTAACAGAACAATTACAATTGAAATACAATCAGGCACGTCAGAGTGCTATCACTAATGAAGTCAGTGAAATTATCGCTGGCGCTAATGCAGAAAGTTAAGGAGGTGCCATATGTCTAAAAATATTGGTAAAGTCATTGCGGCTCGTGGACCAGTAGTTGATATTCAGTTTGATGCTGATCGTGATCTTCCAGATATCAACAATGCCATTAAATTGGATAATCATGGTGAAGAGCTCGTAGTCGAAGTTGCCCAGCACATTGGTGACGACGTTGTACGTTGTGTTGCCATGGGTTCAACAGATGGCTTAACAAGAGGATTGGATGCCCTAGATACAGGTGCACCAATCAGTGTCCCAGTAGGAAGGGGTACATTGGGTAGAATGTTCAATGTATTAGGACATGCTATTGATGGTAAAGAAGAATTAACTGAAGCTGAACATATGCCTATTCATAGACCAGCTCCAAGTTATGCAGAACAAAGAACAGAAACAGAAATTCTTGAAACAGGTATTAAGGTTGTTGACTTAATCTGTCCATTCATTAAGGGTGGTAAGATTGGTTTGTTCGGTGGTGCCGGTGTTGGTAAAACTGTCTTAATTCAGGAATTTATCAACAATATCGCCACTGAACATGGTGGTTTATCAGTATTCTCAGGAGTTGGTGAAAGATCTCGTGAGGGTAATGACTTGTATTATGAAATGAAGGAAAGTGGCGTCTTAGATAAGACAACACTTGTCTTTGGTCAGATGAATGAACCACCTGGATCAAGACTAAGAGTAGCCTTAACTGGCTTAACTATGGCAGAATATTTCCGTGATCAGGAAGGTCAGGATGTCTTACTCTTCATCGATAATATCTTCCGTTTCACTCAGGCTGGTTCTGAAGTATCTGCCTTACTTGGCCGTGTTCCTTCACAGGCTGGTTATCAGCCAACATTGTCTACGGAAATGGGACAATTACAGGAAAGAATTACATCTACAAAGAAGGGTTCAATTACTTCTGTACAGGCCGTATATGTGCCTGCCGATGACTTAACTGACCCTGCTCCAGCAACGACATTCGCCCATCTAGATGCCCGTGTCGTTCTTGACCGTAGCATTGCTGCACTTGGTATCTACCCTGCAGTAGATCCATTGAACTCATCTTCAAGAGGATTGGATCCAAATGTTGTTGGTAAAGAACATTATGAAGTAGCTCATGGTGTCCAGCAAATCTTACAGCGTTTCCAGGAATTACAGGATATCATTGCTATCTTAGGTATGGATGAATTAAGTGATGAAGATAAGAAGACAGTTGCTCGTGCAAGAAGAATTCGTAACTTCCTCTCACAGCCATTCTCAGTTGCTTCACAGTTCACAGGCTTGGATGGTAAATATGTTCATGTAGAAGATACAGTTAAAGGCTTCAAAGAGATTCTAGAAGGCAAATGGGATAGCTTGCCAGAACAGGCTTTCCATAATGTAGGTACAATCGAAGAAGCTGTGCAGAAAGCAGAAACTTTAAAGAATGAGTAAGATGCGTTTGCATATTGTTACTCCACATGGGACCTACAAGGATACTGATGTCGATTATCTAGGTATTTCGACGACAGGTGGTGACCTAGGTATTCTTCCTCATCATATTCCTCTTGCTACAGGGGTGACAATTTCCGAGATGCATTATGAGGTTGATGGCAAGACATATCGCTTTGCGATTGCTGGAGGCTTCATGTATGTGGATGCGGATAACACAGTAACTGTCATTGGTAATGCTGTTGAATCGCCTGAAGAGATTGACTTGAGACGTGCTGAAGAAGCCAAACAGCGTGCTGAAAGCAGACTAAAGAAAAAAGATCAGAACATCGATACAAAAAGAGCCGAAATCGCATTAAAGAAAGCTCTTATTCGTATTTCCGTTAAAAATGGTCAATAAATAAGAAAGCTGTAACGTTTGTTACAGTTTTCTTTTACATTAGGATATAATGAGTCTAGAGGTGATGTGTAATGTATACACTGGATGATTATTTAGAAGCAGAACAGTCTTTCACGATGGAAGAGGCCAATAAGATGCATCGTGAGCTTATTGATAGCTTGATGGATGGTGTTGAGTATGAAATGTATGATGCAATCATCAAGGCAAGTGTCAACTATATGGCTATTCGTACAAGATGGAATATCTATAAGGAAGAAAGAGATAACGATCAAAGAACAAAAGCTCATAATGCGGTTATTGCAGCTTTTGATGATTTAGCAGATTATCAGGAAGCTCATAATCGTGAAGCAAGCTGGCGTGATGCGATTGGATATGAGGCCAATGGCAAGTATTATCGTAAGCGTATTGGTGATTTCGGATTATATTTAGCTTTTCTTGTTGGTTTAGAAGCACGCTAGTTTATTTATTGTAATGATGCAAAAACACCTCACTTGTATCTTGATAGTGAGGTGTTTTTACTATAAGGTTAAAATCTTTTCTGATAAGCCATCAAGTTCATCATGATTGAGTGCTTCAATCTTGCCTTCATCTACAAGTTTGGCAATTTCAGGATCAATTGGTAACTTTGCGACTGTATCGATATCATACTTCTTGGCAAGTTCTTCAATATGACTTTCACCAAAGATATGATGAATATGCCCACAATCAGGACATTTAAAATAACTCATATTCTCAACAATACCAGTTATAGGCAAATGCATTTCATTGACCATTGTGACAGCTTTACCAACAATCATACTGACTAAATCCTGTGGACTTGTGACAATGACAACACCATCAACAGGTAATGACTGGAAAACCGTTAAAGGAACATCCCCGGTTCCTGGCGGCATATCGACAAACATATAATCGACATCCTGCCAATAAACATCACTCCAGAACTGACCAATCATATCAGCTAGCACTGGACCTCTCCAGATAACTGGTTTTGTTTCATCTTCAAGTAAGAGATTTAAGCTCATGACCTGAATACCGCTCTTACTTCTTGAAGGTATAATCAGCTGATCTTCAGTCGCATATGTCTGACCGTGTATATTGAAGGCTTGTGGGATGGATGGACCGGTAATATCAGCATCCATGATTGCGACATTATAGCCCTTTCTCGCCATGTTGACAGCTAAGGCGCTTGTCACAAAGCTCTTCCCTACTCCTCCTTTACCACTCATGATGGCAATAACTTTCTTAACTTTTGCCTTTTTGTTTAAACGTTTCATGAATGGATTGAATTCATTCTTATTCTCCATAAAAAAACTCCTTTCGCTCTCTCTATTATAAGGAGATTGAAAGGAGATGAAAACTATTTCACACTTCTTTTGATCATCTTTGCCTTTTTTTCATTAAAAGGATAATAACGATAAGGGGTATCAATGCGTGTTCCCTTATGCATGATGGCTTTCTTATGTGAGAATGTTTCTAGGCTATATTTACCATGGTAAGCACCCATGCCACTTGCACCAACACCACCAAAAGGTAAATCATGGTTAGAAAGATGGTTGACAGTATCATTGATGCAACCACCACCAAAATGACATTCTCTTGTCACTCTTTCCTGCTCTTCCTTCATGTTAGAGAAAAGATAAAGAGCAAGAGGTTTTGGCTTACTGTTAACATATTTAATGACTTCATCAATAGTTGAATAAGTGATGACAGGCATGATTGGGCCAAAGATTTCTTCTTTCATTAGAACATTATCAAAGTTTGCATCTACAAATGTAGGTTCAATCTTCAAGCTACGTTCATCAATACCACCACCAACAAGAACCTTCTGATTCTTAAGTAAACTTTTAAGACGTTCATAATGTTTCTTGTTGATAATCTTACCTAGATTAACAGATTTCAATGGCTTGTTGCCATAGAATTCAGTGATATACTTCTTGATGCTTTCCATGAAAGCATCCTTAACACTTTCCTGAACTAAGATATAATCAGGGGCTACACAAGTCTGTCCGGCATTGAGGCCTTTGCCATAAAGGATACGTTTAGCCGCAATATCTGTTGGAATCGATTCTGTAACGATTGCTGGTGACTTACCACCCAATTCCAATGTCACTGGAGTAAGATTTTTGGCCGCTGCTTCATAGACTTTCTTGCCAACAGCTTCTGAGCCTGTGAAGAAAATATAGTCAAAGTTGAGTTTCAGCAACTCATCTGCAACATCAGACCCGCCTTCTACAACTGCAACGTGACCAGCATCAAAGACTGTATCAACCATCTGCTTAATCACCGCACTTGTTTCAAAAGCGAATTCACTTGGCTTAAGAATGACACAGTTACCAGCTGCGACTGCACCTACAAGTGGTTCAATAGAAAGCAAGAAAGGATAATTCCATGGTGCCATAATAAGAACATTACCATAAGCTTCATTAATATAGTAGCTACGTGAAAAGAATTCATGTAATGGTGTATGGACACGCTGTTTCTTGGTGAATTTCTTGATATTCTTTTTAGCATATTCAATTGCATCAAGAACTAAGCCAATTTCAGTCATATAACTTTCAGTAGGTGTTTTACCTAAATCTGTTTTTAATGCATTTGTAATAAGATCATCATGATCTTTAATCCATATTTTAAGATTATTCAGTGTGGAAATACGCAATTCAATATCATTAGTAATATGTGTACAATGATAACTTACTTGATTAGCGAATAAATCATTAATTTCTGACATATATTATCACTCCCTTCAACCATTCTACACTTTAATTGATAAATGAAAAGACATAAATGATTTGTTTCTAAAATGCCTAAATGGTACATGGGTAGCATAATATAGTTTTTTGAAATGTTTATGAACGAAATAATAGCTTTTTACTTATTTGTCATTTATGATTTCATGAAATGAAGCTTATAGACAACATACGTGAGAACGCCAGTACTTAATAAATCAACAATCGTATACCCAAGGATAAACTCATAATGCATCAACATTCGATAACAAATAAAACCAATAAGCCAGATGAGTAAATTCATCCATTGATAGTCTTGATTCTCACAATGATCATGAAAGAAAAAGAAACTGACAATCATGACAGCAATCATTGGTGTAAATATAGAACCAATAAAATAAAGAAAATTCGTAATATCATCCATCGGAAATACTATGGCACAAAGTGTACCAATAAGCGCAACAATCAATCCCACAATACGTCCATCAGCTTTAGATGTGATAGATTGAAAGGAAATACCGGCAGAAAGGGCATCAAGGAATGTGGTTGTAACGGTTGAAAGAATAATGATGATCAGTGCGGCAATGCCAAGACCAGCTTTCAACATAATCTTGGCAATATCACTTTCACCTGTCATCATGGCTGCCATCATGCCAATAAGAAACATCCAGCTGCTTGTTAGCGAATATGTTAGGGCACTGATGAGTGATGCTTTAATAGGCTCTTTAGCTTCTTTAGTATAATCGCTGATTACAGGTAACCAGGAAAGGGGCATTGAGATAGAAAGTTCTAAGGCGGCAGAAAAACTTATTGTTTCAACAATCTGTGTATTGTGGCCCTGTCTGACAATGGTGAAACATAGCACAATCGTTAATACAAAGAGTGCCATCATCGCAATACTGTTGACCTTGCCTAAGTTCTTGATACCAATAAAAATCCATAAACCAATCAGCCCACCAATGACAATACACCATAATGCCTGATAGCCATGAAACAAAGATGCTGCTGATAAAGAACCATCATAGATCATAATTGCTGTCCAGCCAACAAGCTGTACTACATTCAATATCGCAAAAAGTAAGCCCCCCTTCTTGCCAAAGCTCATTTTTACTGAATCCATGGCACTCTTACGACTGCTGCCTCCAATAATACCAGCTAAGAAAAACAATATACCACCAATAATATGTCCTAAAACAATTGCTAGAATGCCTTTTGTAAGACCTAAAGGGGCAAGATAGGTACCTGTTAGTATTTCAGCAATGGAGACACCGGCACCAAACCAGATCAAGCCATTATCTAAAAGTGATGTCTGTTTATTCATTATCAGCTTCCTCACTATAAATTCCCTTTAAATTGACATTATGCATCATTGGACCACTGTCAGCCCCTAGATCTAACATTGCACTAAGAGCTAATGAAAGATAATCTTTTGCCCTCTGTATGCTTTCTTGAATTGTAAAGCCTTTGGCAAGATTAGCAGCGATGGCACTTGAGAGTGTACAGCCTGTGCCATGGGTATTATTGTTGGGGATTCTTTTACCATAGAACCACTGATATGTATTGTTGATATAGAGTAAATCATTGGCATCATTAAGCTGGTGACCACCTTTACATAATACTGCACAGCCATATGTATCATAGATCTTCTTAGCTGCTTTAAGCATATCCTCGCTACTTGTAATCTTCATATGAGAGAGAACTTCTGCTTCAGGAATGTTAGGTGTAATAAGATTGGCAAGGGGAATAAGTTCTTCTTTTAATGTATGAATTGCCTCATCACTAATGAGCTTTGCCCCGCTAGTCGCTACCATTACTGGATCAAGCACTATATTTTTTGGATGATAGTATTGTAGTTTTGTAGCAATCACATGAATAAGAGCAGACTGACTGACCATGCCAATCTTAACTGCATCAGGGTAAATATCTTCAAATACAGCATCTAACTGGGCTTCTAAAAATACTGGCGTACTATCAAGTACAGCACGCACGCCGGTCGTGTTTTGGGCAGTGAGGGCAGTGATGACGGATTCACCATAGACACCATTCATGCACATTGTTTTTAAATCAGCCTGAATACCAGCTCCCCCACTAGAGTCTGAACCGGCAATTGTAAGTGTCACTTTCATAATATATTTCCTTCTTTCAATTGATTTATGAGTTCGTAAAAGTTTATGGCATCAAAATCAACAATAGCTTTAATCGCATTATTGTCTTTCCAACTTGCCTCATCATATATATGTGCAACAAGAAAAGAAGCATTCTTAGCACTTCTGATAGCTATATACGTATCTTCAACAACTAAGATATCTTGATTATTTAAATGAAGATCATGAGCGATATTAAGATAGATATCAGCTGTTCTTTTGGAAGCACAGGCATAAGCTTTTTGAAAATAATGACAAACATGTAATCTTTCTAGTGCTTTCTTGATGAGTTGGAGATGTCCTGTTGTGGCCATGATAATGGGAATATGATATTGGGAGATTAACTCTAAGAAGTCTTTCGCCCCACTCTTTAATTGCACTTGATGAAGATAGAATGCTTCAAGTTCATTAATAAGTCCTGCTTTTATTACTTTTTCTGTTTGTCTGAGGTGATAGTGTTCTTTTAAATAATGTGTTGCTTCATCAAAACTCATGGGAAAAAGAATTGTATTGAGATGCACATTGGCTTGAATGCCTAATGAGGCAAGATAGCGTTTGCCTAAGTCTTCCCATATAGGCATTGAATCCAACAATGTACCATCGATATCCATAATGACAGCTTTAATCATAAAGCATCTTCCTAGTCTCTTCTTTAAGCTCAATGCATGCTTGTTTAATATCATTTTGAGCAAAGATAGCAGAAATGACAGCTATACCAACAATGCCACTATGCTTCAGTTGATGAACATTTGATTTACTAATCCCCCCAATCGCAATAACAGGTATATGAACAGCTTCACAAATGGCATGAAGAGTATCCATGCTGACATTCTTTGCATCAGCTTTACTGCCAGTTGGGAAAATAGCGCCAACACCTAAATAGCTTGCTCCACACTTTTCTGCCGCAATAGCTTCTTCTACCGTCTCTGCCGATACACCAATGATTTTAGTGGGTCCTAAAAGCGCACGGACATTTCCTGCTTCCATGTCTGATTGTCCGACATGAACTCCATCAGCATTGATTTCTTTGGCCAAAGCAACATCATCATCAATGACAAAAGGCACATGATAAGCTTTACAAAGCGCTTGAATATCTATTGCTTCTTGTAAAAAGGCATCATGACTTAAAGCCATATCATCTTTTTCTCTTAATTGAATGAAGGTTGTTCCACCCTGAATAGCTTCCTCAACCGCATCATGTAATGATTTATCTTTGAGCCAATGTCGATCAGTGACACCATAAAGCATTAAAGCCTCTTTAACGCCATTCATAACGTGCACCTTCCTCTAGTGTTTTGCCATCCATATGATAAAGCGCATCAATGATATGATTACGATAACTTGCATTACCTTCTCCTTCAGTTAAATAGCGATAGCCGATTTCTCCAGCTAAGCCCATTGTACAAATTGCGGCTGCAGCAGCTTCAAGCTTGTTGTCGCTATTAGCGGCAAGAAAAGCGGTCATGATTCCTGAAAGCATACAGCCAGTACCAGTAATGCGGCTCATTTCTTTACGGCCATTATAAATGATAAAGCAGTGTTCTCTATCTGCAACAAGGTCAATGGCACCGGTGATGGCAATGATTTTATTGGTCTTTTTGGCATAGTTCATTGTGAAATGAACCATCTCGTTCAGATTATCCTGTGTCACGACATCAGCTTCACTGGCATCTACTCCTTGTGTTGAAGCAGCACCAAGTGCCAACGCCTTAAGCTCAGAGACATTACCACGAACAACATCAAAAGCAATCTCATCCATCAAGGAAGCGGCAGTGGCGCTACGCAAAGAAGAAGCCCCAGCACCAACAGGGTCAAGAAGTAAAGCATGATGAAGTTCACTCGCCTTTTTACCAGCAATCTTCATGGCTTCAATGGTATGCTTGTTGAGGGTACCAATATTGATATTGAGGCCATCACAAATACTAGTAATCTCCTCAACCTCTTCTCCTTCATCAGCCATAATTGGACTTGCCCCAATCGCAAGCAGGGCATTCGCAACATCGTTTACCGTAACATAGTTCGTGATATTGTGAATGAGCGGTTTCTTCTTTCTGACATTTTCTAGACAATCTTTAAACATATACATATCCCTCCTTCAAGAGCTCTTGTGACGAAAAAAGCGCATCACCAAATAAGTGATACGCTAAAAAAACATGTGTTATCCCTACGTTGGCATTATCCAAATCAGGTCAAAGGGTTTAAGACACATATGTCTATTCTCAGCAAGATAGCTCCCCTATCAATTGTCTACTCTATTTTATATCTTGTTGGTAATAGGTGTCAATGTATCCTGAAATTGGTATTTCATTGACATGAGGGTTTGAGTTTGTTAAAGTTAGGAGGTAAAAGCAAGGAACAGAAGAGATTAAGGGTATCCTTTTAGAGAGTCTATGGCTGGTGGAAATAGATAGGAGAACTTATGAAGATGAACTGGGAGCTGCTGCTTCTAACAGGAGTAGACGTTAACTCGCGTTAAGAGAATGAGAGTCCGCAAGGAAATAAAGGTGGTACCGCGAGCAATTCGTCCTTTTGTGAGGGCGTTTTTTTATACAATAAAGGGGATGACAGAATGAAAGACAAAAAGAATTTTTATCTTACAACAGCCATCACATACACATCTGGTAAACCTCATATCGGTAATACCTATGAGATTGTTCTAAGTGATGCAATTGTAAGACATAAGAGACAGGAAGGCTATAACACATACTTCCAGACAGGTACTGATGAACATGGTATCAAGATTGAAAAGAAAGCGAAGGAAGCAGGTCTTGAACCAAAGGCATATGTTGATAAAGTATCAGCTGAAGTCAAACGTATCTGGGATTTAATGGATACAAGCTATGATCATTTCATCAGAACAACGGATGAATATCATGTCAAGCAGGTCCAGAAAGTCTTTAAGAAGCTCTATGATCAGGGTGATATTTATCTTGATTATTATGAGGGCTATTATTGTGACGCTTGTGAATCTTTCTTTACCGAAAGTCAGCTCGTTGATGGTAAGTGTCCTGACTGTGGTGGTGAAGTGCATTTAGCGAAAGAAGAAGCTTATTTCTTCAAGCTTTCTAAATACCAGGATCGTTTATTACAGTATTATAATGACCATCCTGAATTCATTGAACCTGAAAGTAGAAAGAATGAGATGATCAATAACTTCCTTAAGCCAGGCTTACAGGATCTTTGTGTATCAAGAACTTCATTTAAGTGGTCCATTCCTGTTGATTTTAATCCAAAGCATGTTGTTTATGTATGGATTGATGCCTTAATCAACTATATAACTGGTCTTGGTTATGATGTTGATGGCAATAATGGTGAACTTTATAATGAATTCTGGCCTGCTGATGTCCATGTTATTGGTAAGGATATTGTTAGATTCCATACGATTTACTGGCCTATTCTATTAATGGCTTTAGATTTACCTTTACCTAAACAGGTCTTTGGTCATCCATGGTTATTAATGGGTGAAAGCAAGATGAGTAAGCATCTAGGTAATGTCATTTATGCAGATGACTTGGTTGAGATGTTTGGTGTTGATGCGGTTAGATATTATCTCTTGCATGAAATTCCATATGACAATGATGGTTCAATTACTTGGGACTTGTTGATTGAACGTATTAATGGTGATCTTGCCAATATTCTTGGTAACCTCGTTAATCGTACACTTGCTATGAGCAATAAATATTTTGGTGGTATTGTGGAAGATCGTGGAGTTAGTGAACCCGTTGATGATGAACTGAAACAGACAGCTCTCAATATGGTGCCTAAGTTCAATAAACTGATGGATGAATATAAGCTTGCGAAAGCTATTGATGAAATCTTTGTCTTATTAAGACGTACAAACAAGTATATTGATGATACAACACCATGGGTTCTTGCCAAGGATGAAAGCAAGAAAGATCGTCTTGCGACAGTCCTCTATAACTTAACAGAAGCAATTCGTTTCGCAGCTGTCACATTAGAGCCCATCATGCCTTCAACAAGCAAGAAGATCTTAGATATGATCAATACAGATCAAAGAGACTTACTCAAGCTTGATACATTTGGTCTCTATCAGTCAGGTACAAAAGTCACTGATCATCCAGAAGTACTCTTTGCCCGCTTAGATCCAAAAGAAGTCATGGCTAAGGTCGAAAAACTTAATCCACCAAAACCAGTTGTTGAAAAAAAGAAAACACTAGAAATCACAATTGATGATTTTGGTAAGATGGAATTGGTTGTTGGTGAGGTTGTCAAATGTGAAAAGCATCCAAATGCCGATAAATTGCTTGTTTCACAAATTAATGTTGGTGATGAAACAAAGCAGATTGTATCAGGCATCGCTGATGCCTATAAACCTGAAGACTTTGTTGGTACTAAGGTTATTGTTGTGAATAACTTAAAACCTGCAAAGCTAAGAGGTGTGGAATCACAGGGCATGATTCTTGCTGGTGGCAAGGGCAAGAAGCTTAAAGTCGCAACGGCTGATTTACCTGTTGGCACAATTATTCATTAGAAATGAGATCTATCACTTTGGTGGTAGGTCTTTTCTTTTGAATTTTGAAAAAGATTGAAGGGAGCTAGAGTGAATGATAAAATTATGTTAGTTGGAAATCCAACTAACGGAGGCATCACATGGATAAAAGTACGGATTTGCTGGTGAATAATTCTATTCTTTATCGTTGTACACAAAAATACTATGATCAGCAGTTAGCACAATATGATGTTGGTTATGGTCAGGTTGTCTATCTTATCATGATTTATGAGCATGAGGGCATTACCATGAAGGAGTTAGCCAAAATGGGCTCTTTTGACAAAGGTACAATCACAAAGGCTATCAGCAAGCTTGAAAAGCTTCACTATGTACGTCTAGAAGAGAATGTGAAAGACAAACGTTCAAAACTTCTCTATACAACTGATCAAGCTAAAGAACTGATTACGAAAATCTATTTAGTAAGAAAAGAATGGTGGGAACACCTTAATAATGGCTTAGATGTCGAAAGTAGTGATTTATTCGCAGAAGTGATGCAGAAAGTTGTCGACAAGGCACAAAGCTATACGGATATTGAAAATGAAGCGGTGCATTTCTTTGGCTTACAAAAATTAACATTACTGGATTATCCTGGGAAGATGGCTTGTACGCTTTTTACCGGTGGATGTAATATGAAATGCCCTTTTTGCCATAATTCGGAATTGGTCTTTTTACCAGAAAGTATGATGGAAATTAATCAAGATGATATTGATCAGTTCCTTGATAAACGTCAAGGATTGCTTGAAGGTATTTGTATTACTGGTGGTGAACCACTCATTCATCCAGGCTTAAAAACAGCTATTGCGAAGATGAAAGCAAAGGGCTATAAGATTAAATTGGATACTAATGGGACTTATCCTGACTACTTGAAGGAACTTATTGAAGAAGGCCTTGTGGACTATGTCGCCATGGATATCAAGAATGCCTCAGCAAAGTACGCCATGACTGCTGGTGTTGAACAGCTCAATCTTGATGCAATTGAGGCAAGTATGCACTATCTTATGGAAAATCATATTCCTTACGAATTCCGCACAACAATCGTAAAAGAATTTCATGAAAAAGAAGATATTGAGGCAGTTGGAAAATGGATCAAAGGGGCTAAATCCTATTATCTACAAAATTTTGAAAATAATGAACATGTCATAGACAATAGCTTACATGCAGTAAAAAAAGAAGTATTAGAAGACTATAAAAAAATCCTTTTACAATATGTTGAACATGTTGAAATAAGAGGCGTTGAATAGGAGTTGATTATATGTATAAAGTTGTGAAGAGAGATGGCAGTGTGACCGACTTTGATATTAATAAGATATCTCGGGCAATTGAGAAAGCCTTTCAATCACTAAGCAAACATCCCCATCCTTCCGTTATTGATATGTTAGCGTTAAGAGTGACAAGTGATTTTGAAAAGAAGATTAAAAATGATTTGATTGCTGTAGAAGATATCCAGGATTCAGTCGAAGCTGTATTGTCACAATCAGGTTATGGTGATGTCGCAAAAAGCTATATTCTCTATCGTAAACAAAGAGAAAAGGTTAGAAATATGAAATCAACAATTCTTGACTACAAGGATCTTGTTGATAGCTATGTCAAAGCAACAGACTGGCGTGTCAAAGAAAACTCAACAGTAACATATTCTGTTGGCGGTTTAATTCTTTCTAATAGTGGAGCGATTACCGCAAACTATTGGTTAAGTGAAATCTATGATGATGAGATTTCAAATGCCCATCGTTCCGGTGATTTTCATATCCATGATTTATCGATGCTGACTGGTTATTGTGCCGGTTGGTCACTTAAGCAGCTTATTTGTGAAGGTCTGGGTGGCATTCCAGGTAAAATCACTTCTAAGCCTGCCAAGCATCTGGCAACATTATGTAATCAAATGGTGAATTTCTTGGGGATTATGCAGAATGAATGGGCAGGTGCTCAGGCTTTTAGTTCTTTTGATACATATTTAGCACCATTTGTGAAAACGGATCATTTGAATTATGATCAGGTTAAGAAATGTATTGAATCCTTTATCTATGGTGTGAATACACCATCAAGATGGGGAACTCAAGCCCCCTTCTCTAACATCACACTGGATTGGGTCGTTCCAAATGATTTAGCTGAACTCAATGCGATTGTTGGTGGGAAAGAAATGGATTTTCGTTATAAAGATTGTCAAGCTGAGATGGATATGATCAATAAGGCCTTTATTGAAGTCATGGTCGAAGGAGATGCAAATGGAAGAGGTTTTCAGTACCCTATTCCAACCTATTCCATCACCAAGGATTTCGATTGGTCAGAAACAGAGAATAATAAGTTATTATTTGAAATGACAGCAAAGTATGGAACACCTTATTTCTCAAACTATATCAATAGTGACATGGAGCCTAGTGATGTAAGAAGTATGTGCTGTCGCTTGCGTTTGGATTTACGTGAATTGAGAAGAAAATCCGGTGGTTTCTTTGGTAGTGGTGAATCGACGGGATCAGTAGGCGTTGTGACAATTAATCTGCCAAGAATTGCCTATTTGGCTGAAGATGAAGAGGATTTCTATAAACGTCTTGATCATATGATGGATTTAGCAGCACGTTCATTAAAGATTAAACGCGATGTTATTACAAAGTTATTAGAAGAAGGGCTTTATCCTTATACAAAGCGTTATCTAGGAAGTTTCAATAATCATTTTTCGACCATTGGTTTAGTTGGTATGAATGAAGCTGGATTGAATGCGAAATGGTTAAAAGCCGATTTAACACATAAGGAAACACAAATCTTTGCGAAGAATGTTTTGAATCATATGCGTGAAAGATTGGTGAAGTATCAGGAACAGTATGGTGATCTCTACAATCTTGAAGCAACCCCAGCTGAATCAACAGCCTATCGTCTTGCGAAACATGATAAAGAGAAATACCCAGATATCATAACAGCAACAAAAAGTGATACACCTTATTATACAAATTCATCACATTTACCAGTAGGTTATACAGATGATATTTTTGAAGCATTAGATATCCAGGATGAACTTCAAACGCTTTATACATCCGGAACGGTCTTCCATGCATTCTTAGGTGAGAAATTGCCGGATTGGCGTGGAGCAATGATGCTTGTAAGAAAGATTGCGGAAAACTATCGTCTTCCTTATTATACAATATCCCCTACTTATTCTATTTGTGAGGAACATGGCTATCTTGCAGGAGAACAGCCAGTTTGCCCTATTTGTGGAAAACCGACAGAAGTTTGGAGCCGTATTACAGGATATTATCGTCCGGTGAAGAACTGGAATGCTGGAAAGACACAGGAATGGCATGAAAGAAAAACATATGATATGGGACATTCTGTATTAAAAGGTAGAGATCTGAAAGTAGAAAAAGAAGTACATCAAGAACATCTACAACCTCATGAAAAAGAAAGATTATATCTCTTCACAACAAAAACATGTCCAAACTGTCGTATTGTGAAAAAGATGTTAGCTGAAGCCAATATTCCTTATGAACTCATTGACGCAGAAGAAGAAGTAGAATTAACGCGTCGATTCTCCATTATGCAGGCACCAACACTTGTTGCGGTAACGGATAAACAATATAGAAAATATACAAATGCATCAAATATAAGGAAGTATATTGAATCGAGTAAATAGTCCCAGATAAAACTGGGATTATTTTTTTGAATATTTTTAATTTTTTGCTTGCATTATATTATTATGCGTGGTACTATAGGCGAGCAGTCCCGAGAGGGACGCAAGCCGAACACTGATAACTGAACAGAAACACGTCAGATAAACAAGAAAAGACATTCGGAAGAATGCAAGCAATAGAGAGAGCTAGATGCTCTCCATGAGACGATGGAGAGTTTGATCCTGGCTCA
>Ga0256404_1002681_pt1 | contig 38613 bp, 37 predicted proteins | sample RumenRJG_01DNA_FD_185990 | JGI IMG/M metagenome (GOLD analysis project Ga0256404, IMG submission 185990) | Bovine rumen microbial communities from Lethbridge, Alberta, Canada - RJG_01 | ecosystem: Host-associated > Mammals > Digestive system > Stomach > Rumen | place: Canada: Alberta | collected...
TTATTGCATATTCTTTCCAGCGTGGCCGGAAGTTCAACATGCTTCAGGTTTCCCATGTAATAGAATGCGTATGGGCCTATCACGCGGAGGTGTTCGGGCAGAGAGATGTTCTCCACAGGATTGTCAAGGCCAGTCCAGCCGAAGGCCCCTGCGGGCAGCGAGTCGTTGGCAAACGTCACCTTACGGATGTCGACGCCACGCACATGTCCATTGGCACAGTAGCTGCGCAGGGCCGACATGTCGTCGCTGCTCATGGGGCCGCTCACTACTACTGAGTCGGCCTCTTTTTCAGCCTCATCCAGAAGGGTTGCCAATGGTGTCACCCCGTCGAGGTTGAACACCTTCACTACATCATCGGCCTGGGCCTGCGCTGCCGGCACCAGAGCCAGCCACGAAATCATGCTGAGTAGAATTGTCTTTTTCATTTTCCTATAATTTTAAAAGTTATACAAAGTTCCTATAAGCTGCTTTAAAGCTGTGCAAATGTACTCAATAAACAGAATTCTTGCAAGGAACTTGCTTCGAACTCGCCAATTTTTACCATCTTTTAACATCGTTATGGTGTCACGTTGGGCACTTCCATCAACAAAGACCTCTGTATTTCCCCAAAATGCTGACGCTTTTCCTGTCGATGGCTTTACGACATGATATGGTGCCACGATGCCACAAACCAGCTGTGTCAGGTGCAAAGATACAAAAAAATATTTACTATTCATCAGGATTCTCAATTTCTAGTGCCTTTTTTTGTTGGGAATGGCATAGAACTTGACCTAAATATGAACGCTGCGTCAGCCCCGAAGGGGCAGTAAGATTACAGGCAGGTGGTGGAGTGCGCAGCACGGAACCCCTGCAAACACGGCAAGAGGATTTCAAACCCCGACGGGGTGACAGAATTCTGTCGGGCCTTCGGCACTTTTAAAATATTTGCCTTTATAGCAGGGGTTTCGCTACGCTTCACCGCCTGCCTAAATTCTGTCGCACTTTCAGCGCTCCATTAGGATGCTCCTGCAACACCAAAGCAATGCTCCTGCTACGCCAAAGCAATGCTTTCATCACCCTAAAGCATTGCTCTGATGAAGTAATTTAACTTATTTCATAAAGTAATATATGATATATTACTGAGCAATATATCATATATTACCGACCAATATATAATATATTACCGAGCAATATATGATATATTACTTGATAAAACAATTGATTTTACGTCATGAAACGATGCTTCCATAGCCATGAATGCGATGCTCTGCATCGATGAAAGCAATGCTCTGCATCGATGAAAGCACAACTATGCAACCATAACACCACACGAATAGCATGCAAAGAAAACCGCCCTACTCTTGCGAGCGGGGCGGCTTCGGTATTGTTAAGGATTTATTGAAAGGTTCATATTCATGCACCTTTTCAATGATTAAACTGGCTAATCATCTTACTTTTGGCTTAACGAAAAAGCCCGACTCTTCTGGCCGTCGTAGGTATTGATGTTGAAGATGATGCCACACTGCAACTGGCTGTCGGTCAATGGGATGCTGGCATAGACACGGGTGCTGTAGTACTGCGGCACGCTGCCTTGGTCGTGGAGCAATGTAAGCTGCCAAGTGCCATCGCTGTTCTGTTCAGATGTAATGCCAATGCTCTGCCGAGCCGTTTCATCGTCGGGCTGACCGGTCTTCACAAGGAAGGCAATGTTCAGATAGAGGGTGACGGCTTCGCGCGACACCGAGTCGAGGGCAATAGTCAGGTCGGTGCGCTGGCAAGTGCTCACCCACGCACTCTCGAAAGCCACTGGGTCGTAGTGCGGGTTCTCTACGCTGGCGGGCGCTTTCGGTCTGAGCACATAGACGGGCTGCAGGCTGAGTGCCTTGGCGGCGTCGGGCAGGCGGTTGTAGTAGAGCAAGGCACGATAGAGCGTGTCTGTTCCCTCCGCCCACTTCACGTTGAGCGCTTTCCCGAAGCTGATTCGCTCGCCATCGTCGCTGATGGCATAGTCAACCTGCTTCGTCCCAGCGGTGTGAATCTCGCAGAAGTCGGCACGCAGATAGCTGTAGTCGCCGTCGCCTGTGTCGTAGCTCTCGGTGCTGCACGACGTGACAAAGCAACAAAGAGACAAGGTAACAAGGTAACAAAGGACCACGAGCTTGCTCGCTTTCGTAACGTAGTGGAGAAAGAACAAGGTAACCAAGCTACTCCTCACACATACTGTTCTGACGTTCCGCTTCATGTGTACTTCCTGTTACCTTGTTAATCTGTTGCTTTACTACTTTGCAGATGGTTGCGCAGCGGGTTGGCATACATCGTGAGGATGCGCTCGCGCAGGAATGCCTCGTCCTTGTTGGGCAGCGTCACCTTGGCAAGCTGCGCGGTGAGGTACTGCTCGAAGTTAGCCACGTCGGCTTCTGAGTAGTGTTCGGTCTGGTCGAGGTTGCCATTAAGCATGTCGAGGGCGATGTAGTTGCAGGGGAAAAGCTCGTAGCCCTGGTGCAACTCCGTATCGATGCGATGGGCAAGGGCGGAATAGAACTCGGTCTTGGGCAGCGAGGCGAGTTCGTCTATCCAAGTGTTGATGGGTGCTGCACAGCGATAGACGACACGACCCTTGTAGCCGAAGATGCCGGTTTTCATGTTGTCGAGGTCATCCTGACGGCTCTTCTTGAACTCGGGGTTGTCGCGTTTCTGCTGGAACTCCTGTGCCTTCAGATAGTCGCAGGGGTCGTATTCGTAAGAGATGGTGAGCGGCACGATATTCAAGTCGCGCAGCCGGTCGGCAGGACTCCCCTCGCCTCCCATGGCGAGCATCTTTAGTACGGCATCCTGCGTGCGGTCGTCGCTATCCTTGGCACGGCCTTCGCGCTGAGCAATCCAGATGTTCTCGCGCTTCGTGTTCACGGCATAGTGAATGTATTTGCTCATGAGCTGACTCGACTCAAGCATGGCTCGTGGCGTGAGCGAGCGGCGCACGGTGAACGCCTTGTTCATGCGCACGAGCCGCTTAATCCACGGATAGATGAGCAAGTTGTCGCCGATGCCAATCTCCACCGTCGTGGGATATCCGCTTTCAACAAGCAATACGTCGAGGAATGCCGAGTCGAGAACGATGTCGCGATGGTTGCTGACGAAGGTGTAGCGAGGCGACGAGTCGTCTTGCGAGGTGCGCGGCGACTTGTTCTGAAGCGTCTTCGAGTCGAAGCCTTTCAGCGCGCCATCGTCGAAGCGGCAGCCATTGGTGTGCTTTCGGATGATGTATTTCACCACAGGTTTCATGAATCGCAGCTGGAAATCGAGCGGCGTCTTCACACCCGTGAAGGCCAGTCGCAGCACTCCCTTGCGCAAACCCTTCGGCAACCACGGTGCGAAGCCCTTCAAGACAAGGTTGAACTGTCTATCATCAAGCAACTCCTCGAAGGCTTGCTTCATCTCACTCGCCTCATAAGGCCGGATTTCATCAAAAATTTTTTCCATAAAAAAAAATTTTTAGGTAATAGGTAACAGGTAATAGGTATGATTACCCCTCGTTGTTGTCGTCACCCTTTGCCATATTCTTCTTTTTTGTTTTGATGGCTGATATTAGGATTTTAACTAATTCGGTAGCATCATTAAGCATGGATTGGTGACCTTGTTGGTCAATGATGTTTCTTCTGCCAAGACAGTTTAACCAATAGCATGTTTCATTAGCTTCTTTCAGAGCTATGCTCAACTTGCTTACAAAGTCTGGATCGCTTTGTGCGTATCGACTTTCTGCAATGTTGGCACCAATACTTGTACCACTTCGGTATATTTGATTTGAGATGACTTTCTCATGCTTCACGTTAAGAAGATAATCATGAAGTTTGATAATTCTTTCGGAAAAAGCTTCAGACTTTATTTCCATGATGCTCTTTGCCCTCGATAGAACCATAATCAACTAGCCAAAGTAATCAAACCTATTACCTATTACCTGTTACCTGCGCGAAGCGCCTAGAACTGGTTTTCCACGATCTCCGTCAGCACATCCTTGATGTCGAGGCCGGCGGCACGTACTTGCTGGGGAATGAAACTGGTGGCAGTCATGCCAGGAGTGGTGTTTACTTCGAGCATATTGATGCGGTCTGAGCCATCGGGGTTCTTCGTGACGATGTAGTCGATGCGGATGATACCGTTGCAATGCAGGATGTCGTAGATGCGCGATGTCTCGGCCTGCAGGGCAGCAGTGAGCTCGGGCGAGATGCGGGCCGGCGTGATTTCCTGCACCTGACCGTTATACTTCGCATCGTAGTCGAAGAACTCATTGGAGGTGACCACCTCGGTGACGGGGAACACCACCGACTTCTCCTTTGTCTTGTAACAGCCCACGGTGACCTCGGTTCCATCCAAATATTGCTCAATCATCACCTGTTCGCACTCCATAAACGCATTGCGCAGGGCCGGTGCCAGCTGGTCGGCATTCTTCACCTTCGACACACCAAAGCTGCTTCCGTCGGCAGTAGGCTTCACGAAGCAGGGCATGCCCAGTCGCTGTTCAATCTCTTCCTCGGTGTATTTGTCTTCCTCACCACGACGCAACAGAATGCTATCTGCCACCGTCACACCGAAGGCACGCATGTAGTTGTTCAGCGCAAACTTATCGAACGTCAGCGCCTCAACAAGTACGGAACTGGTGGAATAAGGCACATGGAGCAGGTCGAAATATCCCTGCATGATGCCATTCTCGCCCGGTGTGCCATGGATGGTGATATAGGCATAGTCGAACCACACGGTTTTTCCATCAAGCTTGAACGAGAAGCCGTTCTTGTCAATCCGCTGTGTGGTGCCATCGGGCAGGTTCACATGCCAGTCGGTGTCTTTCACATCAACGATATAGACATCGTAGCGATCATGGTCGAAGAAAGAGTAGAGTCCCTGTGCGGAGCGCAAAGAGACGTCGTGTTCTGAAGAATCACCACCGCAGACGATGGCTATTGTTCTTTTCATTGTGTTCATTGTTTTTATAGGAGTTATGGGAATTAATGGGAATTTTTAATGAATGATGCCGCTTACTCGGCAAACGTGTCGGCGGTAGTGCCATGAATGTAGGCGCGCCATTTGTCAAGAAGCTGCTGCATGTCGTCGGGCAATGGCGACGTGAAGTCCATCTGCTCGCCGGTGGAGGGATGACGGAAGCCCAGTGTCTGTGCATGCAACACCTGTCGCGGACAGATGTTGAAACAGTTCTGGATGAATGCCTTATAGCTGCTGCTGCGCTGACCGCGCAGAATCTCAGTGCCGCCATAGCGTTCGTCGCAGAACAGCGGATGGCCGATGTGGCGCATGTGGGCACGTATCTGATGGGTGCGACCAGTCTCGAGGCGGCATTCCACAAGTGTGGTGTAGCCGAATCGCTCTACGACGCGCCAGTGGGTGACGGCAGGCTTGCCAATCTCGGAGTCGGGTGGGAAGACCATCATGCGAAGGCGGTCGCGTGGGTCACGGCCGATGTTGCCTTCAATGCGCCCTTCTTCCTCGGTGAAGTTGCACCACACCAGAGCCAGGTAGGAGCGATGGGTGTCGTGGTTGAAGAACTGCAGTCCCAACCGCGACTTCGCCTCGGGAGTCTTCGCGACGACGAGCAGACCGCTGGTGTCCTTGTCGATGCGGTGGACGAGTCCCACCTCCGGATCGTTGGCGTCGAAGCGCGGGTCGTCCTTCAGATGCCACGCCACGGCATTAATCAGTGTGCCATGGAAGTTGCCGGCACCGGGATGAACCACCATGCCGGCGGGTTTGTTCACAACCATCAGGTCGTTGTCCTCGTAGACGATGTTGAGAGGGATGTCTTCTGCCTCAATCGTGCTATCGTGACGCGGACGGTCGAGCATAAGTGTCACCACGTCGCCCGGGCGTACCTTATAGTTACTCTTCACCGGTCGGTCGTTCACATGCACGAAACCAGCATCGGCAGCCTTCTGAATGCGATTGCGCGACGAGTGCTGCATCTTCTCCTGCATGTATTTGTCAACACGCAGGGCAGCCTGCCCGGGGTCTACGACAAAGCGGAAGTGTTCGTACAACTCAGGGCCTTCTATCTCATCGGCGCCAGCATCCTGTTCATCACCGACCAGATTCAACTCGTCAAGATATTCGTCGTTCATGCGATTACTCAGTTGTCGTGGTCTTCTTCTCAGTGGCCTGGGTTTCAGGCTTGTCGGTCGTCGTAGAGGGGTTGTCCATCACTTCGAACTCGTCGATGGCATCTTCCTCCTCAGGATAGATGGGGTCGATGTAGTTCACCGAGTCACTCGCATCGCGCATGCCGTTGCCCACTTGTATGACCAGCGAGTCCTCCACGGAGATCTTCGAACCCGTGACGACACTCTTGCCACCCACGAGCACGCCGTAGACCCAGTCTTTCTCGCCAGGCACAAACTGCGGCATGGCCAACTTAAAGCCCATTGCCGTGAGCTTCGCCATGGCCTCGCGCAGCGAGCTGTTGTCGATGATGTCGGGCAAAGTGATGGTGGGTGTCTTCAGCGCGTTCACCGTCAAGTAGATGATGCGACCCGACTTCACCTTCTCGCCTGCCTCGATGCTCTGCTCAAGGATGACATCGGGCGGCAGCGTCTTCACGTAGCCCGTGTCCGACACCACCACAACGAGGCCGAGGTCGTCGAGAATACGCTCGGCATCCTTATACTTCTTGTGTTTCACACTCGGAACTGTCAGGCTCTCGCCATGATGGGTGTATACATCAAGGGCATACTTCACACCCACGAGCAACAACACCACCACCACAGCCATAGCCAAGAGGTTGCCCCAGAGATAGCCACTCTTGAACTTTCCGAAAAACTCTGATGTCTTCATTGATACCTTTGTTTTTGTTTGCAAAGATATTCAAAAATATGCACAACACCAAACATCTTGCACATTTTTTGTTGTTTTGTGCCAAAACAAAAGGCAGCAAAGGTATCACTACCCATGCTGCCTTTTTGTCGTCATTGTTTAACTACGGATTATTTTCCGTGGTTCTCATCAGATACTGTCAACTTCTTGCGGCCTTTGGCGCGGCGAGAAGCCAGCACGCGACGACCATTCTTCGTTGCCATGCGCTCGCGGAAACCATGCTTGTTCACGCGGCGACGGTTGTGGGGCTGAAATGTTCTTTTCATTGTTCTATTATCGTTTTATTTTGTTGAATTTCTTTCCACGTTTTCACGCTTTGGGGTGCAAAAGTACGCATAATTTTCGAAATAACAAAGAATTACGCGAATTTTCGTCATAAAAACTGCGATTTTTTATATTTTATTTGTATCTTTGCAGCGATTTTGGGCTACATATCCGACTTTTATACAACATTTTAAGATAAAAATAAGCAATGATTAAATCACAAGACATCAAGAAAGGAACTTGCATCCGCATGGATGGCAAGCTGTATTTCTGCATCGACTTCCTGCATGTGAAGCCGGGTAAGGGAAATACCATTATGCGCACCACGCTGAAGGATGTCGTCAGCGGCCGCGTGCTGGAGAAGCGCTTCAACATCGGTGAGTCGCTCGAGGACGTTCGCGTTGAGCGCCGCGCCTATCAGTATCTCTATCTGGAGGGTCAGGACTACATCTTCATGAACCAGGAGACCTACGACCAGATTCCCATCGCCAAGGATCTCATCACTGGCGTCGACTACATGAAGGAAGGCGACGTAGTGGAAGTGGTCAGCGATGCAGACACCAACACCATCCTTTATGCTGAGATGCCCGTGAAGACCACGCTGCGCGTGACTCACTCCGAGCCCGGCATCAAGGGCGACACCGCCACCAACACCCTGAAGCCCGCTACGCTGGAGACAGGTGTTGAGATCCGCGTGCCCCTGTTCATCGACGAGGGCGAGCTCGTGCTGGTCGACACCCGCGACGGTTCTTACCTGCAGCGCGTGAAGGAGTAAGACTCCTAGTGAATAGTTGATAGTGAATAGCGAATAGTTCATGATTGCTGTCAAGACTTGTATCTGACCGTCATCCTGACTACTTGCTATTCACTATTATCTTTTTCCTGTATTTACCTATTATTTAATAATGTAATCATGAAATACTCCATCATTGTACCCGTTTATAACCGTCCCGACGAGGTGGACGAACTGCTGCAGAGCCTCTGCCTGCAGGAAGTAAAGGATTTTGAAGTCATCATCGTAGAGGATGGCTCGAGTGTCCCATGCGATGACGTGTGTCGAAAATACAAAGAACAACTCGACCTGAAGTATTTCATGAAGCGCAACAGCGGACCTGGCCAGAGCCGTAACTACGGCGCCGAGCGAGCATCGGGCGAATGGCTCATCGTCCTCGATTCCGATGTCGTCCTGCCTCCAGGCTATCTGAAGGCGGTTAACTCTCAACTCTCCGCTCGGCCCAACTGGACGCTTTCAGAGCGAAGCGGGGAAAGAACTCTCAACTCTCAACTATATCCTGACGCCTTCGGCGGCCCCGACGCCTCTCACCCATCGTTCACACCTGTGCAGAAGGCCATCAGCTATTCGATGACCTCGTTCTTCACCACAGGCGGCATTCGTGGCGGAAAGAAGAAAGGAGCGCTAGACAAGTTCTATCCCCGATCGTATAACATGGGCATCCGTCGAGAAGTCTATCAGCAGCTTGGCGGTTTCTCGAAGATGCGCTTCGGCGAGGACATCGATTTCTCCTACCGCATCGTCGAAGCAGGCTACAAGACGGCCCTGCTGCCCGATGCATGGGTGTGGCACAAACGGCGCACCGACTTCCGCAAGTTCTTCCGCCAGGTGTTCAACTCCGGCATCGCCCGCATCAATCTCGAGAAGCGTCACCCCGGCACGATGAAACTCGTACACATGCTTCCGATGGTGTTCACCGTTGGCGTTCTGTTACTGTCACTCATCGCTATCGTCGCACTCGTCTTCGCCCTCATCGGACTCCTCTCCGCATCCCAACCCGGATGCAACATGGGACTCGTCGTCACTTACATCGGACTGGCCGTAGCAGCCCTGGCCCTGTCGCCACTGCTGCTCTACGCCATCATCATCTGCATCGACTCCACCCGCAAGAACCATAGCCTCCGCGTGGGCCTGCTCTCAGTTCCCGCTGCCTTCGTCCAGCTCATGGGCTATGGCCTCGGTTTCCTGAAAGCCTGGTGGAAGCGCATCGTCTTGCGCCAAGACGAATTCACCGCATTCGAGAAGAACTTCTACAAGTAATGACTTTAATATACTTTCAGATCTTCTTGATAAAATAAAGTAAACAATAAAAAAGAAAAACTATGAGCCTATTAAAAATCTTATTGAAGCTATTTGGTGCTGGCAAGGACGACTTAGACTATTACAACGAAAAGCGGGAAGCGCGGCAAGCGCCCCCTTCACAGTACCATTTTCCACGGACTGTGGAGAGAACACCTGCTGAGTGGGAATCGTATTTCAGGGACATCCTACTGAGGAATTTCTCATCGTACACCATTCGCGAAAATGTGCCCGTAACCGATTTGGTTGGATTCGCAAACGACGAAGCTCAGCTTTATACGACTCGCCCTACCCAGGCCTACAAGGCAGAGTGGGGTCAGCCCTACTCTTTTGTGCTCGAAGCTGACGGCAAAGCCAAGGCTGTGGTCATGCTCGGCAGCGGCCATAGTCATGATTCAAACGTGAAGTATCTGATTGCGAGGATGTATGCAGAGAAGCTGGATCTTCCCTACATCAACTTCTACACGCAGATGCCCAACGAACGGAACTACGTGATTGAACGCATCCGCAAGTTCCTTAACTAAATAAAAGATAGAAAAAGGGGATGCAGCAAGACTGTGCCTGCAAAGGAGGCAGCCTTGTCCATATTTCATGTTTTGCAGGCTGGCAGGGCAAGGTATCCTCTTGTGAATAGCAATTTTGCTAATTCAAACTTTTCCCCTTTTTCTCTTTTTCTCATGAAGAGCATCATCACACAATTGTCCCGGCAAGACGTCTGGGATGAGTTCATCGCCTATCGGCTGTTGAAAGGCCGTTTCACCTGGCATGAGTTCTATGAAGCCGATCGTTTCGTAGAGAGGGAACAGTATCTCCAGCTTGTAAAAAAGCTGATGCAAGGTGAAGGTCTGGGCATGCCCACGAAGAAAATCATCAACAAAATGGGCACGGGCAAGAAGCGGGTGGTGTATAGCTTTGCGCCTGAGGAGATGATGGTGCTCAAGGTCATTGCCTTTAAACTCTATGACTACGACGGTTTTTTTGCGCCCAACTGCTATGCGTTCCGCCGAGGCATGAAGGTCCGGGATGCCGTCCTATACATCAACAACGCCATTGCGGAACAGAAGATGTGGGCATACAAAGTCGACATCCACGATTATTTCAATTCCATCTCCATCGACATTCTGCTCCCGATGCTCAAAGAGATGATGGCCGACGACCCTCTTCTCTTTCGTTTCTTCAAGGAGATGTTGCTCAACGACTGCGCGATTTATAACGGTGAGGCGGTTCATGAAAATCATGGCGTGATGGCAGGAACACCCACCTCCCCTTTCCTGGCCAATGTATATTTAAAAGAGGTAGACAAACACTTCCATGATGCAGGCGTCGTCTATGCCCGCTATTCCGATGACATCATCTTATTCGCTCCCGACCTTGAGACACTTTTGGAATATAAACAGCAAATCAAGGAATATCTGAAGCAATACCGGTTGGAAGTAAACCCTGACAAGGAACGAATCTATTCGCCCGACGAAGCCTATGAGTTTCTCGGCTTCAAGTGCCACGGTCACAGCATAGACATCTCGGAAGCAGCCAAAAAGAAGATGAAAGGGAAAATCCGACGGGCGGCAAGAGCACTCCTGCGCTGGCTCAACACGAAGCACGTTGAACCCGAGAAGGCAATGAAGGGACTCATCAACCATTTCAATCGGAAGTTCTTTGAAACCGACGACGCCGATGCACTTACATGGTCAAGGTGGTTCTTCCCCGTCATCAACCAAACCAACGGCCTGAAAGAAATCGACCATTACCTCCAGCAGAACATCCGGTACCTCGCAACAGGGAAACATAGCAAGGCCAACTTCAGGACCGACTATGCCAAACTAAAACGACTGGGATATAGGAGTTTAGTGAATGAATACTATGCCTACAAAAATGGTGCTACCATGTAGGGACGCGGCGTGCCGCGTTATGGGTTACGCTTTCCTACCTCCAATAACGCGGCACGCCGCGTCCCTACATTTTCAGGGGCAGATTCTACATTATTCCCAATCAAAAACTTTGTTATTTCTTTTGCATTTCGCTCACTTATTCGTATTTTTGCAGGGAAAAAAGGAAAAGAGTAATATAGCTATGCGGCATAAACTACTACTTTTATGGCTACTCCTTTTCATTTCGGGAGTGGCCGATGCACAAGTGACCATCCGTGGTAGAGTCATCGATTCGTCTGACAGCCAGCCTGTCATTGGAGCCGCCGTGCGCGTCGTCGGCAACATGAAATCGGCCGTGGTGACGAATGTTGACGGTCAGTTCTCCATTGAGGTGCCCGACATGCAGGCCGAGGTGGAAGCCATTTTCATTGGTTTCCCCAATAAGCGAATGAAAGTCCAGCAAGACATGCTCATCGTCTTGGACGACGGTTATGCGGATGTTCCTCATCGCAAATTCCTCCGAATCGACCTGACCGACAGCGATAAATCCAACCTTCACGCCATCAACGACCTTTCGTTCCGTTTCCTAAAGGCCGTCAACAAGCAAAAGAACATGGTGCTCTCGCCCTTGAGCATCACCTGTCTGCTCAGTATGACCAACAACGGCGCTGCTGGTCAGACGCAAAGCGAGGTCTGCCAACTCTTGGATTGCCAGCCGGAAGTGGCCAATGCATTCTACAAAAAACTGATTCCCTACCTCACCGGCGACGGCGGCGGCTCTTGTTTCAGCATGGCCAACGCGCTGTTCGTGAACCCCAAGTGGCCGTTGAAGGATGATTTCCGCCGCCAGGCCGTCGAGAACTATCAGGCATGGATCAGCAACGACCTGAATGTGAAGAGCGTGAACGATTGGTGCAACAGCCAGACACGCGGCATGATACCCCAGATGGTCGACGAGATTGACCCAAGCACATTGCTCACAGCCCTGAACGCAGTCTACTTCGAGAGCCAATGGAGTGACATTTTTGATGCCGACGACACGCGCCAGAAAGACTTCACGCTGGCAAATGGAACGTCAGTCAAGTTGCCACTGATGCGCCAAAAGAATCTCTTCCGCTATGGCGAGGGAAAAGGCTACTCGATGTTGTGCATGCCCTACACGGATGGTTGCAGCATGGAAGTGCTGCTTCCCGATGAAGACAGCAGTCTCGACCGTCTGCTCAACAGCATCAGCTACGACGAGTGCCAAGCCACATGGAAGAAGAGCACCACCTGCCGTGTCGACGTCTTGTTCCCACGCTTTGAGACCGAAGTGGAACTGCCGCTCATCCCTGTGATGCAGCAACTGGGCGTGCGTTCGATGTTCGATGCCCGCCGGGCCGACTACAGCCGCCTGGCACATGTCAAGCCCGGCGTGCCTGTCTACGTGTCGGAGATGAAGCAGAAAGCAAAGATTGAAGTCAACGAGACCGGCACAAAGGCCGCCGCCGTGACCGAGCAGGGTATCATTGCCGGTGCTACGGGCCGTCCGCCACAATACCGCAACTGCACGTTTCATGCCACGCGCCCGTTCCTCTACATCATCAAAGACAACTTCACGGGAGCCATCCTCTTCATCGGAACATACTACGGAGAATAACCTGCATAACGAAATACTGAAATGGAAACAAACAAACTGAGCATCAACCAATGGGCTGAGGAAGACCGGCCACGCGAGAAACTGCGCGACCTCGGACCAGAATCACTCAGCGATGCAGAACTGCTGGCCATTCTGATTGGGTCGGGGTCTACACATGAAAGTGCTGTCGACCTGATGAAGAAGGTGCTGGCCGACTGCCAGAACAACCTGAACACGCTGGGAAAGAAGTCCATTCACGAACTTTGCGACTACAAAGGCATCGGCGAGGCGAAGGCCATCAGCATCCTGGCTGCCTGCGAACTCGGCAAACGCCGACAGCGCGAGAAGGCAGAGGAGCGCAAGCAGATGGGGTCGGCGGTCGACATCTATGAATACATGCACACACACATGCAAGACCTCGACGTCGAAGAGGCGTGGGTGCTACTCATGAACCAGAACTTCCGACTCATCAAGGCCGTGAAGCTATCTCATGGGGGCCTTACGGAAACCGCCGTCGATATTCGCGTGATGATGAAGGAAGCGGTGCTCTCAAATGCCACTGTTCTGGCCCTCTGCCACAACCACCCATCAAACAATCCGCATCCAAGCCGCGACGACGACCGTCTGACCGAGCGTGTCCACAAGGCCTGCGACACCATGCGTCTCCACTTCCTCGACCACGTCATTATCTGCGATGGCGTCTACTATAGCTATCGCGAGCAAGGACGACTGTAGACCGATATTTTCCGCTCATCAACAGATAAAAATGGCAACCATTTGGCTGGTTGTCATTTTTTTTGTATCTTTGCACTCACTATAACCAAAACGAAATGGATCAGACAGAGAAAATATGGATTGAAGAGCGCATCGTCGACGTACTGAAGACCGTCTACGACCCGGAGATTCCTGTCGACATCTACGAGCTCGGCCTCATCTATCGCATCGAGGTGAAGGACAGCGGCGAAGTAGAAATCGACATGACCTTCACGGCTCCCACCTGCCCTGCCGCCGACTTCATCCTCGAGGATGTGCGGCAGAAGGTCGATGCCCTCGAAGGCGTGAAAGGCTGCACCGTCAACCTCGTCTTCGAGCCCGTCTGGGATCAGTCGATGATGTCGGAAGAAGCGCGAGTAGAACTGGGATTCGACTAGGTCAGTTGATAGTTGAGAGTTGATAGTTGAGAGTTATGATTACACTTAGCAATTGAAAGCCTATGGTCATGCCAAGAAGGAAACCAATTATCGAACAAAAGGCCGATGCCTTTTCCGATAGAATAGTGCTGATGTACAAATACCTTAACGCCAACAATATCGAAAACGTCATGGCCAGCCAAGTCTACCGCAGCGGAACCAGCATTGGAGCCAATGTGGCTGAAAGCCAGAACGCGCAAAGTGATGCTGACTTCGTCAGTAAATTGTCAATAGACTTAAAAGAGGCCGATGAAACCCTTTATTGGTTGAAAAAACTCCACACGGGAGGCTACATCACAGAAAAGCAATACGAGTCGATGAAGGCCGACAATGTGGAAGTCATTAAAATTCTCACAAGCATCATCAAAAGTAAAAAGAAGAATATGGGATTGCTCTAAACAGCCAGTTCGCACTCTGAAAAGGTAATCATAACTATCAACTCTCAACTATCAACTCTCAACTATAAATATGAAGCATATTTATTTCCTCGCCGACGCCCACCTGGGCTCACTCGCCATAGAGCATCAGCGCATGCAGGAGCGCAGACTGGTGCGATTCCTCGACAGCATCAAGACGAAAGCCGCTGCCGTCTACCTGCTCGGCGACATGTTCGACTTCTGGGACGAATACCGCCACGTGGTGCCGAAGGGCTATACTCGGTTCCTCGGAAAGATCTCCGAGCTCACCGATATGGGCGTTGAAGTGCACTACTTCACGGGCAATCACGACATCTGGACCTACGGCTACCTCGAGCAGGAATGCGGCGTCATCCTCCACCGACAGCCGCTCACCACCGACATCTATGGCCATGTGTTCTACCTCGCACACGGCGACGGACTCGGCGACCCCGACCGGAAGTTCAAGTTCCTGCGGTGGATGTTCCACAACCGCACCTGTCAGCGACTGCTCAACTTCGTACACCCGTGGTGGGGCATGCAGCTTGGACAGCGCTGGGCAAAACATTCGCGCCTGAAGCGTGCCGACGGCAAGGAACCGCCCTACATGGGTGAGGACCGAGAGCATCTGGTACTCTACACGAAGGAGTACCTCGAGACGCATCCCAACATCGACTTCTTCATCTATGGCCACCGCCACATCGAACTCGACCTGATGCTTCGCAAGCCTGTCGCTGCGCCCGAAGTCTACAAAAACGCTTCCGACGAAGAGCCGCGTGAGAAAGGCCGCGCTCGCATGCTCATCCTCGGCGACTGGATTTGGCAGTTCACCTATGCCGTCTACGATGGCGAACACATGCTCCTAGAGGAATACGTCGAGGGCGAAAGCCAGCCGTAGAAATGTTAACGCTGCCAGTGGTCCTTTCCCAAAGTGGCAGGGAAAAAGTCACATCAGCGGCCTGCAAGGCCCGCTCGGCGACGAAGGAGACGCTTTCGTAGCAAAGCGGAGAAAGAACAAGCTAACAGCCCAGGGCATCGCCCTGGGTTCTTTTTGTCATAAGAGAAACCGCGCCCTATAGGGGCAAAAGCAATACTCCCCCACCCTCAGATGCATCCTTTCGCACCCTAGAATCAATGCTTTCGCACTCTGGAATCAATGCTTTTACACTCTAGAATCAATGCTTTCGCACCCTCGGATGCATGCTTTTGCACTCGTAAACACATGCTCACGCCCTCTAATATGCATGCTTTAGCTCTTGCGCAGCATAGCTGCCAAACTTGTGCAGCATTGCGGCGTAACTTGTGCAGCATTGCTGCCGAAGTTGTGCAGGATAGCTGCCTAAGTTGTGCAACAATGCTGCACAACTTGTGCCAGGCTGCAGCAAAAAATCTGGCACAAATCTCCGGGCTGCTAATAAGATGCTTAAAGCGCGTCGCATCCCTACATTTCAGGGGACTAATTCTATATAGTTTCCATAATTTTTCTTAATTATCGCCATATTGGCGTGACAAAACACAAGAAATAGTCTATATTTCAGTAGAAAGAAAAAAGGACCTGCAAATGTTTAAAAGACGAATACATGACAACCGAAAAGCCGAAGACTTATCCACGATGATAAGTCGCTATGGGCCTGCGCTCATGACCTTTGTCGGTCGTATCGTCACCATTCAGGAGGATGCAGAGGACGTAGTGCAAGAGACTTTCGTGTCGGCCTACAAGCATTTGGAAGACTACAATCCGGAGAAGGCTTCCATGAAGACATGGCTTCACCGCATTGCCTACCATGAAGCACTCTATCTTCTGCGACGACGAAAACGAATGGCACAAATCCCCCTCGATGTGGGCGAGGACATTCCCGACGAATTGCCTGATGCTACAACAGCCGAACAGTTGGACGAGGCCATTCAAAAACTAACGCCCGAAGAGCAGATGCTCTTGCAACTTTATTACTTCGACCAATGCCCCCTGAAAGAAATCGCCTTTATCACAGGCACAGCGGACAACTCTCTCGAACGTGAAGTGTCACGGCTCAGCAGCCAACTTCACCGAATACGTCAACGGCTCCGAATGATTTTAATGCACATGAACGATGAACAATGATGAACTCTTCCGCCAAGCCTTGCAGCGCCAGAACGACCGGGCTGCAAGAATGAAGATGCCCCATGATATGGAGCAACGGGTGAAGAATCGTATCAAGTCGGAGAACAACGCTCGCCATTGGCTCCGCCCCGCAGCCATCGTTGCCGTGGCCGCCAGCATCTTGCTCTTATTGACATTGCATTTTACAAATAAGGATATAGAGCCAAAAGAGCATCCGATGACTGCACAACAGACGGAGCGGCAAGCCAACAAGACAGACATTGTCGAAAAACCCGCTATCGGACAAAAGCCCGTCGCCGTTCAGCGCATACAGGTAAAGCATCGTGCTGACATCAAGAGACCGACAATTGCAAAAACCAAGCCTGCACCTGTTGCATCTTCTGCCGACCAACTCAACAACTACATCGCCCGTCTCGAAGCAGAGATGGAAGCGGTGGACGACAGCGTCCGTTCGGCTCATCTTGAAAAACTCATCGCCGCAGATATGCGTCTACAACAACTTGTCAATCGAATTGTCAAAGACGAGACAGAGCAGGCGATGAGAGAACTACAGAAAGACAGTACTGCCAATTATATCACCTTCTAAAATGAACGTTTTCGTTAAGCCAAATGAGCAGAATGAAGCTCGCTTCAATTCTGCCATGGCGAGAAAAGGTCGAATGAAATTCAACAACTTCAAAATGAAAAAACAACTATTCATAACAGCCCTCCTGCTGACACACACCATGTGGCTCTGCGCCCAGGAGAACAAGCATGCCCAAGCCATGCGAACAGCCTTTGTTGAGACGATATACGGCAAGTTCCCAAAGAACATCGAAGCCAAGATGAAGAGCATGAACGAAGATTCGCTCATCGTGGCTCATGGCGAATGGGGCTGCCTGGACGGAGGCGGACTTGTGCCCAAGGAGAAAATCCACACAGTGACACTCTCGCAAACCAAGTCGAACGTCACAGCATCCGTCGGGCCGCTCTACATCGACGGTCATCGTTTCTCGTTCAATCAGGTGCCAGACGATCCAACACTACCTTTGCGTCCCATCCTCGATGCCTTCGACAAACAGGCACCCTTTGCCAATAGTTACTACAGCTATACGGCAGGCGACGAACAAGCCATTTTCCCTGGTGTTAAGATTGCATGGGGTGAACACGGTGAAACTTTCCCTCTGGAACTCCGCCCATCAATGAATACTCGCATCATCAGTTTCAAAGACGACGACGGCTTTCGCTCCACCTACCTACTCTCGTGGATGAACACGGAACTGACCGATGGCAACCCTCAACACAAGCGTTATATGGTTGAGGGCATCATCTACGAGTTCCATTGTCCGAAGATTGATAGTAAACCGCAAATGAAATCCTACGACCCCGACGAATACCTGAACCGAACGAACACGGGACTAGGCGTGGCACACAACATGGTGTGGGACATCAAGAAAAACTCCCCCGAACGCGCCAAGGCCCTCGAGGTCGATACCGTGATGGAGAAGTACGCCTACAAGTTCCAAGAGATGGTGGCGAAGCTCAAAGGCTCAACCGAAATGCCCAATCTGTATACCAGCTACGACGCCCTGAAGGCAAAAGTGCAACGCATGCTGGACCTGAACCGCACCGCCACCCCGACGGAGCAGCAAGCCATCTGCAACACGTTATATAAAGAGGTTGTCGCTTATCCCTTCCGCCTTTCAGGACGGCAAGCCGAAGAACTAAGTCGCATGACTGAGGCGTTGGAGGCCACTGTCGCCGACAACTTGAAACAACAGGTGACTAAGGTGCGTAGGGGCATCAGCATCATGAGAGACCCAACAGTAGAGATCGACAGCCTCAGCAAGCGCGACCAGGATTATTTGAACCGCAACTTCTGGAAACTTAGCCACGAGCCTGTGGACTACGACAAGACCGAGTTCACCGCCATTGGCGAGCACTACAGCGGCGACTCGCAAACGGGTTATTTAGAGGTAAAGGGCGAGGCAGGCAAAGGATTCGAGGCAGAGACCACGCTTCACGACCTGCTCCCGGGCCGCTACCGCGTCTCTGCCGTGGTACGTGCCGCTAATGCCAATCACTCTTTCGCATACATCTTCGCAAAGACTGGCAACACCGACCGCGGGGATATCAGCACCAAGGAGATTCCCGCCACAGGCAACTCTGGCGGCAACGTTTGGTTCTCTGCTCTCTGCCGCTTCGAGCATCGTGCCGGCAACAAAGAAGCTGTCTACGCGCTGGACATCAATAAGGCCACGGCTAATGGCGGACAGGGCTATGGTTGGAACCGCATCTGGCTCGATGTCGTCACTGTCTACGACGATGGCACGCTGACCTATGGCGTCACCACCCGCCCCAACCCCAATTACATCGGCGGTTGGTTCTCCGCCTGCGACTTCATCGTCGAGAGAGTGGACGATTAATCATTCAAAAACGTCATCTAATAACGCGTTTTTCATAATTTGCTGCAATTCTGCCATCTTGCTGCCATTCGCAATCAATTGATTATCAACTAGTATTGCAGCAATGGCAGAATTGCAGCAAAAATATAAATTACTGGTAGAAGAACTACTGCAGCATCTTGCACTCTTACACTTTACCTGAGCAACAAGCTCCTTACCCGTTGCCCATCAGAAGCATTTGGGTAGTTGTCGAACAGAAAGCGAGAATGATGTATTTCGTATAATTCGCAGTATATCAACAGGTTATATTGTTGAAATAAAGCGGCAAGTGAAAGTCTCACTTGTCGCTTTATGTCGGGATGAGGCGACATTTGGCCCAGAACACTACGTCCCATCAAAACATATTGATTGCTATCGAACAAATAAGAAAAAGCGACAGACGAATTTCTTCGTTTGTCGCTTTTGGTCGGCATCGCTGACGAAATATCGAACATCAAATTTATTGAGGACTTCGACAAGATAGTTTGTTATATCAAATCGAAAAGCGGACAAGGGTAGCGGGGTAAGAATTCTTACCCTTTACCCTCGGGGTAAGTATTATTTTGTAGTACCTACGTAACCTTTTTGCGAACGTATCTGAAAGGATAAGTAGGAGTAGAAACGGATGGAAAAAACTTTTTGCAAAGTTTCGGCAAATAATATTTTACTATTCATGCTTTTCTTAACAATCCTAATATTTATAAATAAAATAGTTGTAATATGAAAAGACAATATAGAGACTTAACAGACGCAACGAAATTGCGCATTAGTCAGAAACTAAAAGGTCGCTCAATGAGCGACAGCCACAGACAGGCCATAAGTAATAGCATGAAGGCCTATTGGTCTACTATTCCTTATAGGCCAACAGAGAATAATGAGAGTGAAACCACAACAACCAATGAAAAGAGTATGTAAAAGACCTATTCAAATTGACGCATTAACTTTATGCTATGAAGTCGAGCACGCCTATTATTACGAGCAGTTGAGTAACCTCAACTATGGCGAGTGTCTTGACATGGGAGAATTCAATCTTTATCGTATAGGGGGAAGATACTATGATAACGTCTATGCTATCAGGTTATGGAATGGCACACAAAATATTGAGTGGGGCTACCTAAAGTTCAATCTTGCACGTGGTGACGAACAAAGTAACACCCACTCAAATGGTTCGAGAAAAGTATGGATTAGTCTCAACAATGAAACTCTATACACGGAGGACTTTCATTACCTTTCCTACATAGAGCAGAGGCTTGGGTTGGTGTTTCACAACGTGACAAATCTTGACCTTGCACTTGACACATCATTCAGCGTAAGTCCACTTATCAAGGCATACGCTCACAACAAGAACGTGACAACCATCTTAAACGGCAAACGTATTACAAACAGAGACGAAGACAGACCGGAATTGACATATACAACAAGCGGGAGCCTCAACAAGCAAGGCAAGTATCTGACCATAAACATCAAACAACGCAACGCTATCAAGGACAAGAACAAGGGCATAACGGTACTGACCTACGACAAGGCTGCGGAGATTAGTAATGTCTCTGACAAGCAGTATATCTTAGAACATTACGGCAACCCCAAGCATCTTTATCGCACTGAGGTACACCTCAATGCTGAGGACATCAAAAAATATGTGGAACGTAGGGGTATTGACTATACACCTCTGATTCTCATTGATGAGGCTACCCTCGAAAAAATGTTCTTTCATTTCTTAAATGGTGTGATACGTTTTCGAAGTCGTACAGCTGATACAAGTTGGGAGCACATACTCGGTCGTTCGTAGGCATATAACAACCACCCCTACGAAGAGGCTCAAAACGTGCCAAACCTTATTTATATATAGGGATTACGTATCAAATTAAAAATGTATCAATGAAATCAATAAAACACATCGAAATCATTGATACATTTGTATTAGTCTAACTTAAAAGATTATTAGAACTCTTTTGGTTTCCTGCGAACCTTTAAAAATATTTTTATAAAGAACCAGTTTATTGTGCTAATTATGTATGTAATAACAAATCCTATTGCAATTGGAACTATATAGTTATCCCAATTTCTTGGTTGGAATAAATGTATGGCAAGCCAGATTAGTACTATTCCGATAACAAGATGTACACAAAAAGCGATTCCGTGTATTTTATCACATCTTTGACACCGAAGTGTAACAAAGTGTTTCTGTTTTTGATAGATGTATCCTCCCAAAATATTGCTATCAACCCCCATTTCTGTTTTACTTTCTCCGACTATCTTCATTGACTTGATGTCATAATAATGCCCACAATAGGGACATAATGCATCACGTGGAATGTAGCTTTCATTTTCATGCCATAAGGGGCCTTCTAAATCCACTTCATAATTAATACTACCATCTATTCCTTTTGTTCCAAAGGTCCTGTTTGCTAAATTGCCCATACTATATCATTGCTTATTAATTAATCTGTTCAACTCTTCTCTATTATTGAACTGATATACCTGTTCACCTATGCGGATATAGCCCTCAACATCGTCAAAGGGTTCAAATAAACTTTTCATAGACACGCCCAAAGCGGTAGCCATCTTTTGCATCGTATCTAGTCGGGCATTACCACCTAATGCACGAGTGAGTGCAGCAGGGTCAACACCCATTTTCGCAGCAAGTTCTTTCAGTTGAATCTTCTGTTCCTTACAGATACGTCTCACGTTCTGCGATAGTAAGTTCTCCATATTCTTCTATTTTGGATGCAAATTTAAAGAAAATTGTTGGAATTAGCAAGATAATTGTCAAAAATTGAATAATAAATCAAAGATTATTTGGAAGTCTCAGAAATTATTTATATCTTTGCATTGTAAAGAATTGATATTAAAATCAAATACAAAGAAGAGAAAAGTATAAAAATATCAAAATCCAAAAAGAAGTAAAAATGAAAAAGGTAGCAATTTTCGCAAGAGTGAGTACAAGCATCCAAGACTACGAACGTCAAGTGAACGAACTGACCGCCCTCGCAGTTCGCAATGAGTGGACGGTTGAGGCTACCTTTTGCGAGAAGGTAAGTGGAGCCAAGAAGAACGCAGAACGGCAGGAACTTAAACGAATGGTAGAATACGTGCAAGCCCATCATATTAATAAGGTAGCAGTGACAGAACTCTCACGCCTTGGACGTGACACGCTGCAAGTGCTTGAGGTAATCGAGCAGTTCAACAAGTTAGGCATCAGCCTCTACATTCAGAACTACGGAATCGAGACTCTGACCGAGAGCGGAGAGGTGAACCCAATGAGTCAGTTCCTTATCACCATCTTAGCAGAGGTCGCAAGGATGGAACGTAAGACCATCCGTGAGAGGGTCGAGAGTGGTTACAAGAACTATCGAGCCAATGGCGGCAAAGTCGGACGTAAGGAGGGCTACAAGAAGTCAGACGAGGCAATGCGTGAGCAATATGCTGAGGAAATCCGCTTACTTCGTAAGGGCATCAGCCTACGCAATGTCAGCAAGATAACAGGTACAAGCATTAACACTATACGCAAGTGTCGAAATTTATTAAAGTAAATTAACAAAATATTTCTCTTTTTAAAATATTTTTGGTATATTTGCATTGATAGTTCTGCAGAACAAAAGAGAGGAGGTGGAATCCCTCCAACCTCGAAAGAGGAAGAAATAAGTGTCGTAAATGGCACAAGTTAAAAACTACAAAAAATGGTTTCGGGAGAAACGCTTAATGAATTTGAAAATGACTTTAGAGAAGTTGGAATTGTAAAAAAGGAAGAACAAGAGAATGTAATAAGTTTCTTCTATCAATTGGGAAAAATAATTTACAATATTAACGTTAGTAACTATGGTAAAGAAAAGAGTTAATAAGCAGAAAGTTACGAAGTTCTCAGAGTTGGAGAACAAGGTCGCAGCCCTATGGACAAGGGTAAGCACAGAGCGGCAAGAAGAGAACAATTGCAGTCTTGAAACGCAAGAACGTATCTGCAGGGACTATGCAGCAAAAAATGGTATCACTATTAAAAAACATTACGGAGGTACGCACGAGAGCGCAAAGACTGAGGGACAGCTATATCGCAAAATGATAGCAGAGGTGGCGGCAGACAGGGACATCAATATCATTCTCGTTTATTCATTCGACCGTTTCAGTCGAGCAGGAAACGAGGCGATAATGACAAAGGCTTATCTCAAGACAAAAGGGGTATATGTAATCAGTGCCACTCAACAGACAGACCCTGATAGTGCAGCAGGAACATTTATGGAAGACATCTTGTTCCTCTTCAATCAGTTCGAGAATAGTCTCAGACGTGACAAGGCAGTAACAGGTATGACTGCTTGTTTACAACGTGGCGAGTGGTACGGCAAAGCACCATTAGGCTACGACCATAAGAAGATTGGTAAGACCCACGTCTTGACCGTGAATGACGATGGACGCATCTTGAAGAAAGCCTTTTTATGGAAAGCGAACGAGAGCATGGGCGACATAGAGATAGTCGAGCGTCTTGCATTGGAGGGCTTGCGGATTGACCGCAAGCACCTCAACAAGATACTGCACAATCCTTTCTATTGCGGTAAAATTACCCACAATCTGTTAGGGGATGAGATAGTAGAAGGTAAGCAAGAGAAACTGATTGATGAGGCAACATTCAACAAGATACAAGGTATCACACACTCGGGCTATGAGCATCAAGAGGAGACTGAGCCATTCCCGCTGAAGCGTCATATTCGTTGCTCTGATTGTGGCGGCTATTTGACAGGTTACACCGTCAAGAGTAGAGGCAGAGATTACTACAAGTGCAACAAGAAGGGCTGCAAGAGCAACCATAGCACCGAAAGGCTACATCAATTATATTGTGCCTTGTTGAACACGTACAGCATCCCAAAGCAACTTGTTCCAATTTTGACGAAGGTGCTGCACAAAGTGTTTAGAGAGTATAACCAAGAGCGCAGCAACGCAAGAACACTCCTGTTAAAGAGCAAGAGCGAACTTGAACGTAAGCAAGTGGAACTCAAAATTCGTTATGGATTGGGCGAGATAGACAAAGACATCTACAACGCTACGTCTGCACACTTGAACGACCAACTGACACAGATACACAAGGCACTCCAAGAAGCGGAGCGAGACTTATCGAACGAGAAGAAATATATTGCTGACGTTATCGCAATGTCTTGTAAATTAGGTACTTTGTGGCAGGAAGGCGATTTTCGTACACGTCAAAAACTCCAAAATCTCGTCTATCCTGACGGAATTTTGTTCGACAAGCATTTGGGCTGTTATCGAACAGAAAACGAGAATGAGGTTTTTCGTATATTTCGCAGTATATCAACAAGTTACATCGTTGAAAAAGAAAAAGCGGCAAAGGAAAATACTCCTTTGTCGCCTTATGTCGGGATGAGGCGACTCGAACGCCCGACCCCTACGTCCCGAACGTAGTGCGCTACCAACTGCGCTACATCCCGAAAACCTCCAAAGTACAGGGAAGTGGGACTTCCGCTGCGAGAGGTGATTTTGAAATCGGGTGCAAAGTTACGCAGAATTTTTGAATTACGTGCAACTTTTCCGAAGTTTTTTTGTTTCAAGAGGATAAAATGCACAAAAGGGGTGGCTTTGGAGCCAGGACGTGGGGAACTACAGCAGTTCAGGCAGTTGATAAAGACGATTACCGTTAGAGCCCTTGATGAGGATATAGTAGCCTTCTGGACGCTCTTCGGCGATGGCGGCCTTCACCTCCTCCACGTCGTGGAACTTGCGATAGTGGCACTTGATGTCGCGGAACTCCTCGCCCACGAGCCACACCTTGTCGAAACGATAGCGCTTCAGCACCTTCACGATGTGTCCGTGTTCCTCACGACTGCTTTCGCCGAGCTCGCGCATCTCTCCGATGATAGCCATCTTCGGAGCCACCTGCATCAGGTTGAAGTTGTCGAGTGCCGCCTCCATCGACGTCGGATTGGCGTTGTAGGCATCCACGATGAGGTGATTCGTGGCGGTCTCGGTGAGCTGTGAGCGATTGTTCTTCGGCACGTAGCTCTCCAACGCATGACATATCTGCTCAGGTGCTACGGCAAACTGTAGTCCAACGGTGATAGCGGCAAGCACATTATCGAGGTTATAGCTGCCGATGAGGTGTGTCGAAACTTCGTACCACCGCTGCTCGGCACCTCGCTCCTCGAGGTCCAAACCGTTCTCACACCAACGGAGTCGCAGGAAGGGATCGCAGGCAACGAGTTGTCCTACCACGCATCCCTCAGCATTCGCAGCATTCTTGCTGTAAGGTGCCACCCATGCCTTATCAGGCAGGATGGACACCAGATGCTCGTTGTCGGCATTGATGAAAATAACACTCTCATCGCGCGTGGCCAGGAAGTCGTATAGCTCGCCCTTCGTCTGGATAACTCCTTTCAGCGAGCCGAAGCCCTGCAGATGCGCCTTACCCACGTTCGTGATGAGTCCGCAGGTAGGCTCAGCTGTCTCAGCCAGTGTCTTGATGTCACCGGGATGGCTGGCACCCATCTCCACAACGGCAATATCGTGTTCGGGTGCAAGGCGCAACAACGTCTTCGGTACGCCCACATCGTTGTTGAAGTTACCTTCGGTAGCCATGACGTTGTATTTCTCGGCAAGCACCGCGCGCACGAGTTCCTTCGTGGTGGTCTTGCCATTGGTACCAGTGATGCCGATGACGGGAATCTGGAACTGGCGGCGATGCTCGCGTGCCAGGTCCTTGAAGGCCTGCAGCGTGTCGGGCACAAGCAGCAGACGGCGACGGAGGCTCTCCTTCTTTTCCTGATCGTCGAGATTCTCTACACCTTCCAAAACTGTTGGATCGTCGATGATGGCCAGCGCACAACCTTTCTCAAGTGCCTGCACGGCGAACTTATTACCGTCAAACGTGTCGCCCTTCAAGGCAACGAAGATGCTACCTTTGGGACAGTCACGGCTGTCGGTGGTCACAACGGGGTGTTGCTTGTAGAAAGCATATAGTTCTTTGATGTTCATATTCTTACAAATGGTTATGTGGAAAGATCGTCTTTTAGTCGATTATCGTTGAAACATGATTCGTTCAAGTTCGTAGACACGTGTAATTTCGAAATAGATTTCTGGCCGATCGTAATACTTGCTGTTGCCGTCAAGCATGATGATGTCACAACAGGAAGTGGCTGTCTGTTTCTTGTATTTCCAAAGATCCAGATAATACCTCATGAAGCAATACTCATCGCTCACTTTCGTAACATAGAAGGGATGCTCAGCCGAGCCGTCGCCAGTCACGGCAATGGTATTGAATATGCGCATGGCACGATTGATGTATGGTCTGGCATCGTCTTCCTTGACATTCTTCCATCGTGTCGAATCCTGAGACATCTGTATGAGTACCTCACCCGTTGTGATTAACGCATTCAAGTTCAGCGGATTGACATCAAGCATCTTCTTGGCCGTGGCCAGACACTTCTTCCACTTTTTATCCTCAAACGACTTGTCCATATCTGTCCGATAGACATCCTCTGCATCGTTGCTGAGGAACGACTGGCCATAGAAAGCAAGAACTCTTTCAGGGAAAGTGAGTGTCCTGTCAATAGTCTCGCCCGACAGGCGGGCAACCAACTGCTTGACATGCACAGGATTCTCTTTCACTTCCTTCTTGATTGCTTGCCAGTCGACAGGCATCAGCGTTCTTTCTTCTTGCGCATTCATGCACATCGTGGCTAGCAAAAAGAAAGGCAAAAGCAACATTCTCCGCACGATGTTTTCATATTGATCCGTGAAGGATAGGTTGAAATGTGACATCATTTGATTTGATAGTTGTTTCTGTCTGCAAAGGTACGAAAAGTCGAGAGTAAAACAAAAGAAATCATCTATTTTTTTGCAGAAACAGAGAAAGTTCACCATCCCCGATGGCAAAGACCGCTTTTTATATGCACAGAGCATATCTCCTGTGCCTCTATCTCAATGCTTTCGTGTATCCGGAGCATTGCCATCGTTCAGTAAATTAACTTAATTTGTGCAGTAAATTAAGTTAATTTGCTGAGTAAAATAAGTTAATTTACCGAACAAATTAAGTTAATTTACTGAACAAAACAAGTTGATTTACTTTTCAAGCTAAGTTGATTTGCAAAATCAGGTCATTGCTATAGCATCACCGGAGCATGCATCTAGCTGGTCGGGAGACATACTCCCGACGATTCAAATGCGTGCTCCAGCAGTTCGTGTTTGATGCTTGTGGTCACTTTTTCGATGAAAACATTTGGCGGGCATGATGTTTTTTAGTAATTTTACGGGCTGTTAGTGGGCAATGACAGGCGGCACAAACAATCACTACTACGCAGCAACAAAAACATAGCAGGCATGGAGAACTTTGCAGCGATTGACTTCGAGACAGCCAACAACGAGCGGACGAGCGTCTGCTCGGTAGGTGTAGTCGTGGTGCGCGGCGGTGAAATCGTCGACTCGTTCTACTCTCTCATACAGCCCGAGCCGAACTATTACTACTATTGGAACACTCGCGTGCACGGTCTGACACGCGAGGACACGGAGGAGGCTCCGGTATTTCCAAAGGTGTGGGCACAGATAGAACCTCTCATCGAAGGTCTGCCATTGGTGGCACACAACAAGGCGTTCGACGAATCGTGCCTGAAAGCGGTGTTCCGCTGCTATCAGATGGACTACCCCGACTATGAGTTCCATTGCACGTGTGTTGCTTCGCGACGCAAGCTGCCAAACTTGCCTAATCACCAACTGCACACCGTAGCAGCTGCCTGCGGCTATCTGTTGGAACATCACCACCACGCTCTTGCCGATGCTGAGGCTTGCGCTGCTATTGCGATGAAAATATTGTAAACCCCACCCCTGCCCTCCCCGAAAGGAGAGGGAGAAAGAAGATATTATGCTTGCTTAATCGGATTTTTGCACTATCTTTGACATAAAATGTCGAAGATACTACATCTCGGCATAAAAAATAAATAGTTTTATTTACATTTCGCTCTCTTTCTCGCATCTTTGACCTCCGGTCGAAGATAGGCTGCATCTTGGAAATGAAAATAAACCGAAATTTATTTTGCATTTCGCTCGATTTGCACTATCTTTGCAGTCAGTATGGAATACTGCATGAAAGTGAGGGGTGTTCAGATGAGTCTGGCAGAGCCGGTAGTGATGGGCATCCTGAACTGCACGCCCGACTCCTTCTATGCCGATAGCCGCAAGCAAACCGAGCAGGAGATAGCCGAGCGGGCACAGCAGATTTTGGCTGAAGGCGGTCGCATCATCGACGTGGGTGCCTACTCCACCCGACCCGGTCACGAAGTGGTAAGCGAGGAAGAAGAAATGCATCGCCTACAGGCGGCGCTGACGGTGATTCGCTGCGAGGTACCCAATGCTGTAGTGAGCGTCGACACGTTCCGTCCACTGGTGGCCCGCCGCTGCGTGGAGGAATGGGGTGCCGACATGGTGAACGACGTGAACCCTACAACCAACTCCTCCACAGAGAGAAGCGACGATCGGAAGAAGGCAATGTTCGAGGTAGTATCTCAGTTGGACGTGCCCTATGTCCTGATGTCGCAACAGCCAACCATTGAGGCGATGCTCAGCGAATGGGCCGACGACGTGCAGCAACTGCGATCGATGGGAGCAAAGGACATCATCCTCGACCCAGGATTTGGCTTCGGCAAGACCCTCAACGAGAACTTCGCCGTGCTCCGTCAGATGGAGCGGCTCTCGGTGCTGAACTTGCCATTGCTCGTAGGACTGTCGCGCAAGCGAATGGTCTGGCAGACGCTCAACGTTTCACCCGAAACAGCCCTGAACGGTACCACCGTGCTTAACACCATCGCCCTTCAACAAGGTGCCAGCATCTTGCGCGTCCATGACGTCCGTGAGGCCTGCGAATGTGTTAAGCTGCTGCGCAACGTGGAAGGTGCTTCGTACAGGTAAAGCCTTGTAGGTGTTCAAGATTTCCAATCGTTCCTCGCGAGTAACTATTAATTATCAATTGTCCGCTCGGCTTTGCCGCTTGCGCAGCATCGCGGAGCAAGAACTCTCAACTAAAAGATAATGCCTTTCGATTTTGGAATAAAAGATACCATTGATATTCTGCTGGTAGCCCTGATGCTCTATTACATCTACCGGCTGATGAAGGAGAGCCGTTCGCTGAACGTGTTCATCGGAATCATGGTGTTTGTGCTCATCTGGCTGTTCGTCAGTCAGGTGCTCGAGATGCGTCTGATGGGCTCCATCCTCGACAAATTGGTTAGCGTGGGTGTCATCGCACTCATCGTGCTGTTTCAGGAGGAGATTCGCAAGTTCCTCTACACGCTCGGTGCCCACCAGCGTTTCCGCTCGTTCCTACACTACTTCAAGAACAAGGACAAGGAGCAGGAAGAAGACAAGGAGACCATCATGCCTATCGTGATGGCATGCATGAACATGGCTCGCCAAAAGGTGGGTGCACTCATCGTGGTGGAACGTGGCGTAGCCCTCGACGACATCGTAGAGACGGGCGACAAGATCGATGCCGCCATCAACCAGCGACTCATTGAGAACATCTTCTTCAAGAACTCACCGTTGCACGATGGCGCTATGGTCATCTCAAAAAAGCGCATCAAGGCTGCAGGTTGCATCCTGCCCGTGAGCCATAACCTTGACATTCCAAAGGAGCTGGGCCTGCGCCACCGTGCCGGACTGGGTATCTCGCAGGCGTCTGATGCCATCGCCATCATCGTCAGCGAGGAGACGGGCCGCATCTCTGTTGCCAACAAGGGCGAGTTCCGCCTGCGCCTATCGGCCGAAGAACTCGAGGCTGTACTGGCGAAGGAAATGTAGGAGGCGCCTGCGGCGAGAAAGGTGCTTCGCACGGGTAAGGCCCTTCGGGCGAGTAAGGCGCTCTGCGCGTGTAAAGTGCCTACGGCACGGGTAAGGTGCCTGCGGAGCGAGAAAACGTGGAAGGCGCAGCACACGATAAATAAAGAATGATGCATTTTCAATTTTAATTTTTAATACAATACACTACTATGGATCTATTACAACAAATCGTAGCACGCGCGAAAGCCAACAAGCAGCGCATCGTGCTTCCTGAGGCAGAAGAAGAGCGCACTCTGCGCGCTGCCGACCGCGTATTGGCTGAAGACATGGCCAACATCATCCTCATTGGTAACCCCGAGAGCATCAAGGCCGATGCCGAGAAGTATGGACTTCAGAACATCGACAAGGCTACCATCATCGACCCGTTGAACAACCCCCGTAGCGAGGAGTATGCCGAACTGCTGGCCGAGCTGCGCAAGAAGAAGGGCATGACCATCGAGCAGGCTCGTGAGCTGGTGAAGAACCCACTCTATCTGGGCTGCATGATTATCAAGACTGAAGGTGCCGACGGACAGATTTCTGGTGCCCTCTCGACAACGGGTGACACACTGCGCCCAGCTCTGCAGATCATCAAGTGCGCTCCTGGCATTACCTGCGTCAGCGGTGCCATGCTGCTCATCACCAAACAGCCTCAGTATGGTGAGAATGGTGTAGTCGTCGTTGGTGACGTGGCCGTGACGCCCATGCCCGATGCCAACCAACTGGCACAGATCGCCGTCTGCACCGCACAGACCGCTAAGTCGGTAGCTGGCTTCGAAGACCCACGCGTGGCAATGCTGAGCTTCTCCACGAAGGGCAGCGCCTCGCACGAGGTGGTCGACAAGGTTGTCGAGGCTACAAAGCTGGCTAAGGAGATGGCTCCCGAGCTGAAGATCGACGGTGAGTTGCAGGCCGATGCCGCCCTCGTTCCCTCGGTAGGAAAGAAGAAGGCTCCCGGCAGCGACATCGCAGGTAACGCCAACGTATTGGTATTCCCCAACCTCGAAGTCGGCAACATTGGCTACAAACTCGTACAGCGCCTTGGCGATGCCATCGCCATTGGTCCTGTTCTGCAGGGCATCGCCCGTCCTGTGAACGACCTGTCGCGTGGCTGCTCGGTCGACGACATCTACTACATGGTCGCCATCACCGCCTGCCAGGCCATGGACGCAAAATGAAAAAAAGTATTAATTGAAACTAATTACAACTAATTGGAATAATTAAGGTCACAAATTAGAAATAAAAGTGATGACCAGAAAAGAGTATAAAGACATATATGATGTGGTGGGCGTAGCCATGGAAGTGCACAAGGTATTAGGCAGAGGAATGGCAGAACCCATCTATCAAGAGGCTTTTACCGTCGAAATGGGAAAACGCGGAATGCAGGTAGAACGCGAAAAGGTTCTTCGCCTGCATTACAAGGATGTACTTTTACAAAAGACATATATCGCTGATTTCTGTTATCAAGGGATTATCATTGAATTCAAGTCGGTTGAAGAAATTGATTCAGATCATCGTGCTCAGTTGATGAACTATATGCGTATGGCAAAAGTGAACCGAGGAATCCTTTTCAATTTTGGTGAGCGGAATCTCCATACGGAGCGCTATCTATATTTGCCTGAGGAAGACGACTTCGCTTTGCTTACTCATGACAACTACAAATTCTTCATCACCGAATAGATAAGATGAGTCCTATTTTGTTTCAATTTGTGAACAGAATTATTCTAATTAGTTCCAATTAGTTTCAAAAGAGAAAAGAAAGTTAGTATCAATAAAGTTTCAAATCTCATTAATTCTAATTTGTGAACAGAATTATTCTAATTAGTTCCAATTAGTTTCAAAAAAAGAAGAAAGTATGAAAATTTTAGTACTGAATTGTGGTAGTAGTTCCATCAAGTATAAACTTTACGACATGGACGATGAGTCCGTGTTGGCACAGGGTGGCGTAGAGCGCATCGGCCTCGACAACGCCTTCCTGAAGCTCACCCTGCCTAACGGAGAGAAGAAAATCCTCATGCACGACATGCCCGACCACAAGGAAGGCGTGAACTTCGTGTTCCAGACGCTGCTCAGCGAGGAGTATGGTGCCATCAAGAGCCTCGACGAAATCGACGCCGTGGGCCATCGCATTGTGCAGGGTGGCGACCTCTTCGAGAAGAGCTGCCTCGTGAACGAAGGCGTGGAGGCCGGCATTGAGAGTCTCTGCGACCTCGCACCCGTCCACAACGCCGGCCACCTGAAGGGTATCCGCGCCGTGGATCACCTCATGCCCGAGGTACCGCAGGTCACGGTGTTCGACAATGCCTTCCACTCTACCATGCCCGCCCACGCCTATCTCTATGCCGTGCCCTACGAGCTCTACGAGAAGTACCACGTGCGCCGCTACGGTTTCCACGGCACATCGCACCGCTACGTTTCGCACCGTGTGGCTGAGCTGATGGGCAAGGACATCAAGGACCTGAAGATCATCACCTGCCACATCGGCAACGGAGCCTCCGTGGCTGCCATCAAGGATGGCAAAGTCATCGACACATCGATGGGTCTCACCCCGTTGGCAGGTGTGATGATGGGCTCGCGCTCAGGCGACATCGACGCCTCGGCCGTGACCTACATCATGGACAAGCTGCACCTGCAGCCCCAGGAGATGGCCGACTTCCTGAACAAGAAGTCGGGCGTGCTCGGCATCACCGGCATCTCTAGCGACATGCGCGACATCGAGGAAGCTGCCAACAAGGGCAACGAGCGTGCCCAGCTCGCCCTCCGCATGTACAACTACCGCATCAAGAAGTACATCGGCTCGTATGCTGCCGCTATGGGTGGCGTGGATGTCATCGTCTGGACAGCTGGTGTTGGCGAGAACCAAATCTCCACGCGCATGGAGGCCTGCTCTGGTCTGGAGTTCCTCGGTGTGAAGATGGATGCCGAAGCCAACAACTGCCGCGGCGAGGAGAAGCTCATCTCTGCTCCCGACTCAAAGGTGCAGGTATGGGTGGTGCCCACCGACGAGGAAATCGTCATCGCCCGCGACACCATGGAACTGGTGAAGAAATCATAAACACCAACCACCTGCTGAGACACCCCGCAACTCTCTGCGGGGTGTTTTTTTGTCCTTTCAAGGTTAAAAATCGAGAGGATTCCCGTCTTTATAGTATGGATATGATGGAACGTGACTACAAAAGCAAGTTGGAACAACTATATAGGCAGCATCTCGAAGAAATGTGCCTGTTGGCCGATAGCATCCTGCACAACTCAGAAGAAGCAAGAGATGTTGTCGGCGAGGTATTCGCGCGCATTGCCGAGCAGAAGCCACTGGTAGAGGCAGACAAATGGCAGGGCTATCTGCTCACGGCGGTGCGCAACCGCTGTCGCGACATTGTAGCACATCGAAAAGTAGAGCAGAAGGCGATAGTAAGGTTGAGCCGTGAGCATGAAGGCACCGATGAAGAAGTCGGCGTGGAGGAACACGAAGCTGTCGACATGCTACGCTTTGCCGAGCGGGAGTTGCCGCCGCGCACGAGCCAAGTGTTTGTCATGCGATTTGAGGAGAATAAGAGCTACCGCGAGATTTCACACGAGCTGGGTATCAGCATCCCGGCTGTCTACAAGCATGTACTGCTGGCCCGACGCAAAATCACGGCTCGCTTTGTGGTGAGCATAGCATTGTTGCTCATGGTGGCAGCAGCTGTGGCCGTCGGCGTGAGGTTTGCTTTCCACAAGTCATCGGTCAGCCCTGCCGAAGAAAAGTCTGTGCAGACCGTTACGCAAGTGGAGGAGAAGAGCCAGCAGCCGCCAGTCACTGTCACTTTCGAGAATACTGCCCTTGCCAACATCGTGAAGCAGATTGCCGACTATCATCATGTCGGTGTCAGCATCCGCAATGCCGAGGCCGCCAAGTTGCGACTCTATTTCCAATGGAACCAGCAGGATGCATTGTCGGAAACAGTTGACATGCTGAACCGGTTTGAGCGCTTCAGCATCGTGCAGGCTGCCGATGGCACGCTCGTTGTGGAATAACATCCTTGCTGATTGAAACAAAGAGCATCCTCCCTATGAAGAAAACCCACCTCCTACTGACAATAATGTTGCTATTGCCCTTGCTGGCTCGGTCACAGCACATCAGCCATACCTTCCGAAACGTATCGCTGGCAGACGCCTTGATGACCATAGACCGCATGAGCGAAGAGTGGCAAGTAAGCTTCATCTACGACGACTTGGAAGACTACCGGGTCAGCTGCATTGTGAGCGACAAGAGCGTGCCTGAGGCTGTGCATGCCCTCATCGGCTATTACCCCATGCGCATCGAGATCAGCGAGGGGCACATCTTCGTGGAATGCACGCAGCGTTTGCCCTACAAGTTCATTGGCCGCCTCGTCGATGACAAAGGACAACCGGTCACCTATGCCAACATTGCGCTCTACAGTACAACTGATTCTACACGCATTGCCAGCGGGGTGAGCAATCAGGACGGGCATTTCACAATACCTTGCACGCAGCAGCAGGCACGCGTGCGCATCAGCCACGTCGGCTTTGCTACATGGTGGAGGCAGATGAAGATGACGAACGTGGGCACCCTGCGCCTACAGACAGCAACAGAGCACCTGCAGACCGTTGATGTAGCACAACAACAAGATGAGCTGCCAGTATATCAAAACAACTACAAGCGCTATGCCAACGCCGTTCGCAAGCGTGTCTGGTCGATGTCCCTGCCTTCCTTTCAGCTCACTACCGCCCCCGAGGCGTTCGCCGACAGTGGGTCTGTGATATTAGCGAAGTATGCGGAATTCAACATTCTGAACCAAAACAATAGCTGGCCCTTTGCCAGTATGTTGGGACTCATTGGTGCCGTTGGCTCAGCCATAGCTTATAAAAACAGTCCTCATAGTTCCGAATTATGCCGCGTCAGGGTGTTGCTCAACAATCAGGAAAGTGTCAGTCGGTGGTCGACGCTGGCAGGTTATCAGCCATGCATGCATCTCTGGGACGCTGGTCGGTCGGTAGTAGGAGTCCGCATTGTCAAGCCTGACGGCAGCATATGCGAGGTGAATGTCGACGATGTTATGGAAGCCATCCTACTGAAAAAGATATGGGTGCCTCGTTCTCAGCCACTGACGATTACCGGTCTGCAGGTGGGCGACATCCTCGATGTGTTCTATTTCAATGAAGAAGTACTCGATGAACTGCGTTCTGGTTCCTACACTATAGACTTCGCCGATGGTGAACCTACACTCGACATCATCTATCGCGTAGCAACAATGTCTGCCTATCATACCGACTTCGAATCGCTGCACATGCTAAAGGTAAGACGTGGCTACGACCGACATGGTAACCGGCTCTGTGCGCTGCATGATTCTTATGCCGACGGACAGCCCGACCGCGACTTGCGGCGTCTTCATATCAACTATTGGCGTGGCAAGCATCCCAAGATAAGAAAGGGAGTCGAAAAGCAATAAATAACCAACTGAAGAGTTCTATTATATATAATAAGGTGAGAAATAGAATGAAAACTATGAAGAAAACAACGAAACATTTCATGGGTCTGATGTGCCTGACGGGTTTTATGCTGACAAGTTGCACACCAAGAATAGTAACCCACATCTACAACGAGCGCGCACCGCTGCCCGTTGACTCCGTACATATCTTCCTGCCAGGCGAGCGAGTGCCGTCAACAGCAGTCGTCGTGGGCGATGTCGCAGTGAAGGATCGCGGCACCACCACGAAGTGCAACTACGACTACGTGGTGCAACTGGGCAAGGAAACGACGGCGAAGCATGGCGGCAACGCCCTGCAGATAGCAGAGCACCGGTTGCCGTCCTACAAGAGCACCTGCCACCAGATATTCGGCAACATGCTCTACATGACTCCCGAAGAGATGTATTCGACGATGACCGACACATTGTCGTTCCTCGCTTCCGACGATACCTTCGGCGCACAGGTCGTCTACACGGAACGACGACCCAACCCGAAAAACGTCATAAAGTTGAGTGTAGGCCCCTCGCGCATTACATCGAAGGTGTATTCGCCTTATGGCAAGGTACACAAGAAGATGGGACTCGATGTCATGCTGAACTACGAGCACATCGGCTACCGCAACTTCGGCTTCGGCTTCACGACGGCCTTCAACCGCACCACCTACGGCGGCATGAGCGACCAGACCTTCTTCTACGTCGGCCCCGACTTCGTCATCAGCCATGTGACGACGAAGAACTGGCGCTGGGACGTAGGCATCGGCATGGGCTATACCACCTACAGCGAGACGGGTGGCGGCAGTGGCGGCGGCTTCGGCGCACTGACGCGGCTGGGTGTGGAGTACGTACTCGGCAACCATTTCGCTCTCGGTGTCGACTGGAACATGATGCGTCGCACCTTCTCGGCACCTAAGGACTTCCACCTTGAGAAAAACGAGCGATACGGCTTCGACAGCATGAGCCTAACCGCAGGCATGCGCTTCTATTTCTAAAAAACAAGAATAGACAGAACAGACGTAACGACAATCTCATGAAACAATGTAGATTATTCCTTTTGGGCATCGTCATCCTCCTATGGTGCATGCCGTCTCGAGCGCAAGACATCGTAATCGCCGACACACTTCGCACTGATACCACACGCAACGAGCGGTTAGAGCGAAATCTAGAGCAGGTATTTGGAAAACGACCTGACCAGATAGCTACGCGAGAAGATGCAAAAAAACGCACAGGCGAACTGCATGTGCTAAAGTTCAGCGGCGGTGTCAGCCTAATCACTTCTGATCTGCAAGTGGGCGACGACGCCCATGAACATCTCCCAGGATTGGAGTACATGCTGGAGTTTGAAGATATATTTGACAAAGGCAGAGGCAGAGGTCGTGGTGTAGGCTTCATCTTTAAGGGAAGCCGGTATCGGGACGGCTACCTCCGCTTCAACCTCTATCACTTCGGTTTGAACCGTGTGTGGTGCAACATGCCCTCGTCGAGTCATTGGCGCTGGGAACTGGCTCTCGGCGGCGGTGCCAGCTACCTTCATGACAAAAGCGACTTCTCAAGCTTCTACTATTATGCTGATGATTCCAAATTCGGCTTGGGTGTTCTGCTGAAGGCTGGCATCGAAAGCCGACTGAGCAAGCACGTGGGATTAGGCCTGGAGGCCAATACCATCTATCACATCTTCTTCGACAGCAATTCCAAAGTCGAAGACAAGCCCATCAACGGAATCGTCAGCACCGACTTGATGCTGGGTCTGCGCTTCTATTTCTGACAAAACAATCATAAACTTGGTTTGGCATTGGTATAGCACATCAATCGTGTTGTATCAATGCCCTATTTGTGTTGATAGGTTCGGCAATAAGAACAAAAAAATGCTTTTTTGTTTTATATTGTCATCGATTTAGATAAATTTCTCACGCTCAAGAATGAAAATTCATTTCAATTCTCTTCGCTTAATCGAAATTTTGCACTATCTCTGAACTTCGTCGAAGATAGGCTGCATCTCAACAATAAAAACAAAAAAATGCTTTTTTGTTTTGTATTGTCTTCGATTTGCACTATCTTTGCACTGATAAACTACAAACAGAAATGAAAAGAATCGTTACATTCGGAGAGATATTGCTGCGCTGGTCGAAAGGCGGTGCACAGCGGTTGAAACAAGGTAGTGACTGGACGGGCAAGTTTGGAGGCTCGGAAGCCAACGTGGCGGTGTCGCTTGCGATGCTGGGCAACAAGGTTGGCTATGTGTCGCGTGTACCACAAAACGAGGTGGGACAGGCGTGTCTGAACGAGCTGCGCTACTACGGCATCGACACACGCGATGTGGTGCGCGGTGGCGACCGTCTCGGCACCTACTACTTCGAGGCTGCTGCCGGCCTGCGTCGCTCGCAGGTGGTCTACGACCGTCGCGGCTCGTCGTTCTACTCGTGTGCTCCGGGCATGTTCCCCTGGCGCGACATCTTCAGCCGTACCGACATCTTCCATTGCTCGGGCATCACCTGCGCCGTGTCGCAGTCGGCAACCGATGCCACGTTCGAGGCCGTGCGCACGGCAAAGGACATGGGGCTTCGCATCACGTGCGACATCAACTTCCGCAAGAACCTCTGGCGCTACGAAGGAGCCGATGCCCACAAGACGCTGAACGCGCTGATGCAGTATAGCGACTACATCTTCGGCGATCAGGATGAATGGGAGGTGGCCACAGGCGTGAAGCAGGTGCCAATGGACCACATGATGGCCGATACGGAACTCGACATGGATGCCTATCGTCGCTACTTCGACGAGATGCACCGCCAGTTCCCAAACTGTAAGGAGATGATGCTCGGTCTGCGCAACCAGATCACGTCGACCCACCACACGCTGACGGCGCTGCTGTGGTATGAGGGCGAAATCTATCAGGCACGCATCTACGACATCTACCCCATCGTAGATCCTGTGGGCGTGGGCGATGCCTTCGTAGCCGCCTATATCCACGCGGCCGAGAAATGGAAGGGCGAGCCCCAGCGCTGCCTCGACTTCTCGGTGGCAGCCTCGCAGCTGAAGAACTCCGTCGCCGGCGACTTCAACTTAGTGACCGAAGAGGAAATATTGGAACAAATCCACCCTGTTAATAGGTAATAGTGAATAGGTTATAGGTTATGAAAACTATCAACTATCAATTGTTAACTATCAACTATCAAGAAGTTGTCCAATAGTAAATTACCATTCCTCTTCCCCCTGCTGCTCCTCGGCAGTCTGCTGTTTGGCTCCTGCCTGAGAGAACCCAGCTATCCGCGACTACTTGTCGAGGCCGACTCCGCTATGCGCTGGGGACACTACGATGATGCCGACAGTCTGTTAAGTGCTTACAATAAAGCGAAAGATCATGAGAACTTATCTACCCGCCGCTACCACCAGCTTCTGCAACTTGAATCGAAGTTCCTACGTGGTCAGTCATCCGTTGACGATCTGCTGCTTGTTGACAGTTTGGAGAACTATTATAGTCGAGGTTCGAGGGAAAAACATGCGAAGACCCTCGCCATTTTGGGCGATATCTATCATACAGGCGG
>Ga0256404_1002682_pt1 | contig 38595 bp, 31 predicted proteins | sample RumenRJG_01DNA_FD_185990 | JGI IMG/M metagenome (GOLD analysis project Ga0256404, IMG submission 185990) | Bovine rumen microbial communities from Lethbridge, Alberta, Canada - RJG_01 | ecosystem: Host-associated > Mammals > Digestive system > Stomach > Rumen | place: Canada: Alberta | collected...
TTGACTGACTGGAATGGAGAAGCCGCTGGTCAGTCCCATGCAGAACCCGATGATCAGGAAGTTGACCGACCCGGTCGCCCCTACCGCCGCCAGGGCTTGGACCCCGAGGCATTTGGCGACAATGATCGTGTCGGTCACGGTATAGAACTGTTGGAACAGGTAGCCCACCAGCACGGGAAACATGAATGCGAGGATCAGCCGCATCGGGCTGCCTTGGGTAAGGTCCTTCGTCATGCTTTGGAAACTAATCGCTTATAAGGAAAAAGTCTAGAAGGGAGAAAGCACCAGCCGGGGGAAACCGGCTGGTGCTGGGAAATTAACCTACAATAGGTTCTGCCTGCTTGGAGAAGATCTTCTTGAAGCAGGAGACGGCTACGACGATTGCCAAGCCAATCAAGAGGATGGCCAGCGTGTTCTGCATGACCGGGGCAAGGGACGGGCCTTTGGCCGCGATCGTGCGGAAGTTCTTGACCACCGTCTGTGCCAGCGCGGTCAGGGTGACCGCCAGCATGAAGAACATCGGCAACAGCATCATCTTGTACTTCCGTCCGCTGCGGCGAAGGAACACCGCGGCCGCACTAAGCGCAAGTACGGACAAAAGCTGGTTGGAAGAGCCGAACAAGGCCCAAATGGAACCATACCCACCCAGCGAGAGCATATAGCCCGGAATCAGGACAAGGATGGTGGCGACCCATTTGTTGCTCAGGACGGTCGCGACCGGTCCTTTCTCCGGATGGTCGCTGTCAGTAAAGAGCTCCTGCCAGGAAAGGCGGCCGACACGGGCGACCGAGTCGAGGCTGGTCAGGGCAAAGGCGCTGACGGCCAGCGAGATCAGTTCGAAGGAAAGGTCGTTCGGCAGACCGATCTTCTGCAGGAAACCCGCGACAGCACCAGCGAAGATGACCTGCGGGGTCCCCTTGGGAAGCGCGCCGCTCGCAGAGGCGACGGAGCCGGCAGCGACAAGGCTGATGACACCGAGCACCACCTCGAGCAACATGGCGCCGTAGGAAACCGGGAGCATGTCGCTTTCTTTGGCGACCTGCTTGCTGGCCGTCTCGGAGGAGACCAGCGAATGGAATCCGCTGACAGCGCCACAGGCGACCGTCACGAAGAGGATCGGGAACAGGCTGCCGGTTGAGGCGGTGAAGCCGGTGAAGGCCGGCAGGTTCATCACCGGGCGGGCGACGAGGATGCCGAGCACCGCGGCCAGAATCATGATGACCAAAAGATAACTGTTCAGGTAGTCGCGGGGCTGGAGCAGGATCCAGACCGGGGCGACGCTGGCGATCAGGATGTAGAAGAAGACCAGGTTCCTCCAGCTCTCGACACTGACGTTCATCGGCAGGACATAGCCCAGTGCGATACACGCGACGAGCAGCACCAGGGAGATGACCGTGTTCTTCGCGGTGCTCAGGTTCGGCAGTTTCTTGAACAGCAGTCCAAGGAAGACTGCCGCGGCGATGAAGAGCACCGAGGTGGTCGCCACCTGCCCGTTGGAATGGTTGACTGCGGCGGTGAAACCAGCCGAAGTGCCGAAGCTCTTGGCGCAGATGTCGGCGAATGCCGCGACGACAAGGATGGAAAAGAGGTAGCAGAACAGCAGGAAAAGCCGCTTGCCGGTCTTGCCGACGTATTTCTCGATAATGAAGCCAATCGATTTGCCCTTGTTGTGCACCGAAGCGTACATTGCGCTATAGTCTTGGACGGCTCCAATGAAAATGCCGCCAATCAGACACCATAGCAGTACCGGTACCCAACCGAATACCGCGGCTTGAATCGGTCCATTGATCGGACCGGCACCGGCGATTGATGCGAACTGGTGGCCGAAGACGACCTGCCGTTTGGTCGGCATGTAATCCTGTCCGTCCTTGAGAGCGACAGCGGGAGTAGGACGTTTGTCGTCGATACCCCAGGTCTTCTCCAAGAACTTGCCATAGAACGCATACCCGGCGATTACTGCGACGATAGCAACGATCATGATTGCCATTCCGTTCATAACTTGCCTCCTGTATGCGGAACAATCTGCCCAGGCCTGTTTTTCTTTCCCCATCAAAACAACTGCCTGTAGCGTAATGCGAGCAAATATAGAGAAAACAAATAGTGTGTGTCAATCGAAAAACGAAACTTTTAGCATAAAAAATTAATTTTTATGCAGAAAACTGTATTGTATGTATAAACAGGGAAAAGAGTCAGCCTATTCAGCGAAAAATGCAAGAAAGAAACGAGGCACCTCGGAAAAGGTGCCGTCCTGTGGAGACAAAACCGACCTCTTCTCGGCCTTGCTGGCCACCGCAAGCGATGAAAGATAGTAGGTTAGGTGGTGGAGGGAGTTTTCTGTATCCGTCGCTTCCGCGGAGTCTTGAGCAGGGATAGCTGCTCCTTGTCATACCGTTCCATCCGGTTCTTCGACATCTTCAGGCTGGAAAGATTCTCCGCCAAGTTGTAGTGGTAGTAGTCGATCGTCTCTTTGCCGACCCGGTAGATCAGCAGGTAGTCTTTTCCTGAGAGAAAGGCGACAGCCAATGTCAGTACCGCTCCCTCGACCATGGTCCGCTTCAAAAGCTCGATTTCGCCCTTAGGTATGTAGTCATGGAAGACCATGATGGAGACAAGCACCTTTCCGGCCCGGTCGTGGAGCAGGATGTCGGTGTGGTTCAGCATCACGTCGAACGAGAAGCCCTCGTAGGAGAGTTGCTTGGCTCGCAAATGCGCTTCCATGTACATGGCCAGCTTGTGGCTGATGGCACCTTTGGTTTTCGGTTTGGAAAAAAGATAGGAGTCCCGCTCGTGCAGGTCTCCCAGCGCTTCCTGGAAGGCTTCGAACAGATTGATGGCGGCGGATTGTTTGTTTGACAGCAGATTCCTCATGGCATCACCTGCACCTACTATATCGCTTTTCTCCAATCATGAGGAGACAAAGAAATCCGCTTGGTCCTATAATCATGCCATGCCTCAAGATTCCCTGGATAGACGTTTTTTGACCGAACCCGTCCTGCCTTTGATCCTTGGGATGGCGTTTCCTGCCGTGGTGGCCCAGCTGGTCAACCTGCTGTACAGTATCGTCGACCGAATGTATATCGGCCATATTCCCGGAATCGGCTCCCGTGCCCTCGCGGGAGTCGGCATCTGCACGACGCTGGTCACCTTGGTCTCCGCTTTCCCCATGATTGTCGGAGGCGGGGGAGCGCCTCTTGCCTCGATTGCCATGGGCGCGGGACAAAAGGAGAAGGCGGAGAGGATTCTGGGAACCGGTAGCGCGATGCTGGCTTTCTTTTCGGTAGTGCTGGTTGCGGGAATCGGCACGAACCTGCAATCCCTGCTTTGTCTTTGCGGGGCGTCGGAAGAGACGCTTCCCTTCGCGGAGGAGTACTTTTCCTGCTACCTGCTTGGTACTCCGTTTGTCATGGTGACGGTGGCCCTCAATCCGTTTCTCAACGTTCAGGGCAAACCCAAAGCCGCCATGCTCTCCGTCGTCCTCGGCGCCATCCTGAACATCCTCCTCGATCCCCTTTTCCTGTTTGGCTTCGGGCTGGGTGTACGGGGTGCGGCGATCGCGACTGTGTCCAGCCAGGCTGCCAGTGCGGCTCTGATTCTGGTTCTGCTGGCCAGCCCGAAGGCCAGCCTGCGTCTGCTTCCGAGCCGGATGCGTTTCGACGGTGCCTTGGTCTGGCGGATCTTTTCCCTGGGGATTTCCCCGTTCGTCATGGCCTGTACCGAGAGTCTGGTGGGTTTCGTCCTCAACCGGGAGCTGGTACGCTACGGGGATATCTATGTCAGCGCGTTGGCGATCATGCAAAGTGCCATGCAGTTCACTTCGATTCCTTTGGCCGGCTTCTCCCAAGGAGCCAACCCGGTGATCAGCTACAACTACGGGCACAGGAATGCCGGCAGGGTGCGGGACGCATTTCGGGTGGTGCTCTGCGTCATGTGCTCCTTCACCTGCGTCCTGACCGGAGTGATGGTTCTCGCTCCGGAATCCGTTGCCCGGGTTTTCACCAGCGATCCTGAGCTGGTCGCCACCGTAGGGAAATGGATGCCGCTCTTTCTTTCCGGCTTCTTGATTTTCGGTTTGCAGAGAGCCTGCCAGCAGACCTTTGTGGCGCTTGGGCAGGCAGGTATTTCCCTCTTTATCGCATTGCTGCGAAAAGTAATCCTGCTGATTCCTCTGGTCATCTTGCTTTCCCGGTTGTTGGGGCCGAAAGGCGTCTTCATGGGGGAGGCGATAGCGGATGGACTGTGCGCCGTCCTTTGCTCGCTGATTTTCGCCTATCGATTCCCGAAAATCCTCAAGCGAATCCAGTGATGCGAAGCACGCTCCGCCGTCAGGCAGAGCGTGCGATATGTGTCCTCCCTTGGGTGGTTACCCTCTGACGAACAGGGAGAGGATGAACACGACAAGGATGGTGACGACGCCCATCACTCCGGTCACACCGGTCTGGCACTTGTATGCCTGTTCGGTCTTCATGTCGGAGAACTGGGAGACGACCCAGAAGTAGGAGTCGTTGGCGTGGCTGACGGTCATGGAACCGGCGCCGATGGCCATGATGACGAGCACCCTGGCGATCGGGCTGGTCATGCCCATCACTTCCAACATCGGGGCGACCATGGCGCTGGTCACGATCATGGCGACGGTGGAGGCGCCCATGGCGGTCTTCAGCAACGCGGCGATGATGAAGGGAATCAGGACGCCGATGTTCAGCGAGAGCAGCGAGTTCTGGAGCACGTCGGCGATTGGCAGCGATTTCAGGATTTCCCCGAAAGAGCCGCCGGCACCGGTGATGGCGAGAATCGAGGCGGAGTTCAGGATCCCTTCGCCCACCCAGTCGGGAACCTGTCCCTTGCTGGTGGCGGGCACCAGCGTGACGGCCAGCCCGACCCCCAGCATCAGGGCGATGACGGGGTTGCCGATGAAGGAACAGAACGCATGCAGGCCACCGTCTCCAAACGGGTGGGAAGGAAAGTCGCTGACCGACTTCAACGCGATCAGGATGATGGGAAGCAGGATCGGGCTGAACGAGTGCAGCGCTCCCGGAAGCTTCCCGTATTTTTCCGTCAGTTCCTCCACGGTGTATTCAGGATTAGCAGGAATGTCGATCTTGCTGGAAATATGCTTTGCATACCACAGGCCGGCCAATGTGGCGGGGATGGAGATGATGAGTCCGATACCGATTGTCAGGCCGAGGTCGGCGCCCAAAGTTCCTGCCATGGCGATCGGGCCGGGAGTGGGCGGGACAAGACAGTGGGTCGCATACAGGCCGGCGGAAAGCGCGGTCGCCATGACGGCGAGCGAGGTTCCGCTTTGGGCTGCCAGCGAGCGGCTGATGGGGGAGAGGATGACGAAACCGCTGTCGCAGAAGACCGGAATGCCGGTGATGTAGCCAGTAATCGCCATGGTCAGTACGGCACGCTTTTTGCCGACCGCCTTGAGAATCGTGTTGGCCATGGTCAGCGCCGCTCCGGTCTTCTCCAGGATGGTGCCGATGATGGTGCCGCAGAGGATGACGATACCGATGGAGGCGAGAATGCTTCCGAATCCGCCCTTCACCTTGTTGATGACGGTTTCCGTGTCCATTCCACAGGCAAGACCGACCAGAACCGCGATGATGATCATCGTGATGAACGGGTTGATCTTCCATTTGCTGATGGCGACGATCATCAGCACGACCGCCAGGATGATGACGGTAAACATGTACAAGCCAGACATACAAGAACCTCCTTTTTGTTCTAACTGTCTATCCCTTCTCTATCTCTGCTCATGCCGGAGCATGAGCGTTATGCAGGTACCAGGCGTAGCGTAGGAAGAACATCCGGCTCTCCATCCGCGCGTCTTCCAGTCCCAGCTCCTTCCAGATCCGGTGCATCCGGTAGAGACTGGTGTTCTTATGGATTCCCAGGTGCTTCGTCAGCGCCTGCTGGTTGCCATCGTCCTGCAGGTAGGCTTGCACGGTCTCCGGAACCCATGCTCCCGCCATCGTCTCCAATCGCGAGGCATACCGCTGGGCTGCCTGGGAGACAACGGGCGCCCCGTCAGGAAGAAAGTTGAGCAGGTAGAGGTCGTCAGGGTTTTCCATGTCGGCAGTCCGGTTCGGGCTTGCCGTGGCAAGCATCTGTATCTCCCTGACGGCGGTCTCTGCCATACCGTGCGAATCCACCGGCCTGCCTTTGATGACCTTGGATACTCCAGGCAGGCTGACAAGTTGCTGAATGGACGAAGAAGCTTTCTGTTGCAGAAGCAGATAGCCATCGGTGCATTCGACGACAAGGTCGAGTCTGGAGTCCATCAGGTGATGGTCGGCGAGACGGTGGCTGAAGCTGTCGGCGTCCCGGTCGGAGAGGTCGGCCATGACGATCAAAATGGGCGTGTAGGGGAAGTGAAGTTCCTTGCCCAGCATCGACCAGAGCTGATTGATGCGGGAGGCCTCGCCGCCGGAGAGGAGCAATTCGTACAGGATTCTCCGGTTTTCCCTTCGCTGGCCTTTCCGTTCTGTCCGATCCGCCTGTTTCAAATACAGACCGACACAGACGGACAGCAGGGCTGCGGTGTCCCGTACCTCGTCCGGGACGCCGTAGATGCCGACTACCCCGACAATGGCTCCGTCCTGGACGACCGGTGAGTTGATTCCCTGTTTGGCTCCTGCATAGCGGGAGACTTCTTCCGGCTTGATTTCGACGGTTTTGCCGGTTTTGATGGCTTCGGCGGCTCCCGCATGCCAGGTTCCGATCCTGCTGTGGTCGGAGGAGGCGATGATGATGCCCTCGGTATCCATGATGTTGATCGTGCGTGTGCGGACGAAGATGCTGGTGGCATCCACGATGTCTTGGGCGATGCGGGAGAGTTCGCTTCTCATAGGACCACCGTGTCTCCGGTATGGACGACGCTGATGGCAAATTGATGTCCGTTACAGGCCATGTCGACTGCATGGGAACCTGAACAGTGGCACATGCCGAGCGTCTGCACCTGGCAGGAGGCTAGTTCAGACAAGGTGGAGGCAATCGTCTTGTCGTCGGAGGAGCCGAGGTGGAAACCCCCATACAGCTTGGTCACCGGGCTGCCAAAAAGCTGCTCGACCCGGGCTACCATGCTCGCCACTCCGACATGGGAGCAGCCTACCAGCATGCTGAGCGAGTCTTTGTGGTCGACGACCAGGCACACCTCGTCCTCGAACCGGTCGGGGACGATTCCTTTTCCCGTTTGTTTGACAAAGCGGGAGGGGATCTGCTCGTAGGGATGGGATGACTGGAACCCTCCGACTACCCAGAGTCCTTTGGCGATCTCCACCCGAAGCGGGACCTCCTCCACGAGGATATCCTTTTTTCGAAGGAAGGCTGTATCGAAACCACAGCCAAGATAGGTGAGCACTTCGCCGTTTTTCGCATATTTGGGTTCAAAGAAATGAGGACCCGTATAGAGCCTTTGGACTGGCGCCTTCCCGACAAGGAAAGGGAAGCCGCCGGCATGGTCATAGTGGCTGTGGCTGAGTACGACGGTCCTGACCGTACAAAGGTCGATTCCCATCAGCGGCGCGTTGTACAGAAGCGTCGCGTCAGGACCGCAGTCGAAAAGCAAGGCTCCTTCCTCACTGTGGATGAAACAGGATAAGCCATGCACGATATGCGTGGAAAGCAACTCCGATTGTCCGTTTTCGACGAGCCATGTACACGTAACCATCTGCGAACCTTCCCTGTGCTTGTCTCTAAGTCTAATGGAGAAAACAGGAAAAACAATTGTGTTGAAGCACAAATAAAATGGATTGGGTTTTGTGACGATGCACGTACGCACAGTTCCCGAACGCGGATGCTTCCTCCTGCCTGGGGATACAAGCAGGACGGGAAACGGATACGTCTCGATATGGAGTTTAGACTGTGTAGACCTTCACGTTCATTTCCTTAAGTTTGATGATGAGGTCGGAAGGAGCTTCCGTGTCAGTGACTAGGATGTCCACCATGTTGAAGGGGAACGCGAGCGAAAAAGCTTTTCTTCCAAATTTTGAGCTGTCCATCAGGACAATGCGTTCCCGTGATTGTCTGAGCATCAGTCTTTTCAGGCTTGCTTCGCTTGGAATGGCTGCATAACAACCATGGTCGAGGTCGGCACCGGAAACACCGATGATGCTTTTGTCTACAAAGAAGTGTGCAAGGTGTTCTTCCGCCTCGGGCCCTGAGACCGTAAAAGTGTTTCGTTGCATTTCGCCACCTAGCTGCACCACTTTTGCATCGTCTGTATCGAGCAAGATTTTTGCAATATCTGGAGAGTTCGTGACAGCGAGAAGATCCCTTTTTTCCTTCAGATTGTAAGCCATAAGCTGGGTGGTGCTGCCACCGTCAATCATGATGGAATCATTATCATCGACCAGTGATGCGGCAAACTGGGCTATTCGCGTCTTTTGCTCGCGATTCTTCTGAAGCCGTTCAGTTACCGAAGTGATTTGCCAGACGAGTTTCTGGTTTTCCGTCCGTTTTGCCCCTCCATGAGTCCTGGTGATGAGGTTTTCCTGCTCGAGAAAGGCAAGATCCCGACGAATGGTGTATTCGGTTGCGTTGGTGAGTTTGGCGAGGGTGTGAATGTCCACCTTTTCCTGTTGGCTGACGAAGGTGGCGATCTTTTTCCTCCGTTCTTCGATTACAGTTCGTTGGGCCATGTCTGCAGTATGGAAGAAGTTGACATTAGGGTCAATGGGAAATGGGCAGAAAACGGGTATAAACCGAATAAATGAGCATAATATTGGAAATTTTATACATTAAATGAGCATAAAATTGATAAAATTTTCCTTTACAAATCCTGAAACTGCCCGTACCCTGACCACAAGAGGAGAAATACGAACATGTATCTGGTATCGGCGAAAGAGATGCTCCAGGAAGCGGAACGGGGCCGCTATGCGGTAGGTCATTTCAATTTGAACAATATGGAGAGCGTGCGGGCTTTCCTGCTGGCGGCCCAGGAAACCCACACACCTATCATTCTCGGAGTTTCTGGAGGGACGGCCAAATACATGGGTGGGTACCGGACAATCACCGACATGGTGCAGGATTTCATGCATTACCTGGACATCAACGTTCCGGTAGCGTTGCATGTGGACCATGGCAAATATGAGGAGGCGTTAGCCGCAATCGAGCAAGGGTTCAGTTCGGTCATGTTTGACGGATCCTCTTACCCGATAGAAGAGAATATTGCGAAGACCAAAGAGGTGGTCAGGCTGGCACATGCCAAGGGCATTTCTGTCGAAGCGGAAGTCGGTGGCATCGGTGGCGAGGAGGACGGCAAGATCAGCATGGGGGAATGTGCCGACCCGGCTCAGTGCGAGCAGATGGCTTCTTTGGGTATTGATTTTTTGGCTGCCGGCATCGGTAACATCCACGGAAAATATCCTGCTGACTGGAAAGGCCTGAACTTCTCGTTGCTTGGGGAGATCAAGCGGAGGACGGGAGACATGCCGCTGGTTCTGCATGGAGGGTCCTGTATCCCGGATGACCAGATCCGTAAGGCAATCAGCCTGGGGGTGGGCAAGATCAATGTCAACACAGAGTGCCAGATGGCCTTTACCGAGGCCGTGAGGAAGTACATCGAGGAAGGCAGGGACCTTACCAGCAAAGGATTCGCTCCGAGAGCGTTGCTTGCGGGGGGGCTTGATGCCACCAAGGCGATGTGTATCAAGAAAATGACCCTGTTTGGTTGCCTCGGAAAGGCGTGAGGAGTTGTATGGAAACCAATCTTGCGGAGAAAGCTCGTCAGATACGCAAAGACGTACTTGCCATGGTGCTTGAAGCAGGCTCTGGACATCTTGGTGGCTCTTTCTCTGCAACAGACATTCTTGTTGCACTGTATTACCATCAGATGAGGCTGTTTCCAGATCCTAACGATCCGCGGCGTGACAGGTTTGTGTTGAGCAAAGGACATGCAGCCCCGGCACTCTATGCGATTCTTGCCGACAAGGGATATGTGGACAAGAAGGAACTGCACCGGCTCCGAAGATTGGGAAGTTTGTTTCAAGGACATCCTGACACTGCGAAATGCCCTGGATTGGATTGTACTACAGGTTCTCTTGGTCAAGGGTTGTCTGTTGCCGGCGGATTGGCTTATGGGCTCAGATACCAGCATGCAGATGCAAAGGTATATGTCCTGACTGGAGACGGCGAGCTGGATGAAGGCATTTGCTGGGAGGCTTTCATGTCTTCCGCAAATTTCAAGTTGGACAATCTGACCATCATTATCGACCGTAACGGTCTTCAACTTTCCAAGCCTACGGAAGAACTGATGAAACTGGAGAACCTCCATGCGAAACTGGAAGCGTTTGGATTGGCTGTCGATGAAATCGATGGGCATGACTTTGAAGCCATTGTTTCTGCGTTGGACAAACAGTACGAAGGGAAACCTCATGTGATTATTGCCCATACCGTCAAAGGGAAGGGGGTTTCGTTTATGGAACATGAGGTTGCTTGGCATGGCGGTATCCCGAAAGGGGAACAAATTGATCGCGCATATGCGGAACTGGGGGGTAGGATGAATGGCTGAGAAACTTGCCTCTCGCTTTGGGTTCTATCAGGGGTTGATTGAAGTTGCCGCCACTCATCCGGATGTGGTGGTTGTCGATGCTGATTTGGCGAAGACTACTGGTAGCTATGCCTTTGAGAAAGCCTATCCCGACCGTTTCATAGATGTTGGGATCGCGGAGCAGAACATGATTGGGTTTTCCGCAGGACTTGCCCGTTCTGGGCTTGTGCCTTTTTGCGGAAGCATGGCAGTCTTTTCTGCCGGGCGTGGATTTGAGCTGATTCGCAATGCAGTAGCCTATTCCTCCATCAATGTGAAGATTATTGGCAGTCATGGAGGTATCACTGCGGCGGGAGATGGGGGGTCCCATCAGTGCATCGAGGATATCGCGATCATGCGTGCGCTTCCCAATATGGTGGTGCTTTCTCCATGTGATAGCGAGCAGGCAAGGAAACTTGCGCATCTGATGTATGGGTACAAAGGTCCGATGTACCTCCGCACTTCGCGTGAGCCTGTCGAAGCTGTCACAACCCAGTACGATGAGATCTTGATTGGTAAAGCGCAGAAACTCCGTTCTGGAAAAGATGTCTGCATCATTGCAACCGGGATGATGACTCCGCTTGCTGTCCAAGCGGCCAAGGAGCTTGCAGCAGAAGGTGTCGAATCGACCTTATTGAATATCCATACGATCAAGCCATTGGATGAAGAAGAAATCCTCAAGGAGAGTATGGCTTGCCAGGGAAGAGTGCTGGTATGCGAAGAAGCCAACGACATGGGTGGCCTGACCGACGCTGTTGCTCGTGTTTTGGTTGGTAAGCCTGTACAGTTCGACTTTGTCTCTGTCCATGACCGCTTCGGTCAGTCGGGAGCAACGGAAGAACTTTTGCATGCGTATGGAATCACCAGCGACCATATTGCAGAAAAGGCGAAAGCCCTCGTGCAGAAGGGATGCCTATGAAACGATGGGACGTGGTGGGAGTCGGCCATAGTTGTGTGGATAGGATCTGCCAGGTCGAAAACTATCCTGCAGAGGATGGATCAACGCATATTACATCCATCTCCATACAAGGCGGCGGCGCTGTGGCTACCGCATTAGTCGCCTTATCACGTCTTGGCTCGCGGACAGCATTTCTCGGAAACGTGGGATTTGATGCGATTTCCGACGAGGCAATCCGGTTGTTCGAAAACGATGGTGTTTCCACAGAGTTCATGCAGAGACGTCAGGATTGTCATGGATTGGAATCATTCGTGATGGTGAATCCCCGTAATGGGTCACGTACCAAGTTCCCCGAGCGAGACACAAATCCGCCAGTCGTATGGACTGATGCATTGGACGATGTCATTGCGGACAGCAAGGTTGTACATCTCGACGGCACCAACTGGCAGAATGCCATGGAAGCAGCCAGACGCGGAAAGGCGCATGGGTGCTTTGTTTCGCTTGATGGATGTTCCATGCAGCCGGACAACCGGAAGAACTTGGAACTTGTCAGTCGTGTTGACTCTTTGATCATGAACAAAAAATACCCGTTGCAGGTGAGTGGGAAACGGACTTACGAAGAAGCTCTCGAGTTCTTTGCGGCACTTGGGCCACACATTGTCATGTGCACATTGGGAGAAAAAGGCGTGTTGGCATATATGGATGGCAAAGTCGTCTCATTTCCTGCCTTTCCTGTTGCCGCAGTAGATACGACTGGTGCCGGCGATGTGTTTCATGGCGCTTTTCTCCATGCATTCCTCCATGGCGCGAAAACCGCGGATGCGATTCGTTTTGCATCCGCGGTGGCAGCCATCAAATGTACGAGGATTGGTGGTCGTGCCGGAATTCCCCATCAAGAAGAAGTTGACCAGTTTTTACAGAGAAAAGAATAGCCGTAAGGCGAAAAAAGGAGAGAAACATGAGAAGAGCGGTAAGTTTGATGCTTATGGCAGCACTTGCAACAGCGAGTGTGTTTGCGCAGGGAGCCAAGGAATCGGGAGCGAGGAAAGCGTCTGGAGATTTGATTCTGTACACGACGGTTGCCGATGCCCAGTATGACATGACGATTGCTGCATTCAACAAGCAGTATCCAGACATCAAGGTCTATTACACGTATGGTGGTGCTGGTGACTGCAAGGCAAGAATCCAGGCTGAGGCCGCCAATCCGCAGGCTGATGCCATGTATGGCGGTCTCCAGTATGCGGATATCGCTACCTATGGCGATTATCTCGAGTCCTATGTCAGCGTCAATGACAAGGATATGCAGGAAGGTTTCCATAACACTACCGGGAAGGTCACGTTCCATGACTCACAGATTCCGTGTTTGGTCGTTAACGACAAACTTGAGGCTGACCTTGGGGTGAAGGTTACAGGATGGAAATCCCTGCTTGATCCGAAGCTTAAAGGCAAGATTGCAAGTGCCAACCCGACGGCAAGTTCGTCTGCTTGGAATAACCTGCAATGCATGTTGACTGATTTTGGCGGATGGGAAAGCCAGGAAGCATGGGATTATATCGCCAAGCTGATGCAGAATGGGTTGGTGATTGTCAGTTCCTCCTCGACCCCTGCGAAGGCGACGTTTGCTGGTGAGTACGTGGTTGGTGTTTCGTATGAGCCGCTCGTAGTCCAGTTGCTCGACGGCGGCTCCTCTGGTGCCCACATGGTTTTCTGGGACGAAGGTGTCACTTCTGTCGGTTTTGGTTCCGCAATCATCAAAGGTGCCAAGAATCTGGAGAATGCGAAATTGTTCATGGATTTCTTGACGAGCGATGCTGGCCAGCAATGTTACTTGGATAGCGGTGCCCGTCCAGTCACAACCCACAAGCTTGTGGGTGGCAGCCCCAATATGGTCGACTTGGACACCATCAATGTGAAAGTTGCCGATACCGAGGCCTTTGCATCCCACAAGGCAGAAATCTGTGCGAAATGGAATGAGTATTGGGCAAAATACGGCAATAAATAACCTATTGCATCTTTCGAGTCGGTGGCTTTGGAGAGTCCAAAGCCAGCCGCTCTTTTCCTTCAACCGCGGAGGCTATTATGAGTGTTGGGATTACTATTTCACATGCAGTAAAAAAATATGGGGAATTCGTTGCGATTCCCGATTTGTCGTTGAGCATCAAGCCAGGGGAATTCTTCACGTTGCTTGGGCCTTCCGGGTGTGGGAAAACAACTTTGTTACGAATGATTGCAGGGTTCAATAGTATCGAAGGTGGAGACTTCTTCTTTGGTGACAAGCGGATTAATGAACTTGACCCAGCAAAGCGCAATATCGGTATGGTATTCCAGAACTATGCCATTTTCCCTCATTTGAATGTTCGTAAGAATGTTGAATTTGGGCTTCAAAATAGAAAGATGCCAAAGGAAGCCATTCGCGAGCAGGCAGACAAATTCATGAAACTTATGAAAATCGATGTGTATGCAGACAGGATGCCGGAAAAACTTTCTGGTGGCCAGCAGCAACGCATCGCTTTGGCTCGCGCCCTCGCCATCGAGCCGGATGTCCTGTTGATGGACGAACCTCTCTCGAATCTTGATGCCAAACTTCGGGTTGAGATGCGGGATGTTATCAAAGAAATCCAGAATCGTCTGGGAATTACTACTGTGTATGTAACCCATGATCAGGAAGAGGCGATGGCGGTTAGTGACCGAATTGCCGTAATGAGTCAGGGGGCCATCCAGCAAATCGGCACGCCGAAACAGCTGTATCAACGGCCTGGCAACCAGTTTGTTTCCACGTTTATTGGTCGAACCAACATACTAAAAGCCCATATCTCTTTGGCAGGCGATATTCCTTCTTTGGTGTTTCCTGGAGGATTCACTGAAAAAATGACGAATCTCAAGGATGTGCAGGAAGGCCAGGAGGTTGTTGTTTCCATTCGTCCCGAGGAATTTGTCATTGAAGAGAAGAACGCTCCACAGGATAGGCCATCCCTCCATGCAAAGATTGTCTATAGTACATTCTTAGGGCTCAATACCCATTACATCGTGGAATTGGAAGATGGGAATCGTGTCCAAATCATTCAGGAATCCATGATTCAGGAAATCCTGAATCCCGGAACGGAAATATCACTGGCTTTGAAGACAGAAAAGATAAACGTGTTCACAAGCGACGGCCTTCGTTCGCTGATTGCTTAGGAGGTGAGCATGAAACGACGCCATACTCAATGGGATTTCTGGGTTCTTGCCAGTCTGGTCATCCTTGTCCTTTATCTGCTTTTCATGGTGTATCCGTTGTACAAGGTGATGTCGCGTTCGGTTGTGGATGCAAAGACCGGAACTTTCACCCTCAAATATTTTGTCCAGTTTTTCTCGCAGGCTTACTACTCGAGCACATTGGCCAATTCTTTCAAGGTTGCCATCAGTACTGCCATCGTCTCGCTACTTATCGGCATTCCTCTTGCATACTTCTACAACATGTACGAGATGCATGGCAAAAAAACTTTGCAGATGCTGATTATTCTCAGTTGTATGAGCGCGCCATTTATCGGAGCCTACGCATGGATTCTCTTGCTGGGTAGGGCGGGAGTCCTCACAAAGTTTTTCGCAGACCATTTTGGGATCCATATTCCTTCGATTTATGGATTCTCCGGGATTCTTCTGGTTCTATCCACAAAGTTGTTCCCGCTGGTCTTTCTCTATGTTTCGGGTGCATTGAAGAATTTGGACAACTCGTTGTTGGAAGCTTCCGCCAATATGGGATGCTCTGGCATGAAACGGTTTTTCCGTGTGGTTCTTCCTCTGTGCATGCCTTCTATCTTGGCTGCGGCTTTGATGGTGTTCATGCGTGCTCTTGCCGACTTTGGTACGCCACTGATGATAGGAGAAGGGTATATGACGTTCCCTGTCATCATTTATAACGAGTATGTCGGTGAGGTCGGGACGAACCAGAACTTTGCGGCCGCAATTAGTGTCATCGCCATTTTGATCACGTTGTTCTTCTTCCTTGTCCAGAGGTATCTGGCAAACCGGAACACGTTTACCATCAATGCGATGCACTCGATCCAGGTTCGTAAACCGACTCCTGTATTCAGTTTCTTTATCCATTTATATGCATACGGTATTGTCGCAATTTCCCTGTTGCCACAGGTCTATCTGGTTTATCTGTCTTTTAGAAGGACGTCCTCCGCAGGCATTGTGTTTGTTCCGGGATTCTCTTTGAAGAGTTACCAGCAGGTTTTCAGTAACATGAGTAATGTCATCTGGAACACAATCCGTATTTGTGGTTCGGCTTTAGTATTGATTATTCTCATAGCGATTCTTATCTCCTATTTGGTGGTCAGGAGAAGAAACGCCATCAACTCCATCATCGACAGCCTTTCGATGATCCCCTATATTATTCCAGGTTCCGTGGTGGGTATTTCGTTGATTCTGGCATTCAACAACAAAGTCATGCCTCTTGTTGGAACTGCGGCAATCATGGTGATTTCCATGTGTATCAGGCGTATCCCGTACACCATTCGTAGTTCCGTCGCCATTCTTGGACAGATTCCCCTTTCCATCGACGAAGCAGCCGAGTCTCTCGGAGCGGGGAAGGTCAAGACATTGGTCAAGGTAACCATTCCGATGATGGTCAATGGAATCTTTTCCGGAGCCATCATGAGCTGGGTTACTCTGATTACCGAGTTGTCCTCGTCCATTCTGCTTTATTCCTTCAAGACCCAGACCTTGAACGTCGCCATTTACAGCATGGTCAGCAAGGGAGCGGATGGCAGAGCCTGCGCGCTTTCCACCATTCTGATGATTTTCACGGTTGTCTCCCTGATGGTCTTCAACAAGGTTTCCAAAGACGGAGAGATTTCCATGTAGGCATTTGGGATGGCGGGAGCCTGCGGCAGGCGTTGAAAGCGGAAGCTCTCCAATGTTTCCACCAAATGGCAACTCATGCATTTGCACAGGCTGGGAGTCTTCCCGGCCTTCTGCTATCGTATGAGGGAAGGAGAAGATTGTGCGTACCCGATTGATTGTGTGTTCGCTCGACGCAATGGTGGGCGAGGATGTTGCGTATTTGAAGACGTTGCCGAATTTTCGCCGGTATTTCGGCAACCAGTACAGCGAAGTGAGGACCATCAGGTCCGTGTATCCGACGATTACCTATCCGGTGCATGCTTCCATCGTCACCGGTTGTTATCCGGACAAGCACGGCATCACCAACAACCAGCCATTCCATACCGAATCTGGCGAGTATCCATGGTACTGGTTCCAGAAGGATATCAAGCGCACCGATATTTTCCAGGTCGCTCATGACGCTGGATACAAGACGGGAGCCGTATTCTGGCCGGTGACCGGTTGCCATCCGGCTATCGATGATTTGATTGACGAGTATTGGATCCAGCCGGGTGAGACGCTGGAAGGTGGATTCGGGAGAACCGGAAGCGATGAACGGATGTGCCGGATCCTTCGCAAGAACAGCTATCTGTTGCCTGCGGGATGGGAGCATGGAGGACGTAAGGCGTTTGTCCAGCAACCGTATCTCGACGATTTCATTACGGCCTGTACTTGCGATGTGCTCCGTGATGGAGCAGAAGTTGTCTTCCTCCATGGAGGGTCGGTCGACGGGGCAAGACACCAGAGCGGCATGTTCAGTCCGCTGGTGACCGAATACGTGCAACGCTGTGACCAATGGATCGGCCAGATCATGCAGACGTTGGCCGAGATCGGGCACCTGGAGGACACCAATATCGTATTGTTGTCCGACCATGGGCAGATGAATATCGTCCGCGCGGTCAACATCAATGCGTTGCTTCGGGAACGAGGATTCATTGACGTAGACGAGAAGACCGGAGTAGTGCGCGATTGGAGAGCTTGGAATCTTTCCAACGCCTTCAGCAGCCTTGTGTACGTGAAGGACAAGAGGGACGAACCGGTGGTGGGCGAGCTGCTCTACCAGTTACGCGACGAGGGGGTTTACGGAATCGGGCAGGTGTTCACCGCCCGAGAAGCCGAGGAAACATACCACCTTGCCGGTCCCTTCAGTTTCGTGCTGGAGAGTGACGGCTACTCCAGCCTTGCCAGTGGAATCCATCGTCCCTTGGTGGTTCCATTGGACAACTCCGACTTTCGTCTCGGGCGGGCAACGCACGGGTACCTGCCGGACAAAGGACCACAGCCCTTCTTCTTGGCGAAAGGTCCCGCCTTCAAGAGCGGGGTGACGCTCGCGAGAAGACCGATTGTCGACGAGGCTCCTACGTTCGCGAAGGTGCTGGGTCTTGCGATGCCGGAGGATATCGACGGTATCTGCATGGACGAACTGCTGGAATAAGATATTTGGAGTAGTGCGACCAAAACAGCAGTCAACTGTCGTTTTGGTCGGGATTTTCTTTTCAAAAGGATTGGATCACGATAAGGCGATGCCGTCTGGACCGGTGAGGGCGGAGACCGCATATAATGGCAAGTTGGTGAGCCACGATTCTTTGCAGTAATCGCTCATTGAAGTCCTGATTGCAAGGGGGCACTCGTACTTTTCCTGGAAGCTTTTAAGGCTCTTTGCCCGTAAGTTCTCTTCTGCCTTGACTTCAATGGGGATGATGCTGGCGTCAAGTCCGAGAATCAAATCAATTTCCAACGTACTACGCTCATTTGTGTAGTAATAGATGTTCTGAACGCCATTTGCTGTAAGCTCCTGCTGGACGTACTGCTCTGTGAGTGCTCCTTTGAACTCTGAGAATAGGGCGTTCTTTGCAAGCAGAGTCATCGGAGTGAGACCTGACAGGCGGGAGAGGAGTCCGACATCAAGGAAATACAGTTTGAAGGCCTTGAGGTCTTCGTACGCCTTGAGAGGAAGTTTAGGCGCGCTGATGCGGCTGACCTTGCGTGCGAGTCCACAGTCGCACAGCCACATAATGGCTGTTTCATATTCCTTGGCGCGACCTCCTTGGCGCAAAAGCCCATACACGAATTTCCGATTTTCTTTGGCAAGTTGGGACGGGATGCTGTTCCAGACAGCACGGATTCTGGGAACCTGATCATTGGGCGCATGTTTGGAAACATCCTGATCGTAGGCAGCGAGAATGTTGTCTTGTATCTGCGCGACCTGATGGTAGTCGTGATTCGCGCTGAAGGAAAGCACAGCCTCAGGCATTCCTCCAACATAGTAGTATTTCTTCAGTGCATCGGTCAGCTTCAGTCGGAAGACCTTCATCATTTCAAAGTCCTTCCGTGCAATCATGTCGGCACAGTCCTTCATGCCGTCGGCAATCAGAAATTCGCGGAAGGAGAGCGGATAGAGTTTCAGAAAATCCACTTTCCCCACCGGGAATGATGTTCCTTGGTGCAAGGCGATTCCGAGAAGAGAACCGGCACAGATAATGTGATATTCCGGTGCATTCTCACAAAAATACTTAAGGGAGGCGAGGGCTGCCGGAACTTCCTGGATTTCATCAAAGATGAGCAGGGTATCATCGGGTGTTATCGTATGGCCGCAGTAGAGCTCGATCCCTTGCATGATCCGCTGGATGCTCAGATCACCGGCAAAAAGATTGGACATGATTTCGTTATGGTCAAAGTTGATATAAACGGTATTTCTGTATTCCTGTGCTCCGAACTCTTTCATCAACCAGGTCTTTCCTACCTGACGTGCGCCCTCGATGATAAGCGGTTTTCTTCGCGAGCTTTCCTTCCACTGTTTCAAATCATGCAAAGCATCGCGGTACATGACGTTCCTCCAGACAGGTAGCTATCCAATTTGGATGATACGGTGTAATTACATTTTTATCAGTGAAATACGGGTATAAGTCGCATCTTCCACGAAACAATGGCTATGCAAGGCGAAGCAAGAGAACCGGCATCCAACCCCTACGAATGGGCCACGCCTGTGTGCTATCGTTGGTGTTCCTGCAATCGCGATTTGCCGCACGGCGGTGGTAAAAAAAGCCCCCTCTTTCGAGGGAGCCCCAGCAGCCAATCGATGTCCGATCAGTTTTTCTTTTCTTCAGGCATGACCACGTTGATGTGGAGTTCCTTCAGGTTCTCCGGCTCAAGCTCGCTCGGAGAATTGTCCATGGAACAGACACCTACCGTGTTCTTCGGGAAGGCGATGACCTCGTGGATGGAAGTCTGCTCGCTGACGATCATCACAAGACGATCGATTCCCGGGGCGATGCCACCGTGTGGAGGAGGACCGTACTTGAAGGCGTCAAGCAGGAACCCGAAGGCTTTTTGCGCCTTCTCCTCAGGGTAGTTGCAAATGGAGAAAACTCGTTTTTGCAACTCGATGTCGTGGATACGGATTGACCCGGAAGCGCACTCATAGCCGTTGCAGACCATGTCGTACAGGTCTCCGATGACGGCACCGGGATCCTTCTCCATGGTCGGGATGTACTCGACCTGAGGCATGCTGAACATATGGTGGGCTGCCTCCCAGTGACCCTCGTCCTCGTTGAACTCAAAGAGCGGAAAGTCGATGATCCAGCAGAAGGCGAAGGTATGTGGCTTGGCAAGTTTCAGGTCCTTGCCGACCTGGGTGCGGACTGCGCCAAGAGCCGTGCAGCAAACCTTCCATTTCGCGTCGGCCAGCAGGACGATCAGGTCCCCTTCCTTGGCCCCGAACAGGTTGATGAGCTCAGCCTCGAGACCAGCGAAATACTTGGCGCAACCACCGGCGAGGGTATTGCCGGCTCCGACCTTGGTCCAGGCGATGCCATGGGCCTTATAGGTCTTGGCCACCTCGTTCAGGCTGTCGATGTACTTGCGGGTGAACTCCTGGTGCTCGTTTTTCGGCGCACAGATGCCCTTGACGCTTCCCTTGGCGGCGACGAGGTCCTTGTAGACCTGGAAGGAAGACTTCGAGACCAAGTCGTTCAGGTCCTTCATCTCGACGCCGAAGCGGAGGTCCGGCTTGTCGCAACCATAGGTGTTCATCGAGTCATACCACTTGATTCTTCTGAAATGCTCGGGCAGCTCGTAATGGACCACTTCCTTGAAGACATGGCGCATGCACTTTTCCATCATGTCGAGCACGTCGTCGCGATGGACGAAGCTCATCTCGACATCCAGCTGGGTGAACTCGAGCTGGCGGTCGCCGCGGGCGTCCTCGTCGCGGTAGCAGCGGGCGATCTGGAAGTACTTGTCCATGCCGCCGACCATGAGCAGCTGCTTGTAGAGCTGCGGACTCTGGGGAAGGGCATAGAACTTGCCCGGCCACAGGCGGGAGGGAACGACGAAATCGCGGGCCCCCTCGGGGGTCTTGCGGACCAGCGTCGGGGTCTCGATCTCGTAGAACCCTTGGCCGCAGAGGTAATCCCTGATGGAGTGGACGAACTCGTGGCGGAGCCGGATGCGGTCCTGCATGCCCTTGCTGCGCAGGTCGAGATAGCGGTAGCGCAGACGGATGTCCTCGTTAGGCACATGCTCGTCATCATCGATCATGAAGGGAAGCGGAGCGCACTTGCTCAGGATCTGGATCTGTTCTGCCTTGACCTCGATCTCGCCGGTCGGCATGTCTTTGTTGACCATGCTCTCGGGACGAAGACGTACGGTTCCCTTGACGGCGATGCAGTACTCAAGGTGCAACTGCTTGGCCGTTTCCACCAACTCGCTAGAGGCGTCGTCGTCAACGACGACCTGGGTGATGCCATAACGGTCACGCAGGTTGATGAAGTGCAGGGCGCCATGGTTGCGGTCGCGATGTACCCATCCGTTGAGGATGACAGTCTTGCCATTGTCTGCTTTTGTCAGCGCGCCACACGTGGTGGTTCGCTGCATAAATGCTTCTTCTGCCATAATGAGCACAGTGTACTCGCAAGGGGGCGGAATTGCAATCTTGCGGCAGGCCGGAAAACGACTTGCGTCACTCCTCCCAGCGGCCACGGGGCAGTTCGCGTACCGTGTAGTACCCCTCCTGCTCGTAGCGGATCGCCTCGACAGCCGCCCGCGCCGCGCTGGTGGTCGTGGTGTAGGGGATGTGGAGCCGCATGGCCATGGAGCGGATGTCGTCGTCGCTTCGCCTGGCATGGTAGCCCATCGGCGTGTTGATGACCAGGTCCACCTTGTGGGCATGCATCAAGTCGACGATGTTGGGATGCCCGTCCTGCGTCTTCAGGACGACGCCGCACAGGATGCCGGCCTCGAACAACGCCCTCGCCGTGCCGCGGGTGGCGAGCAGGGTGAATCCCATCTTCTCCAGGTCGCGTGCGATCGGGATGATGGTCTGGTGGTCGTTGTGGTTGACGGTGATGACCACCGTCCCGCTCTTGGGCAGCAGATTTCCAGCGGCAGCCTGACTTTTCGCATACGCCTCGCCAAAGGTCCTGCCCATGCCGATCGCCTCGCCGGTGGAACGCATCTCCGGGCCGAGAGCCGGATCGACGTTGCTGAAGCGGTCGAAACTGAAGACCGCCTCCTTGATTGCCCATCCCATCAACGGCTTGCCCTCGGCGACAGCTCCCTCGGCGGGAACCAGTCCTTGGCTGACCAGGTCCTCGCCATGCCAGACGCGGACGGCAGCCTCGATGAGGTTGACCCCGCTGGTCTTGCTGATGAAGGGGACGGTCCGGCTCCCTCTCGGGTTGACCTCGATGATGAACAGGTCGTCCCCCTTGCTGGCGAACTGGATGTTCATCAATCCCTTGACCTTGAGTTCCCGGGCGAGTTTGAGGGCCCACTGCCGCATCTGGGCCAGGACCTGGGGACGGGACTTGTAAGGAGGAAAGACCGCCGCCGAGTCTCCAGAGTGGATTCCCGCCGCCTCGATGTGCTGGACGATTCCGCCTATGTAGAGGCTCGTGCCGTCGCTGACGGCATCCAAGTCATACTCGAAGGCGTCCTCAAGGAACTGGTCGATCAGGACCGGCTTCTTCGTCGAAGTCTCCACCCCGCTGTGCTCGATGAAATCGGTCAGGCCGGCCTCGTCGTCGACGATGAACATGCCCCTGCCACCTAGGACGAACGAGGGCCTGAGCAGGACGGGGAAGCCCACTTCCTTGGCTTTTTCGTAGATTTCCTGGGGGTTGTGGGCGGTGCGGTTGGTCGGGTTGCGCAGGCCCAACCTGTGGACCAGCGCACTGAAACGTTCGCGGTCGCCTGCCTCGTCCAGGCCATCCAGACTGGTGCCCAAAATGCGCGCTCCGGCAGCCTCGAGTTCTCCAGCCATGTTCAGCGGGGTCTGGCCTCCAAGCTGGACAATCACGTTTCTCGTGCCCTCCAGCCGCATGATTTCCTTCACGTGTTCGGCGGTCAACGGCTCGATGTACAGCCGGTCGCTGGTGTTGAAATCGGTGGAAACCGTCTCGGGATTGCTGTTGACCATGATGGTCTTCACTCCGAGTTTCCGCCAGGCAAGGCTGGAGAGGGTGCAGCAGGTGTCGAACTCGAGCCCCTGGCCGATCCGGTTCGGGCCGCTTGCGATGATGATCACCGCCTGTTCCCCGAGTGGTCGTGTCTCGTCAGCTTCGCCGTAGGTGGTGTAGCAGTAGGGGGTCGACGCCTTGAACTCGCCTGCGCAGGTATCCACATGGTGGGCTACCGCAAACATACGCAGCTTCTGGCGGAGCTCGTACACTTGTCGCTCGTCCATGCCGGCAAGCTGTCCGATCCGCTTGTCGCTCATGCCGTAACGTTTTGCTTCGAGCAACAGGTCGTGTTCCAGCTTCTCGCTTGCAAGGCGCGCATCCAGCTGTGCCTGCCGCTGGAGCTGATGGAGGAACCATGGGTCGAAGCCGGTGATCTGGTTGATATCCTTCAGGGTGTGGGTTCCGCGGACAATGGCGGTATAGGCGGCCAGCAGCCGGAGCGGGTGGGCGCTGTGCAGGAAGTTGTCGATTTCCTCATCGTCGTAGCCGGCGTCCTTCAGGTCGACCAGCCCCTCAAGCTTGCGCTCGCTGGCACGGATTGCCTTGTTCAGCGCTTCCAAGGCGGTACGTCCGAGCGAAAGGGCTTCGCCGACACTGCGCATCTGCGTGCCGAGCGCGCTGTAGGGAAGGGGAAATTTCTCCAGTTCGAAGCGGGGCACCTTGACGGCGCAGTAGTCCAGAGCTGGCTCATAGCAGCTTGCGGTCTTGCCGGTGATTTCATTCAGGACCTCGTCCAGCGTGTAGCCGACGGCAAGCTTGGCGGAGCAACGGGCAATCGGGAAGCCGGTCGCCTTGCTTGCCAAGGCGGAGGAGCGGGATACGCGCGGGTTCATCTCGATGACCACCATGCGCCCGTCCTTCGGGTTGACGGCAAACTGGACGTTGCTGCCGCCGCAATCCACACCGACGGCACGGAGAATCGCTATTGAGGCGTTGCGCATGTGCTGGTAGGCCTGGTCGTCCAAGGTCTGGATCGGGGCTATGGTGATCGAGTCGCCGGTGTGGACACCCATCGGGTCGATATTCTCGATCGAGCAGACGATGATCGCGTTGTCCTTGTGGTCCCGCATCACCTCCATCTCGAACTCTTTCCAGCCGATCAGAGACTCCTCTACCAGGGCCTCATGGACCGGACTGATTTCCAGCGCCCGGGCGATATTCTCCATGAACTCGTCGTCGTCATGGGCGATCGAGCCGCCGAATCCTCCCAACGTGAAACTGGGGCGGATGATGACGGGGTATCCAATGGTGTTCTTCGCCTGGATGCCCTCCTGGACGGTGTGGACTCCGACACTGCGGGGACTTTCCAGTCCGAGACTCTCGACAATCTCTTTGAAGCGCTCGCGGTCTTCGGCCAGGTTGATGCTCTTGATCGAGGCTCCGATCACTTGGACTCCGTACTTGTCCAGGATTCCCTTCCGGGAGAGTTCCATGGCCAGGTTGAGTCCGGTCTGTCCGCCCATGGTCGTCAGGATCGCGTCGGGTCTTTCGCGCTGGAACAGCTCCTCGACGTACTCGGTTTTCAGGGGCTCCATGTAGATATGGTCGGCAAGTCCGCTGGTGGTCTGCACGGTGGCCGGATTGGGATTGAGCAGGATCACCTCGTAGCCTTCTTCCTTCAGGGCCTTGACGGCTTGGGTTCCGCTGTAATCGAACTCACAGGCCTGCCCGATGATGATCGGGCCGCTGCCGATAACCAGAATGCGATGGATATCCGTTCTCTTGCTCATTTCGCTACTCCCATTTGCACGAAGCGGTCAAAAATCGGTGCGGCGTCATGGGGGCCGGGCGAGGCCTCCGGGTGGAACTGGACCGAGGCGACTTTCCGCTTCTCGTCGATCAAGCCTTCGATCGACCCGTCATTGGCGTTGGTGTACCAGACCTTTACTCCTGGGGGAAGGCTGTCCGGGTCGCTCATGAAACCATGGTTCTGGCTGGTGACGAAGGTGCGCCCCGTCAGGTGGTCGTAGACCGGCTCGTTTCCGCCATGGTGCCCGAACTTCATCTTCACCGTCGTGCCTCCGAGCGCCCAGGTGATCAACTGGTGACCCAGACAGATGCCGACGACCGGCATGACGCCGATCAGGCTCCTGACCATGGCGACGGCGTCCTGCAGCAGGGCAGGGTCACCCGGTCCATTGGAGAGGAAGAGCGCGTCACAGCCGGTAGCCAGCACCTCTTCCCTGGTGGCGGTGGAAGGAAGAAGCGTGACCGCGGCACCACGCTGGTAAAGCTCTCGGATGATGGAGCGTTTGACTCCGAAATCGACGAGGGCGAAACGGCAGAGCGGGTGTTCCGGCCGGCTTCCGTCTATCAGCGGGTCGACGAGGGGCTCGGCCACCGTCACGTCGGCGATCAAATCCCGCTCGGTGATTGCAGGGAAGGAGGCGAGTCGTTCCTTTGCCAGCTCAAGTTCCTTCGCATCGTGATAGGTGAGGATCATCGCGTTCTGGCTGCCATGGTCTCGCAAGTGCAACGTAAGACTGCGGGTATCCACCCCTTGGATGCCGCTGATTCCGCTTTTCTCCATGAAGGCAGAGAGGGAAACCCGTCCCTCGGAAACCGGCCCGTCATACAGGTCATGGACCACCAGCCCGCTGGCCTTGATTCCCCTGCTCTCGCAGAAGCGTCCCTCGCAGCCGTAGTTGCCGATCTCCGGATAGGTCATCAGGACCATCTGGCCGTTGTAGGAGGGGTCGGTGAGAATTTCCTGATACCCGGTCATGCTGGTGTTGAAGACGATTTCTGCGATTGGTGCCCGTTCCACGCCCGGCTCGAGATAGCCGAATCCCGTTCCCGGAAAAATGGTTCCGTCAGAAAGCAAGAGAATGGTTTGTTGCATCATTTGTACCCAAATTGCCGACACTTTACCAAAATGCTTTTCAAATTGCAACAAAGTAGGCTCATTTTTCCCGACTATTTTTCTTCTTATGCAACAATAGAGCGGAATTGTTGCATACAGGGAAGTACGGAATGGAGGGAACCCGACTTAAGGCACAATGGAAGAAACGGGTAATTATTCCTTGTTTTCTGGAATTATTTGTGGGGGATGGTTGTTTCATGTGAAAATTGGTGCACCGGAGAGAGGTATATGCATTGCTGGCAAGCAGTTTTCATGGCGGAAGCCTTGCCACACGAAACGATTTACAGTATATCTGTTTGTGGTATATCGAGTACCCCTGTGAGGGGGTCATGACAAAGGCAAACATACTTTTTTAAGGAGACAAAAATGTCTGTAAGAGTTGCTATTAATGGTTTCGGCCGTATCGGCCGTCTGGCTTTCCGCCAGATGTTCCAGGCTCCTGGCTATGATGTCGTCGCCATCAACGACCTGACCAGCCCCGCTATGCTGGCCTACCTGCTGAAGTACGACACCACCCATGGTCCTTATCAGGGGACTGTCGAGGCTGGCGAGGACTTCATCACCGTCAACGGCAAGAAGATCACCATCTACGCCGAGAAAGATGCCGCCAACCTGCCTTGGAAGGATCTGAAGATTGATGTCGTCCTGGAGTGCACTGGTTTCTACACCTCCAAGGAGAAGGCTTCCGCCCATATCAAGGCTGGTGCCCGCAAGGTCGTTATTTCCGCTCCGGCTGGCAACGATCTTCCGACCATCGTCTTCAACGTCAACCACAAGACCCTGAAGCCGACCGACACCATCATCAGCGCCGCTTCCTGCACTACCAACTGCCTCGCTCCTATGGCCAAGGCCCTGAACGACCTTTGCCCGGTCGAGAGCGGCTTCATGACCACCGTCCACGCCTACACTGGCGACCAGATGGTGCTCGACGGCCCGCAGAGAAAGGGTAACCTCCGCAGATCCAGAGCTGCCGCCGAGAACATCGTTCCGGCTTCCTCCGGTGCAGCCAAGGCCATCGGCCTGGTCATCCCCGAGCTGAACGGCAAGCTGAACGGCGCCGCCCAGAGAGTTCCTGTCGCCACCGGTTCCACCACCATCCTTGACGCTGTCGTCATGGGCAAGGTGACCGTCGACCAGGTCAACGCCCAGATGAAGAAAGAGTCCACCGAGTCCTTCGCCTACAACGAGGACGAGATTGTCTCTTCCGACATCATCAACAGCACCGCCGGTTCCATCTTCGACGCCACCCAGACCAAGGTCCTCCCGATGGGAGACAAGACCCTTGTCCAGGTCGTCTCTTGGTACGACAACGAGAACTCCTACACCAGCCAGATGGTCCGCACCATCAAGTACTTCTCCGAGCTGAACTAAACCAGCAAGGAATGGAGATTCTCAGAGAGGCCGCCGCGAGGCGGTCTCTTTTTGTCCAAAACAGGAAGAATCCGGGACTATCCCTTTCATGGTCCGGCACCTAGGCACATAAGAACGCCCCGCCGTAGCGGGGCACCGAAGGGCATTGTTTCCCCTTAGCCCTCGAACGGGTTCTCGGTCGGGTAGGGGAGGTTTGCGGGCTGGTTGTAGCCGAACTCCCGCACCCCCAGCATCCGCAGCAGGTCGAAGAAGCTTCTCCCATAGTGGCCGAACATGACCGCGGCGTGGTGGGGGAAGTGGCGCTCGAGCAGGACGTGGCGGTAGAAGCGGCCCATCTGGGGCACCGCGAAGACGCCGATCGATCCGAAGCTCCTGGTAGGCATGTCCAGCACCTCGCCCTGGGCGGCGTAGGCCGACAGCCCGCCCTCGGCCTTACCCTGCAGCCGGTAGACCGTCACCTTGCCCGGCATGATGTCGCCTTCGATCGTGCCGCGGGTGATGTCGGGCTCCCCCTCCGGTTCCAGGTCCCGCTTCATGATCCGCTGGAAGCCCATGTGCGCCCCCCTGAGCAGGCAGGACGCGGTGTTGCCGCAGTGGAAGCCCATGAACAGGTCCTGTTGCGTGTAGGGCAGCTCCCGCCCCTCGAGGTAGCTGGCGGGGACCGTGTTGTTGATGTCCAGCAGCGTCACCGGCTTCCCGCTCAGGCAGGTGCCGATGAACTCGCTCAGCGTCCCGTAGATGTCCACCTCGCAGGAGACCGGAATCCCGCGCGCCGTCAGGCGGCTGTTGACATAGCAGGGCACGAAGCGGAACTCCGTCTGGAAGGCGGGCCAGCACTTGGTCGTCAGCGCCACGTACGCGCTTCTCCCCCGGTGCTCCTCCACCCAGTCGAGCAGCGTCAGCTCGTACTGGGCGAGCCGGTCCAGGATGCCCTCGTAGGGGTTGTCCCGCCCCAGCTCCCTCCGCATCTCCTCCACCACCGTGGCGATGCGCCCGTCGTCCTCATGCCTGTGGTAGGCGGCCAGCAGGTCGAGCTCGCTGTTCTCCTCGATCTCCACCCCCAGGTCATACAGCCCCTTGATCGGCGCGTTGCACGCCAGGAAGTCGGCGGGCCTCGGACCGAAGGAGATGACCTTCAGCCCCTTCACCCCCAGGTAGGCGCGGGCGGCGGGCATCCATTCCCTGATCATCCTGGCGCACTCCCCGGCGCTCCCCACCGGGTAGGAGGGGATGTGCGGGCGCAGCCCGCGCAGGCCGAGGTTGTAGGACGCGTTCAGCATCCCGCAGAAGGCGTCTCCCCGGCCGTCGACCAGGTCCCCGTCCCCTTCGGCCGCGGCGCAGAACATCACCGGCCCCCCGAACTCCTGGCACAGCAGGGTCTCGTAGGTCTCCGGCCCGAAGTTGCCCAGGTAGACCACCAGGGCGTTCGCCCCGTGCGCCCGGACGTCCGCAAGCGCCTTCCCAACGTCCCCTTCCTGCTCGACGCACACCGGACACTCGTACAGCCCCTCGCCGTACGCCTTCACCACCGCGCTCCGGCGTCTCTCGCTCAGGGCGAGCGGAAAGCACGAGCGGCTCACCGCGACAATCGCTGGTTTCACTACGGGAATATTCTGCATAGAATCACACTCCTTTCTGTTGTGTTTGTCCGTAATAGGCATGTACGCCGTGCTTACGGAGGAAATGCTTGTCCAGCAAGTACTGGTCGATGGCGGGAACCGCCCCGTCGGCCAGCATCAGGGCATGGTATGCCATCATGGCGCACTGTTCGGCCACCGCGGCGTGATAGACCGCGTCGCTTGGGCTATCGCCCCAGCAGAAGGGCCCATGGCTGTGCACCAGCACCGCGGGAATCTCCTTAGGGTCGCGGCCGAGTTGCCTGAACGTCTCGACAATCACGTTGCCGGTCTCCAGCTCGTAGTCTCCGTCGATTTCTTCTTTGGTCAAGTTCCGGGTACAGGGGATGTCGCCATAGAACGAGTCGGCATGGGTGGTTCCGAGAGCCGGAATCGCGCTGCCCGCCTGGGCGAAAATCGTGGCCCACGTGGAGTGGGTGTGGACGATGCCGCCGATAGAGGGAAAGGCCCGGTACAATGCGAGGTGGGTCGGGGTGTCGCAGGAAGGGGAGAGATCGCCCTCGACCACCTTCCCGGTGGCGATGTCGACAACCACCATGTCGTCCGGCCGCATCCGCCCGTAGGGGACTCCGCTGGGCTTGATGACCAGATGGGTGCGCTCAGGGTTGATGCCGCTGGCGTTCCCCCAGGTGAAGAGCACCAGATGCTGTTTCGGGAGCTCCATGTTGGCCTCGAAAACCTCTCGTTTCAGTTGTTCAAGCATATGCCGCTTCCTTGTGTGGAGATGCTCTTCATTGTCCCCACCTCGCCCATGGATTGTCAAGGAAACGATTGAATGGCTCGAAAGTGCAACTTTCTGACATGAAAGGTGTTTTCTTCTTTAGAGACTATGGTATCATGTATAAATGTCATTGTGAGATGCACAGGACAAATATGGAATCAGGGCTCTCATGGAAGAGCAACAAATGAACATCCATGTGGAATAAAGCTATTTTCTGCGACGTAGATACGACCATGCTTCCCGACCAGCGCCAAATGCCGAGCGGCACGCTTGTCGAAGGTCTCCATCAGGCGACCAAGGCTGGTTGTCTGGTGGTGATTGCCACCGGACGCATCCGGGAATCGGTAAGGAACGTCTTCCAATCCCTCGAAGGGGAGGCCGTCTTCGCATGTTCCAATGGTGGCGACATCACCTGGAAAGGACAGCCGATTTCCTACGCATCGATGGACCTGAAGGATGTGGACCCCATGGTGCTGGTCGCGGAAAAATACGGGTGCACAGCCTACATATCCGCCGAGCACCCCTATTGGGCCGGAGCCCTTTCTTCCTGCTACCATGCCTTTTGCCGTTTCCAGCAGCTTCCCGTGCTTTCCTACAAGCGAGGCATGCTCCTTTCCCAGCTCTACCAGGTCAGCGTGATCGGCCATGGAGAGAGCCATGAGCAGTGTTTCGATGAGTTCGTCAGGATATGGGGACGCCGCTACCATGTCGTATCCAGCAACCGCGGCATCTTCGATGTCTCCTCGACCAGCAAGGCCGAGACCATCGAGAAGGTCTGCGCCGCATTCCAGATTCCCTGTGAGCGGACTTGGTCCTTTGGCGACGGGGAGAACGACGCGATCATGATGCGCCAAAGCGCCCATCCCTACGTGATGGATTGGGCGCCTGCAAGCATGCTCGAAGAATTTCCCCTCCATTGTCACCGGGTGGAGGACGTGCTTCCCTCCATCATCCGCCTGTGAGGGACAGACGCGTCATTCCCCGAGCCTGATCATCACCTTGACCACGTCTTCGTGTCCGGCCGCGGCGTACTCGTAGGCCTCGACCGACTTCTCGAAGGGGTAGACTTTGCTGATCAGCCGCTTGACGTCGATCTTGCCGCTGCCCACCTGCGCGATCGAGGCCGGGTATTCGTTGACATAGCGGAAGATGGTCTTGATCGTGATGCCACGCTGCTGCAGGAAGTTGATGTCGATGGGGACCGGGTTGCCCGGGATGCCGATCAGGACCACGTTGGCTCCTGGAGCGGCAGCCTCGAAGATATGGGGAAACATGCCCTCGAAGCCGGAGCACTCGAAGACGTGCTGCACGCCCATGCCCTCGGTCCGGTCCATGATTTCCTTCACCACATCCTTGCCCTTCGTGTTGATCGCGACAATCCCGTCATAGGTGGCGGCGATGTCCAGCTTCTTCTGCTTGATGTCGGCGATATAGACCGTGGAGCATCCGCCGGCAAGCGCGCTGATGGCGGTCATGATGCCGATGGTGCCGGCTCCGTTGACCAGGGCGGTGTCTCCAGGCTGGATACGCGCCCGCTTGGCGGCTTCCATGCCGATGGAAAGCGGCTCGATCATCGCTCCCTCGTCGTAGCTCATGTTGTCGGGAATCCTGAAGGTGAACATGGCAGGGTGCACCACGTTCTCCCGGCAGCAGCCGTGGATCGGCGGGGTGGCCCAGAAGCGGACCGCGGGGTCGATGTTGTAGTTGCCGGAAAGGGTCTCACGGCTATGCAGGTCGGGGATGCCCGGCTCCATGCAGACGCGGTCGCCCACCCGCAGGTGTGTGACGTTGCTGCCCACCTCGGTGACGATGCCTGATGCCTCGTGGCCGAGGATCATGGGCTCCTTGACGACGAAATTGCCGATATTGCCCTTCAGATAATAGTGGACGTCGCTTCCACAGATGCCGCAGCTCTTGATCTGGATACGGACGTCGTCCGCACCAACCGTTTCGTGGATCGGATAGTCGCGGACGTCGAGGTCAAGCTGTTTCTCAAGTACCAGTGCCTTCATAGGGGAAAGCCTCCTTCTTGCTGATGATAACTTAACTATACCATTTTATAAAAGTTGTGCATTAGAAAAATGAAAAAAGCACATAGGACTCTGTGCTTGGAAGCCGAGGTTTCTTTTGACAGGGGAATGGCAAGAGATGTATTCTTTGCTACATACGTTTATGGAAGGGGAATGCATGCAGACGAGGAACCGGATAGTGGGGCTCCTGTACAAGGAGAAGTCGGTGACACGGCAGGAAATCGCCTCGAGGTTGGGCCTCAGCATGCCGACGGTCCTTGCCAACGTCACCGAGCTGATCGCGAGCGGAATGGTCTACGAATCCGGCCTGAACGAATCCACAGGGGGGCGGAAGGCCAAGCCGCTTTCCCTCTCCCAGGATGTCCATTACGTGGTGGGGCTTGATATCACCCGCCACCATCTGCGTTTCGTGCTTGAAGATATTGGCAAGGGCGTGGTCCGGGGTGAGGGTGCGGACTTGGATTTCCAGAATGATCCGGACTACTTTCGGGAGATGGCGCACAAGCTGGACGATTTCATCGCGGCCAGCCGTGTGGCGCACAGGAAGATCGAGGGGGTCGGCATCTCGATTCCCGGCATCGTCAATCCCTTGGCCAGCGAGGTAAGCCGTTCCCATATCCTGGGAATCACCCACGTGCCCCTTTCCTGGTTCTCCCGCAATATCGCCTATCCGGTCTGCTTTGCCAACGACGCGAAGAATGCCGCGCTTGCCGAGATTCCGCCCCAGGAGGGGAATGTGGTCTACCTGTCCCTGAACGAGACGGTCGGCGGCGCCTTCTGCCAGAAACAGGGCCTGTATAACGGAGATGACTGGCAAAGTGGCGAGTTCGGCCATATGGTCATCTACCCCGGAGGGAAGCGCTGCTATTGCGGCAAGAGCGGATGTGCCGACCCCTACCTGTCCAGTCACGCGCTGGGCGAGAACCTGGAGGAGTTCTTCAAGGCGTTGGCCGACGGGGACGAACAGGCGAAGGCCCGGTTCGACGCCTATACCGACGCGCTTGCCATCTTGGTCTCCAATCTCCGCATGGCCTTCGACTGTCGGATTCTGCTGGGTGGCGATGTCGGCGGCTACCTTTCTCCCTATCTGCAGATGATCCAGAGAAAGGCGGGAACGTTGAATCTGTTCGATCCTGACGGCTCCTATATCGAGACCGGACACCTGAAACGGGAGTCCAGCGCGATTGGGGCTGCGAAACGTATGGCCCAGCTGTATCTCGAACAGTGGTGAATAAGGAGGAAAGCAGTATGGAGTGCATACAGGGCTTGCAGCACATCGGTTTGCCTGTCAACGACAGCAAGAAGACTCGGGCGTTCTACGAGTCTCTCGGTTTCAAGGTGGTCTACGAGACGGACAACGGCGACGAGCACGTCGTTTTCCTCGAGCAAAAAGGGCTGGTTCTGGAAACCTACCAGAACGGCAGGGCCGCGATGGCGGACGGAGCGTGGGACCATGTGGCGCTTGACGTGGACGACGTCGAGGCCGCCTTGCGCGAATGCGAGAAGCTTGGATATCTGCCGCTTGAAGGTTCGATCCAGTTCCTTCCGTTCTTTGGAAAGGGCGTCAGATTCTTCACCATCCTCGGTCCCGACCATGAGAAGATCGAGTTCAACCAGAAACTGTGAGGTGCCAGTCATGCGTATTTCGACGGAAACAGGCTCTCTGATCCAGAAGGTCGGCGAGCGCAGGATGATCGAGATTCTCTCTCAAGCGGGATTCCAGGCCCTCGACTATACCTTCAGCCCGTTCATGGAAGAGGGTGACAGCCCTTGGAACGGAAGCGGGTACAAAGCCCACGCGAGGGAAATCGCCGAAATCGCCCGGGACCATGGGGTGGTGTTCAACCAGGCCCATGCCCCGTTCCTGTTCCAGCTGGCGGTGGACGAGGTGCCCGACTACACAAGACACATCCTACCTCTTTTGGCACGTTGCCTGGAATGCGCCTCCTTGCTTGGCATTCCCCATGTGGTAGTCCATCCTCTGCACAACCTGCGGTACCGCAAGTTCCATGACGTGGTGTGGAAGCTGAATCTGGACTTCTACCGGAGTCTGGCGTCCTACGCCCAGGAGTTCGGCGTGAAAATCGCCTTGGAGAACATGTTCCAGAGCGATGCTCTGCGCAAGACGATTGTCCTGGACATGCTGAACGACCCGAATGAGTACGTAAGTTTTTACGACGAACTGGACGACAAGGAGCATTTCATCTGCCTGCTCGATACCGGCCACAGCGGACTGGCGGGAGAGGACGCAGCGGACTCGATCCGGATCCTCGGGCCACGCCTGAAGGCGCTTCATGTGAATGACAACTGCTTCACCGACGACCATCATCTGATTCCTTACCAAGGGATGATCGACTGGGACCGTGTCCTGCACGCCCTCTCCGATATCGGCTACCGGGGAGACTTCACCTTCGAGGCCCTCCATGTCTGGGAGCACGGGGACGAGAGTTTCTATCCGGTGCAGGCCCGATACCTGTACGAGGTGGGGCAGTACATGGTACAGCGGATCGAGCAGTTCAAAAGCAAAAAATAAGGGAAAAGCTCACGGTTCGGCAGAACCTGTCTGGAAAGGGAGGAGCATGGGATGTACCACATTGTCTGTTATGGGGATAGCAATACCTGGGGGGATTGCCCGCTTGGCGGGCGATGGCCCTACGAGGTGCGTTGGCCGGGAGTCCTGCAAGCCTTGTTGGGAAAGGAATTCCTCGTGCACGAAGAGGGAATCAATGGAAGGACGACCGTCTTCGACGACCCGATGGGAGGAACGTACCGCAACGGCCTGAAAGGACTGGGGTATGTGCTTTCCACCCACGGACCGATCGATGTCCTGGTTTTTATGTTGGGAACCAACGATACGAAAGAAAATCTGAACGCAAGCCCCTATGCGATTGCCAAGGGGATGGAGACACTGGTCACGCTCACCGAACATTTCGAGTATCCGCAGCAACAGGGTGTCCGGCATATCCTGATTGTCAGCCCGATTGCCATCGGGGACAGGATCATGGATGTCCCGCGGTTTCGGACCTATGGTCCTACCGCCCCGGAAAAAAGCCGTCGTCTCGCCCCACTCTACCAGGAGGTCGCCCGCAACCATCACTGCGCGTTCTTCGATGCCTCGACGGTCGCAGGACCGAGCAAGGAGGACCAGTTGCACATGATGGAGCCGGGGCACAAGGCGCTGGCCGAGGCGCTTGCCCCGCTCATCCGTAGTCTCGCGCTCAAGTCCTGAGTTTCAGCGTGAAGGTGTTCCTTCCGACCGGATAGATGCTTTCACTGACTTCCAGCGGTTGCGCATGCTGGTCAAGCGTGAAACTGCTGATTACGATCGCGATCGAGCCAGGCTGCACGCCAAGCAGTCTGGCTTCCTTGTCGTCCAGATTCTTCGCGCTGATCGTCTTGGTGATGTCGCTGCGGTGCAGCCCATGCTCCTTGAAGATGTCATGGAGGCTGGTGGTCTCCAGGTCGTAATTCTCGATGAAGGAGAGGGAGATGGGCAGGTAGCTCGTGGTGATGACGATCGAGCCCTGGTCGAAGGAGCCGCTCTGGTAGCGGAGTCTGGTCAGCTTCATGACCTGTTCTCCTTCCTTCAGCCGGAATGTCCCTGCGATCTCGGCCGGCGCCTTCATCCTCCTGAACTCCAGCACTTCGGTGGTCGTTTTGAACCCTTGGCTCTTCAATTCCTCGGCGAAACTCTCGATGAAGATGGTACTCTGCTCGAGCACCTTGGCCGAGGTGACGATGGTGCCTTTTCCCTTGATCCGCTTGATCAGCCCTTCGTTCTGCAGTTTCAAAAGGGCGGTGCGGACCGTAGTCCTGCTGACTCCGTACGCTTTGCACAGTTCCGTCTCCTTGGGCAACATCGTTCCTTCCGAGAGGGTGCCCTCCGTGATCTGCGTATGGATGGTGTCGAGAATCCGGTCATATAACGGCATGGAAAGAAACTCCTTGTGTTTGTGGTAAGTCTGCATTGAATCGAATAATGTAATAACATACTAAGCGATTGGAACCGGTTTTGTCGAGTTTTTTCAAATTTTTTTGAAATATTTTTGATTGACAGATGATAAAACCATGACATAATACGTTTTTGTGAAGGAATTACCTTTGTATGTAGTTATATATGGAGGATTGCATGTCCATACGGTCAAAACATCGTCATGCCCGCTTTGATGTCGTGGTGGTGGGAGGAGGCATGAACGGCCTTTGCGCCGCCATCGCCAGCGCACGGCACGGGGCAAAGACGGCGTTGGTCCAGGATCGTCCGGTGCTCGGGGGCAACGCCTCCAGCGAAATCCGCATGCACATCTGTGGCGCTGGAGTCGACATGACCAAGCCGAACCTGGAAGAGACCGGCATCCTCTACGAGTTGATGCTGGAGAACAAGCGGGTCAACGATTCCTACAACTACAGCATCTGGTCGACGGTGCTCTGGAGTGCCGCATCCCAGCAGAAGAACCTGACCTTGTTCCTGAACTGCGCCATGTACGACGTCAGCCTGCAGGGGAAGGAGATCGTCTCGATCGACTGCTATCAGAGCACTACCGAGTGCCATTGGCATATCGAAGGGAGCATCTTTGATGACGCGACCGGCAACGGGACGCTCGGCTATATGGCCGGTGTCCCGTACCGGACTGGCAGCGAGGCCAAGAGGGTCTATGGCGAACCCCATGCCCCGGAAAAGGCAGACAACAACCGTATGGGAAATACCTTGCTCTTCAAGGCGGTCGATACCGGGCATCCGGTGAAGTTCACCGCTCCTTCCTGGGCCTGGCATTTCACGGAAGAGGACCTGAAGTACCGCAACCATCCCAACCTTGCCCGTGGGCAGGAGGCCTTGACCTTGCTGGACACGGGAAGCGCCGATGGCAAGCAGTATACCGAGGCCCCGTGTCTGGACTATGGCTACTGGTGGATCGAGCTGTCGGGAAAGGGCCGTGACATCATCAGCGAATACGAGCCGATCCGCGACGATCTGATCAAGGCGGTCTATGGCGTCTGGGACCATATCAAGAACGTCGGCGACCATGGTGCGGCGAACTACGAGCTCGCATGGGTGGGGATGCTGCCCGGCGTGCGGGAAAGCCGGCGGCTGATGGGCGAGTACGTCCTGAATGAGAACGATGTCCTGTCGGGTCGGAGATTCCCCGATGCGGTCGCCTATGGCGGATGGCCGGTGGATGCCCATTGCGCCCACGGCCTGCTCGATAGGGGAAAGGTCCCGTCGCTCGTCCACAGCTTTCCTGGATGCTATACCATTCCGTACCGCTGCTATGTCCCGAAAAAGGTCGACAACCTGTTCATCAGCGGACGCAGTCTTTCCGCCTCGAAGCTCGGCATGGCTTCCAGCCGGGTCATGGGCACCTGCAGTGTCGGCGGACAAGCGGTCGGAACCGCGGCCAGCCTCTGCATCAAATACGGCATCTCCCCCAGAGAAGTAGGGAGGTGGCGTATCGACGAGTTGCAGCAACAGTTGCTGAAGGACGACTGCTACATTCCTGGAGTAAGGAACCATGACCCGAAGGACCTGGCCTTGCAGGCAAGGGTCTCTGCGTCCAGCGGGGAGCGGAATGCGGCCTTGGTGCTGGACGGCGTATCCCGTCCAGAGGGGGAGGAGCGCAACTACTGGGAGAGCGGTCCGCTTTCCGAGGGAGCCCAGACCCTTTCCCTCTGCTGGGACAAACGGGTGGCTGTCCGACAAGTGCGTCTGACCTGGTATACCGATCTGACCCGCCCGGTGAAGATCACCATGTCCAGCCGCCGGCAGAAGCTCGAGCAGGTAGGAGTTCCCCGTGAGCTGGTCAAGGACTATGACCTTTCGTTCTTTGACGGGGAGCGGTTGGTCGCGAGGAAAGCGGTTCGTGGCAACTCGCAACGGCTCAATGTGGTGGATTTGGAAAAAGGCGTGCGCATCAGCCGTCTCGAGGTGAAAGTGCTTTCCACCAACGGGGCTTCTGTGGCGCGTTTGTTTGAGATTCGTGCGTATTGACGCGAACGAGGAGGATTGTATGCGTAAGTGGAAGATGATGGTGCTTGTCGGTATGTTCGCCAGCGCCATGGCCTTTGCCCAGGGTGGCAAGGAAACACCGTCGAAGGCCCAGGAGGGAAAGCAGCCGGTCACGTTGCGCGTGTGGGCCGGTATCCAGCCGGAGTATGGCTATGACGAGATGGTGCAGAAGTTCAATGAGGCGTTCAAGGACAAGGGCATCCAGGCGGAGTATGTCCGCTATGTGAACAACGGCGACGGCAACCTGCAGCTTGAGACCTACCTGATGAGCGGCGGCGACATCGACGTCTTCATCAGCTATGGCGGCACCGGACGCCTGATTCCTCGTATCGAATCCGGCTTGGTGCTGCCTCTGGACGACCTGATGGCAAAAACCGGTTTCGATATCGAAGGCGAGATGGGTGTCGGCAACGTGAAGTCCTACAAGTACGATGGAAAATTCTATGCCATTCCGACCAAGTACGAGAACGGCGCGTGGATCATGGCGAACGTCGACATGTTCAAGGCCGCCGGAGTCGAGCTGCCCTACAATGGCTGGACATACGACCAGTTCCGCGAAGCCTGCAAGAAGCTTACCCACGGAGAAGGCCAGGACAAGGTCTATGGCATGAACTGGTTCTTCAGCGGCGATGTGGCCAATGGAGACCCGATTTTCTACAGCACGCTCGGCGCGAAGTCGACCTACAAGGACGCTGACGCCACCGAGACCAACTATGACGATCCTGCCTGGAAGGCAGGCATGCAGCTTGCCGCTGACACGATGCTGGTCGACAAGACCGCTATCACCTACGACCAGATTGTCGGCGACAAGCTCCGCTTCGCCAACACCTTCCTGGAGGGTAAGTGCGCCATGCAGACCGGTATCAGCCAGATCCGTCTGGTCAAGGATACCGCGACCTATCCGCACGATTTCATGACTGCCATCATTCCTGGCCCGGTTCCGACCGAGAAAGATCTGGAGTACTGGGACCACGCCAAGATCAATGGCGCCGGAGACCTGATTTGCATCGCTTCCAAGACCGAGCATCCTGAGGAGTGCGCCGAGTTCGTGAAGTGGTACATCCAAGGCGGTATGGCTCCGTTGGCCAAGGGAGGAAGGATCCCGTTGTGGACGGGAGTCTCCAAGGACGACGTCATCAAGGCATTCGAGACGGGAGCCGAGGGTGTCTTCGACGCGGATTCGCTGAGGAACTACCTGAGCATCCGCACCAACCTGGCG
>Ga0256404_1002683_pt1 | contig 38588 bp, 52 predicted proteins | sample RumenRJG_01DNA_FD_185990 | JGI IMG/M metagenome (GOLD analysis project Ga0256404, IMG submission 185990) | Bovine rumen microbial communities from Lethbridge, Alberta, Canada - RJG_01 | ecosystem: Host-associated > Mammals > Digestive system > Stomach > Rumen | place: Canada: Alberta | collected...
GTGCGTATGTACGGACTTCCTTTCAAATCAAAGGAAGCGAAGATTATTTCTCTGATTATCAGCCATTTGTATAAAGTAAGGTGTTCACAACTTTTTTATTTCATGGTGTCGCGCTGTTTTTTGGGGTGATGGTGGTTTGCTGAGCTTTTTGATTAGTGGGTGGGGTTGCCGTTTCGTTAGCAGAAGAAAACCATAGATTTCGAGTTTTGCGAAACGGCAGCCGTGCAAAATAGTTGCAAATAGTTGCAAATAGTTGCAAATGTTGCAAAATATGTGCAAAATGCCGTCTTTGCGGTGGACAATTCTCGCAGATTCATCCTTTGGGGTTACGAAAATTGCCTGATTGAGTGTTTGAACCGACAAATATTGCCCGATTGCCTGTCTTAACCAACGAATTTGCGAATTGTTTTCAATTTCCATTTTCATTCTGACTATGGAATTTGAAAGGTAAAGTGGTAGGCATTTTCTTGACAGATTTCTGTGAAATGTTAAAAATGCTCATTACTACGAATTTTCTTAGTAAAATATTTGCATAATACGAAAAAACGTAGTATCTTTGCAGTGTTCAATTAATAAACAACAGAAATAATGAAAAAAGAATCAGAGATTACGATGAAGGTAACACCTCAGGAAGAGGAACTCATCAAAGCGATCAGAAATTACAGAAACAGTTATCCAAACGGTCACCCAGAGTTGCTTGATTATGCAGAAATGCTCTTTGACGACATGACAGACCCATTAAGAGAAGATTAACGAACAAGGTTCTCCCTTCGGGGAGAGCCTTCTAAAAAAGAATATATTATGGAGCTTACAGTTCAGCAGAATGTCATTACTGACATGAGAAAGAGAATGCGAGACATCAGTCTCAGCGTGTCATGGAGAGAGATTGCCAATACCTATTTCAAAAAGTCATCTTCGTGGTTCTACCATAAACTTGACGGCATCGATGGCAATGGTGGTGTAGGCGGATTCACTCCCGAAGAGGCAGAAACGCTTTATGGTGCGTTGAACGATTTGGCAGACCGCTTGCGTCGTGCCGCTGAGAATATTAAAGCCCCGGCCTCTGTTGTGCCGTTTAATTGAACAAAGTCGCTGCTGGGCGGCAGCGCACCCATTGTTGTACGTCATGTGCGACAAATTGAGAGTCCCCAACCATCTCGGTTAGGGACTTTTTTGTATCTTTGTATCGGCAAAAGAAAGAAAATATGGAAACATTTATTGCTTTTATCATTGTAATGTATATCTTTGGCACTATGTTGGTAACCAATGCAGCCAAAGAACATGAGTGTGATATGATGAGGGTGGTACTGGCTTCACTGGCGATGTCTCCCATCGGTGGATTGCTCTACGTCTTATGCTTCCCGTATAAGAGAAGGTAAGCAGTCGTTTTTACTCAAAATTCAGCACGAATTTGGGGAAATGGAGCTGATTATTCAGATTTTTGTGAAAAAATTTGGATAGTATTAAAATTAGTCTTATCTTTGCCCTCGCTTAAGAAATAGTGGTAGTCCACTCCGCAGGGCATCGGTTTTATGCTCAACTTCAAAGATTGGGCTTTTTTATTGCCCCTCTACCAGCCATAAATTAGCGGCTGTCTTTCCGTAAACATCTTGCCCTTCGGGTGAAGTCACTGTTTCTTAAGCAACGGGAAGTGCAGCCGTTTCTCTGTCTCCCCGCCAGTGGGGTTCGCTGGCAGCTTAAGAAACAGTGCGATATGCAACAAAGTATTGGATTGAGGCGTGTTCAGCCTTCGATTCTTTCCAGGTTGGAAAGTTTTGTAAAGAACTGTAAGAGTGTTATTGTCGGCTGGTTTGGTACGAAGTCGGATTTTTTTTCGTCTTTGTGTGGTGAGTCGGTTAGTAATGGTACTGTCGTTGCTGCTCATGCGGTAGTAATAGTGCTGCTGTTTGTTGCCGGTATTGCCGGTGCTTTGGAAGGAGGTGCGTTATGAAAATGAAGTTTTGTCATTATCACTATGAGAAGACGAAGCACCCGAAGTTCTACGACAAGGCTTGTGAACTTATGGAGAAAGCAAAGAGGTGCGCCTTTACCAGTCAGAACGAGGTTGATATCTTCGTCTATGAGGTTAGGAAGGCTCTTTTTGAGAACAAGCCGGAAGGGCATCCTTCTCGCTTGGTTCATACCAGGAGCGCAAACGGTGGACAGATTTGCATCCGGAGTGGAAAACTTGACGATGACATAGCACGTCTGTATTACTATGACATTTCCCGTTTTCTGGAATATGACTTGGATGCGAAGGATTTCTTTGATGTCAGCGAACGCTATGAGAAAGGGGGTGTGGTGTGATGGAAAAATGGAAGCAGGCTGTTCTTGATTCTTATATCCGGAGCAATGACAACAATATACGTTTTACTTCTTGGGACATTTGCGAGAATTTGCGTCCTACTGCTAAATTCAGAGTTGAAGAGGTTACGGAGTATATGATTGGTCGTGGTTTTGTTCTGGTGCGTGAGGATGACCGTCTTGTCTGGAAGATTAAATAGATACGGGCTGAATGTAAACATGATTTTGTTTTGTTCAGGTGTTTGGTCGGAGGGGTGCGCTCTGATGGGCGTGCCTCTCCTTATACCCATTACAACAAGACAGTGTATATTAAGCAGAGTGTTTATAACTTGTTAAAAGGGAAAGCACAATTAGCGGAAATCCTCCCAAGATTTTCTCTAAATTCCCCTGAAATGTAGGACAAAACGAATTGAACGAATTTCGCTCGAATTTCGCTCGTTTTACACGAATTTCGCACGAATTTCGCACGAATTGAATGAATTATGAACATATTGATTACGTTACCCAAGAACTTGCTGGAGAAGATTATCTCCGGCAAGAAGGAGTTTGAGATGAGGAAGTGTCTGCCAAAGCACATGAAGATTGGCGAGGATGGATTCTTCGTGGTAGAGAAAGGCACAGATGATGTTCGGTGCTGGTGCAGGGTTGATGACGTTAGGGAAACCTACATCGACCACTATAGCGCAGGATGTTTTGCTTCTCGTCTTTGTGTTTCAGAAGAATACATAAAAAAGTACGCCAACAGCGAAAAGGTATATCTGTGGAAAATCGGAAAGGTCATCGCGCTTGAATGTCTTAAACGCGATTCACTGATTGTTGACAGGAACCCGCAGCAGTTTGCCTATTGCCCGTTGTCTTATGGAGAATCATATTAATGAGAATAATAATTAAAACATCAAGGAACTATGAGAAAATTTAAGGTAACGGTTACTCGTACCGTATTGTTATCCGTGAGAATCTGAAGACCTACCCTTCATTCGACTGGAAGAAGATTCGTGACGAAAAGTTGGAGGCATAAGCATGGATAACCAAATCAAGCGAGGCGGTGTCCGTCCTAATAGCGGACGACCTGCCAACGACCGCAGCGTTCAGTTGCTGGTACGCATCACGAAAGAGTCAGCCGAAAAGCTGAGCCGACTGACAACCAATAAATCTGAATATATCGACAACCTGATAAAAGAGCAGCCCGAATGACGGGGGGTGCTCTTTTTAGTTTCAAAAATTTTTATATTTAGTGTAAAATTTTACACTAAATATTTGTACAGTGTAAAAAATTACACTATCTTTGCAGTGTCAATAATAAAAGAGTTACAGATATGATTAAAGAAATTTCAGAACAGGAAAACGAACTCATCGAGGCAATTAGGAACTATAAGAGTTCCTATCACAACAAAAGCAAGGAACTACGGCGTTATGCCTCCATCCTTTTCGATGAGATGATTAACGATTAACAATTAAGTCCCGCCTCCTTAAGCGGGTGGGACTTTTAAAAACTTAAAAGATATGAGTACAACATCAACGCAAATGTTACGCAAGACAATGTATCAGCAAATGGATGATATATTTGATTCTATCACTTGGGGCGACCTCGCCCGTACATACTTTGACAAGTCGGCTTCTTGGTTTTACAACAAGATGAAGGGTGTTGACGGGAATGGCAAGCCTACGGAGTTCAGTTTAGAGGAACGCATGCAGCTGAGGGGTGCGCTCTGCGACCTTGCAGACCGTATTCGCCGCGCTGCAGACTCGATAGATGTATAGGCGAGGGTGTAACTCCCCTTTATGACAAAAGTCGCCCGTCCGCCTGCGGGTGCAAAATTTTAGAATGTCCCGGTGTATGAAAGTGCATCGGGCTTTTTGTTCTCGTGTCGTGGATATACATGACGTGTTGTGTATTTTCACTTTTCTTTATTCGTGTGTATCTTTGCATTGTAGGTTATTGGAGCAGAATGTTTTTCATATATGTAAAGATAATGGCAGTATGGCAGATATAGTTAGTGCACCAGATGATTTGTGTTTTTCTTCGCGGATAGGCGACGTTGTGTTTCGTACTTCAGACGAATACGGTATCGTTGTGTTTGGCTTTCGTGTCGGCGACGTTCATACTACTTTGCTGGAGGAAAGGGTATATGCTGACGCTTCCGGTATTGTCCGCGTGAGCGACCTTGAGTCGTATTTAGCGCCTTTCAGTCGCGACTTGGGTGTGCTGCACTGCTATTGCTGGCTTATGGACAGCACTCCCGTGTTTTCTGCCTTTACTGTCATTCCTGGTTTTGCCGACGTAGGTATGAGTGCCTCTGATTTTATCCACAGGCACTTTCTAACGATCCTTGACGGCGAGAAACAGACTTCTTACATGCGCACGGAGTGGCTCAGTGGTTATGGTTTTGACACCGTGCATATCGTTGCTCATGTCTGCAATGCGGACAATACTATCGACATGCACGAGTGCGACTTGCCCGCCGACCAGAGTATTGACGGTATCAGTCGTTTCAATGTCTCCGTCTTGCGCATTGCGGACCTTCTTTTGCTCGTTAACGACCGGATAGTCCGTTACGATGTTGTCAACGGCGACTGTATGCAGCGTTACGTTGTTCTGGATGACGACGTGTCGCCCACCGTAAGCATCCTGTTTGTTAACAGTTTCGGCTGTGAAGAATTTTTCTACTGCACCGGTTCAATGGAGCGCAGCACCGACTTTGACCGTCAGCGGTTGCGTTTCGGCAAGATGTACCGCACAACCCATATTGACGAGAGCCGTAAGTTTGAAGTCAGTACAGGGTGGCTTCCGGACGGTATGTCAGAGTGGGCACTTGACTTTCTCCGCAGCCGTCGTCTGTGGCTTTGGGAATATGGCAGGCGCAGCCATGAGATAGTGATTACGAGCAGCAAGGACGAATGGCGCAACGATGATGACTCTCTGACAGCGTATGACGTTACTTATACTTACGCCCGCGAGGATCAGAACATTCTTCCGACGGTCAAGCCGTTCCGTATATTCTCCGACGAATTTTCAGAGGTATTTATATAATTATGAAGTCAAAGAAGAAGCCCGAGATAAAGAATGCATTGGCACTGAAAGACGTTCAGGTTTTCCTCGACGAGTGCATCCGCACTCACGAGCCCGTATGGATTGTTGCCCTGTCGAAAGATGGCGAGATATGTCGCTACGACGGCTGGCAGGTAAGCAGCAGTCATTGGCGCGGTGGTACTCATACCCTTCTGAACGTGGACAGTCGCCAGCACCGCAAGATACGCGACGTTTTAATTTTTTCTATAAACAATCATCCTGTATATATATAACAATGAAAGAGCAATACACCTTCGACGTCTACAAGAGAGATGATGACTTCAGAGACGCAGTAACTTCCGACGGTATCTACACCTCCGTCGTCGGCAGGGCTGAGACTATTTCTGTCAAAGCCGATGACGGCAACAGTTACGATATAGTCCGCTGGGGGCATGACAACCAACTGCCATACAAGCTTAAGGAGTTGGTTGAGAAAAACAGCGTTTTGAGTCAGGATAAGTTTTTCAACGTCCTGACCTGTTACAGCCGAGGCTTAGAGTATATGGACGTGTCGAGCCGCAGTGAGAAGGTCCACGTACCTACGACCGACAAAGACGTGTGCCGTTTCTTCCTGCGCAACTCCATGAAGCGGTTTTTTGCTGAGCAGATAACGGACATGAAATATTATTTTTTCAGCGTCGCCGTCGTCATCCTCGACCGTGCCCGGCAAAACATTGTCAGAGTGATACATAAAGACGCTTGCCATATTAGGTTTGAGAAAATGAACGACAGAGGTGTCGTTGAGCATGTTTTCTTTGCCGACTGGCGCGACACTTACGTTCCGGACAAGATAGAAGTCATACCACTGCTTGACGAATACGATCCTTTAGGCGACCTTCTTGCGCGTACGGGTAAAGAGCCCGACCGCTTAGGGTATTTTAAGCAGTCTCCACGCGGTTATACGAAGTTTGCCATTCTGTGCAAGATACCCACCGTCGGCTGCGACTATTACCCTGTGCCTTACTGGAGTGCGACGCTTCGCGATGGCTGGTATGACATCTATGGTCTTCTTACTTCAGCCAAGAAAGCCAAGATAAAGAATGGTCAGAGCATAAGGTATCATGTCGAGATTAATACTGAATTCTGGATAAACCGCGCACGTGAGAGAGGTATCAGCCTCAATACTCCTGCCTACGTTAAGATGAAGTCAGACTTTATGCAAGAGCTGCGTGATTATCTCGGCGGCAGCAGCAACAGCAACAAACTGTTCTGGAGCGAGTTTTCGTCGTCTCTTGACGGCAAGAGCGAACACCACGACATCAAGATAAACGTCGTAGATACCAGCAAAGCCGGCAACGAATACAATGATGACGTTGCAGAGGCAAGCAATGTTCTTGCCTATAGCGACAACGTGCATCCTAACCTTGCCGGTGCGACTCCGGGCAAGAGTCAGATGAACAACAGCGGCAGCGACAAGCGCGAGTTGTTTACCATGAAGCAGTGTCTTGAAACCCTTCCTCACGACATGATGATGTCAGTGCACAATACCATTATACATTTCAACGAGTGGGAGTCTAAGGTGTTTGTCGACATACCTATGATTCTGCTCACCACCCTTGACAAGAATACCGATGCAAAAGAAGTGTCATCCACCAATACCATAGTGCAAGATGAGTAATATAGTAGACAGCATAACCAAAGAAATCTTCGAGGCACACGTTCCGGCTGCGAAGATGCCCGAGAGAAACAGCAGCGTTTTTCTTCGTCTGCACGAAATGTTTGAAGAAAGTTATGAACAACTTATCCGCAATATAATAGGCGAGTCGTTCGAAGCCGAGACAGGCAGCAACGAGAAACTTCGTGGCTACTGCGTGAGGGAAATCTGCCTTGACGCCTTTGTCCGCACCTGTCGCAGTCTCGACTTGGTGTTAACCAGTACGGGGTTTGGCGTTGTTCAGACAGAGAGCACTGCTCCAGCCAGCAAAGCCCGTGTCGACGCTCTTGTGGAGGAGTGCAGTGTAAACAATCTGATAGTCGTTGACAGTATCATTCAGACCATGATCAGCATGAAGGGCTGGGGCGAGAGCGAACAAGCGCAGTTTTGCATACCGACGTTGTTCTACCGTCCTCTCTACTTCCGGAAGTACACCGTCCTTCCCTTTACCGTGCAGAGCTGGCAGAGCGCTCAGGGCAACGCCGTTACCGCCGAGTCGTACCTTCGCCTTGAAATCAGCGACGAATATATGGATGACCTTCTGCATTGCGTCCGCAGCAACAACGTTGGTCCTGCCGACAGTGTCATCATAGACAAGTGCCTTCGCTTCATAGGCGACTATATCAGCCGTCCTAATGTCTTCAACGCCAGTCAGGTGACCAAGAGCGAGCGTGCCGTCGGTGCTATTGTCGCCACCCCTTCGTGCGACACCCTTAACCTGTCTTTGCTTCGCAACATTGTAGACACGATGGAATGCGACATACAGAACTATAAAGTCTACCGCAACTCACAACTCTACGCCAAACGTCATGCCGAGAGATACCAGAACAAGAAAGATGATACGACCTTCTTTTTTATGTAGGCGAGTGTCGGTGTCGTGTCCGGAGAGATGGGAGGAACTTAGTCAAGACGATTTGCTGTACGTTTTCCGCATGCTTCGTCAGTTTGGTCCTTACCCTGACTGGCAGGAGCGCGTTCAGACCGCCTGCTTCTTTCACTTTACGAACATATCCGTCGACAAGCGCACACCCGACGGCTGGCTTTGCCGTCGGCGAGACAGCGGTGATACCTTCCTTCTTGACCCTTCCGACCTGCCAGCCCTGTGCGGAGTCCTGTCCTGGACCTGCGACACCAGCGGCGTGTCAGTGAGGATAGCAAAGGCAGGCAGGTACGAAGCCGTCGACTACGAGTTGCGAGAATTGATGTTCGGCGACTACCTGTTAGCCGAGAACTACTATCAAGCTTTCATGCAGACGAAAGACGAGCATCACCTTCAGAGCCTTGCTTTCATTCTCTATGGTGTAGAAGATATGGAAGAAGGACTACGTCTTTTCGCTGACGAGATGCTTACCGGCACGTTCCTTTGGTTTACGTCTGTCAAGCAAGTGTTAGGCAGGTGGTTTCCAAACTTCCTCAAACCCGCCAGCGCCGACAGCCCTCCCACAAGGGAGAGCCAGCACGAAAGCATCCGCAACCAGATACGCCTGCTCACTAAAGGCGACGTAACGAAACAGAAATATATTTTAGAGCAAACCGACACATGGACGGCTCTGGGCGAACTTGACGCCCTCGCTAAGGAAGCCGAAGAAATAAGCAAGAAATATGGAAAATAATCAGTTTGACGCAATCAGTTACTTTACGTCGATGGCTGAGCGTAACCGACTCGCCGTTGACAACCACTTCAAACCCGTCGTTATCAGCAGCAGCGACAACCTTGAAGGTCTGTTTAAAGATTACCGCGACGCTGACCGCTTCGTTGCTGTCAGCGATACCACCAGCGGCAACCTATCTTCGCCCGATGGCGCCTATGGTTTTAGCAATCACCGTGCCTATACCGTATTCATCCTGTCAGCCTACGACTATGACGACATGCACTCAAGACAGAAGGAACTGAAACTTTGCCGTCGTCTGTTCTTTCAGTTCGTATCGAAGATAATAGTTGACAAGTACGAGTATGACGAAAAGCAGATGTTCTTCAACACACACAACATTCCAAATCAAGAGATAGGCAGGTACTACCTTAGCGGCATGACAGGTCTTCATTTCACGCTGTATCTCCAGGAACCCGTCGATCTTGTGTTTGACAAATCTCAGTGGCTATGAGAGAGATAAAGAAACCCGTCAAAGAGTCGGACATCCGTAAGTGGGAGCGTGGCTGGGCTGATATGATGATAAATATCTGGCAGGAAAATATCCTACACTTAGGCATCGTCGATACCGGCACCCTCCATGACCGCATGAGTAAGAACATCACTAACAACAGTGGGCAGATAACGATAGCCCATCAGTTTATGCTCTACGGTCTGTACGTGGCTCACGGTACCGGCAGGGGGTATAGCCGTAACAACGGCGGGGACCTTGATTTTCTTGATCCATCGTACCGTGCCGTGAACGACCTTAATCGTCCTCGCAAGAAAGGTCCGGCATGGGGCGGAGGGTATACCAGTGGGAATCCGCGCACGCGGCGCAACTGGTTTTCCAGTGCCTACCTTCGAAGTCTTTACGTCCTGAGTAACGTGGAACGCGCCCTGTACGGACACGCATACATGGGTACGATGTCGAACGTGGTAAGAGGTATCTTCAGCGGCAGTATAACCAAAGGTGATGGCGGAACAGACGTGTTTACCCTGAAAGGCATAGATTAGGGTGTATTTTCAAAGAAAGACATTCAAACGTATATTTGCATAAAAAACAAACGATATGGCAACGATAAGAGAAAAAGTAAGACAACTGATAGACCAGATAGACAATGCCCGTGCAGCCGGAAGCGTAACCAACCGTATGCTTGCCTCCGTGCTTAACTACTTCTTTGGCGACAAAGATGTTTTTGAAGAGTTGGACAATAAAGCCGATAAGAAAGATGTCTATACCAAGAAGAACGTCGACGCATTGCTGGCAGACAAGGCCTATGTTGATGGTGTGTTTGATGTCAACAGATATGTGGGCAGCGACATTCCGTATGATTCACTTTCTCAGGTACTCAATAACGCTGCGACACTGATTCCAACGACTGTTCGCAGAGGTGGCATGAGCATCAAGTTCGTGCAGAGTTCTGACAATAAGTATGTGCAGTATAGATTGATGTCAAATACGTTTAATACTAATGTTGCTAATTGGGAAGGAAATTCTGATAATTGGTATTTTGCTTCACATGCAAGCATAACATTCAATGAATCATCTATTTATATAGGAAACGGCTATTTGTATTTTAGAAAAGGGAATGCTGTTAAAATAGATATAAACCATGTAGCAACTACTTATAGTTTTAGTGAGACATCTCATTTATGTCTTAATCTAAATACAAAAACTATTTCAATAAAATCTGCACCAGAGGCAGGGGATATAGATTTGATGTACTATGATAAACAAAAAGGATTTTGTTACGGATTGCTTTTTGATTATTATTTAGATAATAAAACTAATGAAATAGCTAAAGCTGATAATTGGTATGTTGCTTCACATGCAAGCATAACGTTTAATGAATCTTCTGTTAAAATTGGAAACGGCTATTTGTATTTTAGAAAAGGGAATGCTGTTAAAATAAATATAAATCATACAGAAACTACTTATAGTTTTAGTGGGACATCTCATTTATGTCTTAATCTAAATACAAAAACTATTTCAATAAAATCTGCACCAGAGATAGAGATAGGGGATATAGATTTGATGTACTATGATAAACAAAAAGGATTTAGTTATGGACTGCTCTTTGATTATTATTTAAACAATAGAATTAGTGATACAAAATCTGAAATCAAACTTACAGCTCAAAACATACTTATATCAGCTGTAAATACTTTGAATAACCAGTATATAACAAGCGATGGAATATTAACAAATGCCAATTGTTGTAAGGTTGTCGGTCCGTTAAATGTATTAAAAGGTCAAACTGTAGTTTTTGAAACAAAAATATCAAATTCTGCCGTCATTTGTACTACAGACGAATCTATGACATCTTTTACTCCAGTTGTTGTACAACCTAGTACAGCTAATGCAACTCGTAAAAGGTATGAATATTATGCCGATGAAGACTGCTACGTTGCTCTTTCAGGTAGAACTAGTGATTTTTGGTTTGCGATTGCCAAATACCATGTCCCTACACTTACTTATTTAGACAATAGAATTAGCGAGGTAAAAACTGAAATTAGTAATACAACTGTTCCATCTTTCGTATTTGAAGATGGAATGGAGGCATATCAGAGGATTATTAATTGGGCAAACAGCGATAGTATTTTTCTATTAGGCTTTATAACAGATGTACATAGTGGAGGTACTGCAAAATATGTACACAACAAGTATTTATCAGCGTTAGGTGAGCCTCTTGGATTTGATATTCTTTGTAATGGTGGAGATATTGGTTTAGATACATCAGCTACACCAGATACACATTCAAGATTTGAAATGATGTATAATACAAAAAAAGGAATGATTGGCAATATTCCATGGATTTATGTAAAAGGAAATCACGAACGTCTGCAATCTATGGCTGAACTCGGACAGATTTATAATAAATCTTTCAATTCAATATACGGAAATTTTGTTTTCGGTGATATTTATGGGCTATATGGTTATAGAGATAATGTAGATAAAAAGATAAGAATTATCTTCTTAAATACATCAGACAATGACGCACAAGAACATTATAGCATGAGTGCCACACAATTACAATGGCTATCAAATACTCTGCTAAATACTCCATCTGATTACGGAATTGTGATATTAACACATAGGATGATAGATAGTATAGGAAGATGGAAAAGTAATATGAGCGGTGCCGATGGTGAACCTTGGGATACTTATAGGTCAATTCTTAAAGATTTTGTCGCAAGGACATCTGGCTCTGGTGTAGATGGTATAACCTGGGATTTTTCAACAGCAGAAGCAAAGTTGATATGTAATCTTGCTGGAGATAGTCATTTTAATAGTTACGTAAAGCGTGATGGTGTAAACTATATAGTTCGGCAAGGTATGCAAAATGCTGGCTCTGAAATGCAAGGAGATGCAACTGCTGCATCTTTTGATTGGAAAACGAAAATTTGTTTAGATGCTTTAGCTATTAAAAAAGACGGGATAGCAAAGGTATTTAGAGTAGGCGCAGGAGGAAGTGACTATGACTTATCGTTTACATATTAATTGAACCCCTAACAGACTGGGTTCTTGTAAGATATCGCTTTTACTTATAGTAAAAAGTCTACAGAGGTTTCGGACGATGAACCAGTTAATCAGCGTCCAACTTTAAGAACATAGTTCTTGTAATAAGTAGGTACAAAAGGCAGTCACTTTGTATTATTATATAAGTTTTAAGTTTAAGTTTTATGTGTTTTCATAGTATTTAAGGTTTATAATTGTTGACTTGTTTAGAATTCGGAGCTGCCTTTTCTGTGAAGAAAGGGCAGTTTTTATTGTATTTTCAGAAGCCGTCGTGCCAGTGTATCTTTGTATTAAAAAAGAAAGAACGATGTTTATTTATGTCATTCAACACCTATTTCAGAAAATAGTCAGCCTGGCGCATTGCGTGCAGGGGTGGGCTGCAGCCCTTCTGTTTTTCGTAGCCGACTATTTTGCCGGGCACCAGTTTACTGTGTTTTTTGTATTGTCGATGACGTTGATGGATGCTTGCTGGGGTATCGCCGTCAGTGTCCATCGCGGACAGTTCACCCTTTCAGAGTTGGCACGTCTGACGATAGCCAAGTTAGCCGTGTACGGCTGTGCTCTATTTTTCTTTGTCAGTCTTGACAGGGTCGCCGATACCGTCTTTAGCACGTCGATAGTAGGTGCAGCCATTGCTGCCGTAGAATTTTGGTCGAGTTGCGGGTCGATGCTGATATTGTTTCCAAATTTTCTATTCCTTCGTTTGCTTCGCAAAGCCCTCACCGGCGAGATAGCATCGAAGTTGAATATAAGCGAAGAAGAAGTGAAAGACATACTTAAAGATAAATAATGATGCAGATATCAAGAAACATACTTCTAAGCATTGCGCCGACATACAGGAAAGACCGAATCGACGAAGACGTAAAGGTTTTCAACGAATGGGCAGGCAAGTTTGGAATAACCACGCCAAAGCGTATGGCTTACTTCTTGGGACAGTGCGCCCATGAGAGCGGCGGTTTCATTTATGTAGAGGAGATTGCCAGTGGCAAGGCTTATGAGTATCGAAAAGATTTAGGCAACGTGCATGCTGGCGACGGCGTGAGATATAAAGGCAGAGGGTACATACAAATCACAGGCAAGGCAAACTACCGTGCCTATCAGCAAAGTGGTTTCTGTGTCGGCAATCTACTGGAGCATCCTGAATGGCTGTGCAACAGTCCTGGCAGGGTGAAAGCGTCGATGTGGTACTGGTATAAAAAAAGGCTGAATGCCTATGCTGACAGGGACGATTTCCTCAAGATAACGAAGATTGTCAACGGCGGTTACAACGGTCTGGAGAGCCGACGAATGTACACCGAGAGAGCAATGAAAGTTCTGAAAGTAAAATAATGTACACCGAGAGAGCAATGAAAGTTCTGAAAGTAAAATAATGTACACCGAGAGAGCAATGAAAGTTCTGAAAGTAAAATAATATAGAAAAAGATGAAAGAAAGAATTATAAACATGATGTGTCTGGCAGGCATAGTCCTGCTGTATATGGCAGTGATAGCAGGCTGCCTTCTGACAATGACAGGCTGCACAACGGTGAAGGAAGTGGTGAAGAACGATACCATAATACACACTGAATACGTCAGCCGTATCGACAGTGTTTATCTGAAAGACAGTATCTATCTCCACGACAGCGTTTTTGTCGAAGTAAAAGGCGACACCACTTTAATAGAGAGATGGCACACGAAGTATGTCGACAAATGGCACGACAGACTGCTGCGCGACACCTGCTTTGTTCGCGACACAGTGAAGGTAAAGGAGATAGTTAAAGAGCCTGCAAAAACAAAGAAAGGAAACAGTATATGGAAGGCAACGAAAGGCGTGCTTTCTGTTGTCGGCTTGTTTACAATAATATCTGCAATAGCAGGAGTAATAATTGTGAGGCGGAAAATTTAGGTTTTATGGTTTATTATTCTAATTTATTATTTTTTCGTGCGGCAGTTTGTCGCGAGATACGCTGCCGTTTTTTTTGAAAGATATGTATATATATAATGTATAAAGAGACATGGCAAACAACGAGAGATTTACGGCGACCATCGAGGTGAACGCCAAACAGGCACACAGTGAGCTGAACAGGCTAACCAGCGAGTATAATTCGAAGATGGCGCGTCTGAAGGCACTAAGTACGCAGCGGAGCAAAGAAGCCCGTCTGGAAACCCAGCAGCTGCGTAAGGAGACGAAAGACCTGAGCCGTCAGATACGTGAACAGAAGAAATACGTCGACGGTCTCGACCGTGCTGTCGGCGGTCTTGCCGGCAAGAGTTACAAAGACCTGAAGAACGAAATCAAGCAAGTGCAGCGCATCATGCGCGACGGTACTGTAGAGAAAGGATCGAAAGAATGGAACGACCTTGCTCAGCACGTTCGCCGTTGCAAGAATGAGATGAAAGAGTATGAGAGAGCCGTTGCTCCAACTACCAGCATGTGGGGCAAGATGACAGGCTTTCTGAATCAGAACTTTGGTGCTTTCGTTCAAATCATCGGAGCCGTCAGCGGCTTGTCGATGACGATAAGGAAGTCAGTTCAAGACTATGCTCAGATGGAAGAAGCGATGGCAGACACCCGAAAGTACACAGGCTTGTCGATGGAAGGTGTCCGCGAGCTGAACGATGAGCTGAAGAAGATGGACACGCGTACGGCACGTGAGGAACTGAATGCCCTTGCCGGTGCAGCCGGTCGCTTAGGCATTACGTCGAAAGAAGGCTTGCTTGAATTCGTCGATGCAGCCGACAAGATAAAGATAGCCTTAGGCGACGACTTAGGCGAGAATGCTGTCGACCAGATAGGCAAGCTGGCAATGGCTTTTGGCGAAGATGACCGGCTTGGGCTTCGCGGCGCTATGCTTGCCACCGGCTCCGCCGTGAACGAGTTGGCTCAAAACAGTGCAGCCAATGCCGGCTACCTTGTAGAATTTACCGCCCGCGTTGCAGGCGTCGGCAAACAGTTGGGTCTGACGCAGGCACAGATAATGGGCTTCGGCGCCGTGATGGATGAAAACCTGCTGAAAGACGAGATGTCGAGCACCGCCTTCAGTCAGTTGATAACAAAGATGGCAACTAACGCGGAAAAGTTTGCCAAGTTTGCCGGCATGGAGACAAGCAAGTTTGTGAAGTTAGTGAAAGAAGACCTTAACGGTGCTATTCTTGCCCTTGCCGACAACATGAAGAAACAAGATCCGTCGACCATGCTCAAGATGTTCGGGGACATGGGACTTGACGGCACGCGTGCCGTAGGAGTTCTTTCCAACATGGCAGACAAGATAGACGACGTTAGGAGGCACCAGCAGACCGCCACCGAAGCCTATAAGGAAGGTACGAGCGTCATCTCCGAATTTAACGTGATGAACAATACCGCTCAGGCACAACTGGACAAAGCCAAGAACAAGTTTCATGAGATGAGTGTCGAGTTAGGCGAGAGACTGAAGCCCGTAGTCGCCTATACCATTACCAGTGCCAGCCTGCTTATGAAGGCACTGAGTGTTCTGACGACATTCGTGTTTCAGAACAAGAATGCCATAGTAGCCTTGAGTGCCGCTATAGCTATTAACACAGCCATATATAAGGCACACGCCATACAGGTAACCGTAGTGAGCAAGTTGGAGGCAGCCAACACCCTGCTGCTTCGCGGGAAGACGCTGCTGCTAAACACGCTTAAGGCAGCCTACATAGCATACAACATAGTGATTGCTGCCGTTAGCGGCAACTATCAGCGTCTGAACGTGCTTATGCGTGCCAACAACAACCTCGTCAAGACCAACCCATGGGGTGCCTTAGCAACCGTCCTGCTCACTGTAGTAGCCGCGACATATACCGCTATTTCGGCAATAAGCAAACACAACGCAGCACTGAGGGAAAATCAGTTTGAAACTAAGAAACTCCGTGCCTTGCAGAAACTTCAGGCTGATATTAACAAGCAAGTCAGCGACAGCACGTCGGAGCAGAAGACTCGAATAGAGCAGTTGACTCGCATCATACGCAGCAATGTCTACAGCGTGAACGAGCGCCGTGCTGCCGTCAGAGCGCTTCAGAAGATAGTGCCAAACTACCACGCATCAATAAGAAAGGAAGGCAAACTGTACGAAGAGAACTCGAAAGCAATTCAGGACTATGTTACCGACCTCGAGACAGCAGCCTATGCAGAAGTGCTGTACCAGAAGAAAGTAGAGATAAACAAAAAGAAACTTGAACTGCAGTTCAAGAAAAACAGGGTGCAAGGCTCGTTGAATGCCGTAGAAGCCTATCGAGGCACACAGGCACAGACGGAGAATTACGAATGGGTAGACCAAGACGGCAGGGTCCACAGTGGTACTCGCAAGACAAAATCAGCAAAAGAGAGCGACCGTCAGCAGAAGATACACGAGGGCAGGATGGCAAATCTTGACAAGCAGGAAGCCCTGCTCGACTCGGAAGAAAAGTTCGTGGACGAACAGATAAAGAAAGACAAAAGAATACAGCAGCGCATTAACGACAAGATAAAAGGCAACAACACGCAGACCATTAGTACAACGCCATCAGGTGGAGGTGGTGGAGGAGGGTCTGAGACCGAAGCCGACCGGAAGAAACGCGAGACAGAAGAAAAGAAACGTGAAGCCGAAGAAAAGAGACGTGAGGCAGAGGCGAAGAGGAAACTGAAAGAGCGAGCCGACGCCGCCAAAGCCATGTATGACAGTGAAATAGCCGAAGAGATGTATTCGTACATGAAAGGTGAAATCGGCTATGACGATTATCTGAAGAACAAGCATGACAAGGCAGAGAGATACTATAATCAACTAAAAAAGATATACGGTGCCGACAGCGACGAATATAAAAAAGTGCTTGACGACCGTGCCAAAGAGGAACAAGACTACGAGCGAGATAAAGCGGCGTGGACGGACAAGAAGCTGACGCAGGAACGGTTGGAGAAAGAACGTTCGATAAGGCTGCAATACATGCAGCAGAACGTCAGAGATGACGAAGGTTTGAACGAGGCACTGTTCCAGAACGAAATAGACTATCTGCGCAAGAAACAGACCCTTTATGAAAAAGACCCGAAGAAATGGGAAGAAATAGAGATGGAGATAAGGCAGAAGACCGACGAGGAAAAATTCAGGAAGGAACAGCACTATCTCGATATGCTGTCGAAACTCCGCGAGGAAGCCGGACATAAAGACTACGACTCCCTGCTTGAAATGGAACTAAAAGGAATAGAATCCATCTACGAGATGCTGAAAGCCTCCGGACAAATGACGCAGGCGGAGTATGACGCCATCGTTCAGTCTATCAAGAAGAAGTATGCTGGTCTGAAAGCCGATGCGAAAGCAAGTGCCGACGTAGCCGAGAGTGCATCAAAAGCCCTTGATACAGCCAAGAAGAATGCAGGTGCAAAAGACGTCGGTACAGGAGATGACCTGTTTACAGGCATAGGCAGCATAGCACAGTCCTTAGAGCAGCAGAAGAAAGTCAACGAAGAACTGAAAAGGCTCTACGGCGAAGACTACGAAAACAACAAAGTATATCAGGAAGCCAAGAGACAACTTGACAGAGAGACATTTGGGAACATTGTTGCCAATGCAGAGGCAGCATATAGTACAATCAGCACCTTCATGTCGGCAGCCAGTAGCTATGCTCAGGCATGCAGCGACCTTGAAGTAGCAAAGATAACCGCCAACTACGACAAGCAAATAGAGGCAGCCGGCAAAAACAGCAAGAAGAAAGAACGTCTGGAAAAAGAGCGCGACGAAGCAATCAAGAAAGAAAAGACCAAATCGAGCAAGAGAGCGATGAAAATAGAAATGGCACAGGCAGTAGCCTCGTCAGCCATGAACGCCCTGCACGCCTTTGGTGCCGTTCTGCAACCATCGATGCCATGGACTGTTCCACTTGCCTATGCTGCAGCAGGAGCCGCCCTTGCAGCCGGCGCCATACAGATAGCCACCATTAAGAAACAGCACGAAGCAGAAATGATGGGTTACTACGAAGGTGGTTTTACAGGAGGTCGACGTTACAGGAAAGAAGCCGGCGTAGTGCATGAAGGCGAGTTTGTCGCCAATCATGAAGCCGTGAACAACAGACAACTGGCGCCTGTCCTATCGCTTATAGACGAAGCACAGAGGAACAACCGCGTCGGCTCGCTCAGGGCAGAAGATGTCAGGAATATCATGGGCGGAGCACCGACATTGAGGATGGTGACTCCTGTAGTGAACGTTGAGAGCAATAACGAAGACCTGCGCGAAACGCTGAGTCTCGTAGCCGACACCCAGCGCCAGTTGGCAGAAGAAATACAGAAAGGCATCGGTGTTGATATACCTATAGACGGCGACAACGGCATGTATAAAAAACTAAGACAATATGAATCACTGATTAAAAGCAAGTAGCAACGATGGTAGAGATATACATAAACGACAAGCAGGTGTTTCCGGCAGAAAAACAGTCAATTAAACTGACCCGCGAGAATCCGTACTTTACGAACTCCGACAGTTATACCCTCGACGTAACACTGCCGATGAGCGTAGCAAGCAACCGTGAAGTTTTTGAAAACCGAAACTTCTTTATACGTACAAAGACCTTTAGCAAGATGAAAGCCAGGCTCGTTGTCAATAATGTCGTGCTACTGGACGGCAGTGCGAAAATAACCCATGTAACTGAAGACGATGTGAAAGTGCAGTTGCTTGGAGGCAATTCAGAATTGAACTTCCTTAGCGAAGATGAAGGCTACTTCATCGACGAGATGGAACTGGGCGAGATTATAATGGAAGACGTAGAAGAAGAAAACGAAGGCAGAGACACCACAGGACAGATTCACGGCGACGACTTCGCCGGAGGAAGAAACACTTTTACACGAAAGAGAGACACAGGCATTACCGACACAGGCGTCAGATGCAAGGATTCATACGTCTACAACGAGACGGCAGGAACAAAATACATCTGTCATCAATATGCCCTTGTAGACATCTTCATACAAATGTTCAAGACATTAGGTTTCGACGTTGAAGAATGCAGCATCGACGAGCCATTTAAAAACATCTACGTCGCCAGCTCTAAAGCCACACGCAAGGTTGCACACGTGTTGCCACACTGGACAATAAAGACATTCATAGAAGAATTTGGGAAATTCTTTAACACCACCGTCATCATAGACCAGGAATATAAAAAAGTATATATAAAGGACAATCAAACGTTCTTTAAGAAAGAAAAGTTTACGGAGTTGGATATTGCTGACGACTATCAGGCAGAGATGCAAGATAGCAACAGTCGCGGCGCTCTGGCTTCGGACAACCTGCGCTATGACCTGTCGAACAGCGAGCATCACGACTACGATGTCATACCCGACAACGTCAGAGACAATGCCCCTACGGACACCTACGCCACGAGAGCAGCCGTAGAAGCAGCCTACAATGCAGCAAGCGCTGACGATAAGACAAAGAAGATATACGCTTGTCCTGACGGACTATATACAGGCTGGCTTCACGACTACAGCGACGTCGGTGGGAGCGAGGAGAAACTTCTGCTGACACAGATAGACGTTTTTGGTCCTCTTTTCAGAGACAAAGAGAAAGGCAAAACAACAGACTTGAAAATATGTCCTGTAGCAATGGGCGAGGTCGAAACAGCAACAGACTATAAAATAGGCTCTGAGGAATGGCAAGTAATATGGCGTGGGCATCTGCCTTCTCTCGAGAATCCGACAGGCAATGAATATAACGTAAATGGAAGATTTACAGGCGGTGGTAGACAAGATGAAGAATACATACCAACAATCCAGGAATACGTTGCCGGAGAATCAGAGATAAACAAAGAAGAAAAGGAAGACCGTTTGCAGGTGATGTTTATAGACGATATAGAACAACCCTATTTTACAGAAAACACCCGAACAGGAGAAAAAAGCGAGGGCAAAATGATAGCAGGCTTTACCGACTGGCAATATAAAAAAAACCACAAAGGAGCATTGCACAACGCATGGTCGCTGGCTATGAAGCAAACCAACGCAGCGCATATAGGGAGCCTGCACGACAACGGCTTTAAGTTTGACGTCGGCGCCCGTGTATGCGTTAAATTTGTCAGCAACCTTATTCCAAACGTAACAGGAGTGTTCTTTATTAAGGGCAAGTTATTCGGTTGCGAAAAGATAGAAGCCACTATCGAGGCAAAAGGGATGCAACGAGTAATGACCGGATATTTCTACGAAATGCTGCCTTAGCATCAGAATATTCCTTTGTAGGCAATAATAGCAGGGTTAGCCTTCTTTATGTCCATCGGAGTATAAGTGTTCGTTATCAGCAACGAAGAATGCCTTGCCTGGTCTCTGACGGAAATAGGGTCGGTGTTGCTTCGCAGCATGTTCGTTATTCCCGTATCCTTCAGACTGTAGAATTTGTATTCAGCAGGAAGTTTTAAAGACTTTCGTACATGATTGTTCCAGAAATCACGAAATTGTTTTGAGTCCCGATATTCAGTGCCAGGACGAAACTTGTTAGAAAATAAATAATATTGTCCCGGATAATCGAAAACATTTAATTCAATCATTAACTTAACGATATTGTCTGGCAAAGTTACTACCGCATCGTGCCGGTTCTTCGTCTGTTCTCCATGAAGGACCAAAGTTTTCTTTGCCAACTGAAAGTCAGATATACGTATTAACGACATTTCGTGTGGGCGGACAAACATGTAGTGAAGAATGTAGCAAGCCAACAAGAAATGCTTGTTATGCTGCTCCAAATAATTTCGGACAGCAACAAGGTATTTGTCCGGAATTACAGTTCGATTTTTTGATGTGGTGCGCTTGATGGACTGCAAGCCTTCAGTCGGATCGTCATGGATGTATCGTCTCGCCTTCATCCACGAAAAGAAAGTACGCAACCAGGCAAGATAGTTATTATATGTTTGTACAGAGTTGTTTCGCTCGATGAGAATGTAATCAAGAAACTTCGATAGAGCAAATTCGTCGAACTGATAAGCATAATACACCCTGAGATCTTGCAATCCCCTCCATTCCTCAAGGACTTTTAATCGAGATAAATAGTCGCGCATTGTTTCTTCACGAAATGCTGTATCGCTGTGCAGTTTTAGCACATAACGCCGATATGTCGTACAGACATCCTCCCACGTGGTAAACTGGCTATTTGCTTTTATTTGAACAAAAGGGTTCCAGCCTCGAGTGAGCTTTAGCGTAAGCTCATCAATGAGCGACTTTGCATAAGCGTTCCTTTTGCGCTGATTCTTGATATGGTCGAGCATGATTTTCTTTCTCCGCATCTTTGCAGAAGATGGATCGATAGAATAGAAGTCGATGTAATTCTCTTTTCCTTTGTGGTAGACTGGCGGAGTCCAGTTTCGACTCAAGTCTAAATAGATTTCCGAAGTTTTAACAAAATTTTTTTTATCCATTGCATTTAATTTTTTTGCAACGGATGACTTATACAAGATTTCGTCCGAATTTCGTCCGACCAAATTCTAAATGTAAAGCAAAAACCGCCAATAATAGACGGTTTTGATAATTTTTCGTCGGGATTACTGGAGAATAGGACAAAAAAGATGTACATTAGACTGGGCTTTATTCTAAGACGATTGATGTTCAATGCCGGATGTTTTGAACATGTTGCGTCCGAATTTTGTCCGAGTGCATCTTTCTTTGTATGTGTCATCGTTGCTGTGGTTTTATATTGTTTTATTACAAAATTTTTGTTTTGACGCTTATTGTTTTTAGATTTTTATTCTAATAATTGATGTCGATAAGATGATATTGGTGTGCATTTTTTAGAATACACGTCAATAATTCGTTGCTTCTTGCACACGTTTAGCAGGTATGCTTGTTATATGCGTAGCGTGCAACAGGTTTATTTTTTGTTATGCTTTTTGTCGGTGGGCGTTTCTTTCTGTTGTCTGGCACTCTCTATCTTGTTTACCATAGAGACGAGTCCTGACATTATTTCGTCGCGCTGCTTGAAATTCTCTGCGAGCAGGCTGCAGAGTTCAATAAGCTTGTCTATTGCTTTCGACTCGCTGTCTTTGTCAGTGCCGCGCAGCAGCCATTCTGCGTCGATTTCGGGGAATGCTTTTACAATTTTCAACAGTGTTTCTTCTCTGAGGTTTGAAGAACTTGCCCAGCAGCCGTTGGACATTCCTGCTTTTATTTCAAAAGCGGAAACATTCAATTTTTTGTTTTTTCTAAACTCGTTGATTCTGTCTTTTATTTCCATAATAAGCGTTAAATTTAGAAGAGTTTCACGCATAGAGTAAAATTACGCGCATACTATTAAAGAAACAACGAAGAGCAAAGCATCTTCCCAATTCATCGTTCCATCAATATTTTTATTGTCCGTTCCTTTTCATCCAGCAACTTCTCCAACAACGCCACACGTTCTTGAAGTACAGCATTATTACTACCGGCAATGTTGTTATTGCCAGCAATAGATACACCACCGTGGTCTGATATTGTTACATTCGCTGGTTCAATCGGATAGAATAACGACATATTTTCACCCAATGCTTCTGCAATGCGTTCAAGCAAACTTGATTTAATGTCGGCAGCAGCAAGCATTTGGTTAAATGATTGCTGCGACACGCCAAGCAGTTTCGCTATCTGAGATTGCGAAACTTTCTTCTCATAGAGAATTTCTTTTAGCCTATTGCCTGTCATATAACAACACTTTTATTGTTAATAATCTTTAAATCTACAAAAGAAAACAAGTATTCTATTGTTGGTTACAACGCTTTTATTTATCTTTGCATCGTATTTAAGCTTCGTTGCTGTGCAACTAATTTGTTTTAAAGTTGCAAATGTAAACATTTTTTAATTAAATAAACGAAAGAAAATGGCAAAATCTGAATTTCGCGTAGTTAGAGAAACGCAAGTTAACACTCCCGAAAGCCTTTTGACGGTTGAAAAGGGAGGAACGGTAAGAGTATCGTGCAAGGACTTCTCGCCTTACAGCACGGTAAAGAGTGCAGCCACACGCCTTAACCAGCGTGCTGGCTGCGTTGAGTTTGAGATAACCACACCCGACAACGGTGCAACTATCATCATCAAAAGAAACTAATCATGAAAGAAGAAAGACAAAAGTCTGCGAGAGCTATGAGTAAGAAAACGAGAAAACACGCTGTAAAAGTCATAAAGGAGATTGTAGCCGGAGTGAGACCAGACGTTATCAAAAACTACGAAATGCCGACGCTGTGCAACATGCAGACGGCAAAGGTAACGGGCTTTGCGGTCATTCTGACTTTGAGTACAAGATACGACTACACAAGTGAAAATCTTGAAGATTGGCGCAAGCGACTGGAGGCAGACGATTATATTATCAGTGTGAATCGTAACCGTCTTCAAGTTAGGTTTAACATTATGTTTTGAGTTTGTTTGTGATGCTATAAGGCATATAAAAGAGCATTTCCCAAATGCTATCATATATGATTATTACTCGGAAAATAAATGTAAAAAAATAGATATTATGACACAGTATATACCCAAATCCGCTGTAGTGGCGGAGATAGAGAGAAGGTTATGCTTGCTTGTACCAAAAATGACTTTTCACCAACAAAGGGTGGAATTAGAAAAACTACTATCTTTCCTCGACACCCTTGAGGTGAAAGAGGCGAACTTCGATAATGACCTTTTTGAAGAAGTTTATTCTCACCTTGATGATATTAAAGATACTGCTGATAGAATGACAAGTGGTAATTTTATGCACCACAGGGCAGCAATCAAGTTTTCAGCAAATGTGATTGAAAAAGTATTAGGTTTAATTGGCCTTAAAGCACAGAAAGGAGAATAAGTATGGACTTCAGCATAAACGAACGGGTGTTTGTTATAGAGCCGAGAAAGCGTGGGGAAGGAATCCTCCATCGAGGAAAAGTTGCAGATATCTTTGATGTCGACTTGCATACGACGGCAGTCGAAATTGCTCTTGACGAGCCCGACGCTTCCGGGAACATGGGAATAACGATTGTAAACCCTACAGAAAGACGAATAAAAAAAACTATAGAAACATGAAAAAGAAACTGAAAGATGCAGCCACTATAGGATGTGTCGACGCGAGGCGAGATGTAATGCTTTTGTTCGACAAAGGAGAAGTGTACTTCGGCAAAACCGATGGCGCTGTCGACAAAGACGGCGAGTTAACACTGAGAGTTGCGGGGAAAGGAGATGTGAATTTGCCTGTATGCCGTCTATCCGGCTGGCAGTATTATTCCCCTAAAAAGAAGCGAATCTACATCAGTGGAAAAATGGGCGAGTCAACGCTGAGTGATTACACAAAAAAGAAATTCTGCAAGGCTGAAGAATTATTAGAAAAATTTGGATACGATGTCTTTAACCCTGCATGTGAGGAATGGCAATATGTGTTAAGTCAGCAGGCTGAGAGCGCAGGATTAAGTGGGAGAGCCAAATACGAAATGTGCCTGTTTCTTGACATCAGAGAACTGAAAAAGCGTGATGCAATATACATGCTGGAAGACTGGGCTTCGTCGCCTGGCGCAATAGCTGAACTTTCTTACGCATTGGCGACGGGAAAAGAAATAATGTTAGAAAGCGACATCAGAAAACTAATTACGATATGAAGTATCATATTACGGGCGAGTCGCGTCTATCCGGAGAGCGTGTGGTATTGTCTTTACCCATGAGTAAGACTGCAGCCGAAAGCATTTTGAAGAGACTAAAGGTAAGCAAAACATCAGCCTACATTAAATACAAGAAAGAACCGGCAACGGAACAACTTAAAATATTTAGCAATGAAGATAGCAGATTTCGAGAGAGCGATTAAAAAATTAGACGTTGATGTACACATTGACGAAATAAGTCTATGCAAAGGACAAGTGAAGGAACTGTATGCCCATACGAAGCGACGATATTTAAAATATACAGGCTTAGGAACATGCTACAGTTTGCCATCGACGGCGCATAACAGCACCGAAGAATACAAGATGTCCCGACAAATATTCCGGCTGTCGAGCCACCATGAGCGAGTTCCGCAACTTGACCTGCGATTTTAAGTATTTTGCCATGCCGGTATTAAAGTCATATTTTTGCAAAAACAAAACACAATGGGGTACATCCAAGAAAATATCATCGAAAAACTGATTTCTCTCAACATTCAGGACGTTGTCGCCGACTACGTAGAGTTGCAGAAATCAGGTGTAAACTACAGGGGGTTATGTCCTTTCCATGATGACAAGAATCCGAGTTTTTACGTGTCGCCGTCGAAAAATATATGCCATTGTTTTGTATGTGGAAAAGGAGGCAACCCGATTTCTTTCGTTATGGAGAAAGAAGGAGTCTCCTTTCCTGAAGCGTGCAAAATCTTAGGCAACCGCTACCATATAAAAGTAGAGGAAGAAGAAGATCACACGCCATCGGCAGAAGAACTGGCAGCACAGCGCAAGAAAGAAAGTGCTTACATCATCTACGAGCATGTTCAGCGCCATTTCGTCGACTGCCTTCACGCTGACACACCAGAAGCAAAGGCAGCCTATGGCTACGCTGTTGCCCGATGGGGTGAGGAAGAAGTTGAAGAGCGCGGTATCGGCTATGCACCGAAAGAATGGCAAGACATTATTTCCTTTGCCAAGAAGACCGGTCTTAGCATAGAGCTTATGAAAGAACTTCGTCTTATCAGCACCAGTGAGCGTGGCAACGATTACGGTTTTTACAATGACCGGCTGATGATACCTATAAGGGACAAATACGGCAGAGTCATCAGTTATACTGCACGGACGATGGACGAGCATAAAGAAAAAGGCTCCAAGTACATGAACGGTGCCGATAGTTTCTTCTATAATAAGGGTAATCATCTGTTCGGACTTGACACTGCACAGAAAGAAGGCGCCCGTCAGGAACTATTCTATGTCGTAGAAGGTGCACCTGACGTTATCAAGATGCAAGAGATAGGCGCCACGAATACCATTGCTCCACTCGGTACAGCCTTCACACAAGAACAGCTGCAGCTGTTGAAACGCTATCACTGCCAGCTATGCTTCATTCCAGACCAAGACGTGCCAGGCATTGAGGCTGCAAAAAAGAACGGCAGGCTTGCAATGGAAGCCGGCTTCCGTGTCTGTGTCAAAGAAATACCTCCGAGAGTAGATGAAGACGGCAACGAGCACAAACAAGATGCAGACAGTTTCTTTGGCAATAAAAGCCAGATAGATGAAATCAAAAGCGAAGATTTCGTTATTTGGCTTGCCAGGCATATCTATAACGAAGACCAGACCGACACAGCCAAGAGCGACAGTGTAAGGGAAATTTGCCAGGTATTGCTGTTAGAACGAGACGAGTTTACCCGAAACAGTTTGCTCGACGCTCTCTCCGGACTGTATGGACATAAGAACCTGTGGAAGAATGCCCTCAATGACGCCAAGCGTATAAGAGAGGAGGAAAAAGCGAAAAAGAGTTCTCGCCGCAGCGGAATAGACCTTCGCATGTACGGTTTTTATGAGGAAAAGAACTGCTACTGGAGCAATGACGAAGGCAACGAAAAGCAATGGAGCAACTTCAAGATGCGTCCTTTGTTTCATGTTATGGGCGTCGACGACTCTAAGCGTCTCTATGAGATAACGAACGTAGACGGAGTAACGCGTGTTCTTGAACTGAAAGCAGAAGAACTTGTTTCGCTGCCGAAATTCATGGTTAAGGTTGAATCGGTAGGTAACTTCCTTTGGCTTGCCAACGTAGAAGAGCTGAAGAAGTTGAAAAAATATTTGTTCAGCAATACAGGTACAGCCATCCGCATACGTCAGTACGGCTGGCAAAAGCGTGGTTTCTGGGCTTTTGGCAACGGGTGCATATACGATGACGAATGGTACCCTGCAGACAATATGGGAATAGTCCATCTAAACGATGTAGACAAGAAGCTCGACAATTACTATCTTCAGGGTGCAAGTGAAGTCTACGCCGAAGATACGAGTTACTTTTCCTTTGAAAGAAAATTCATAATGCCAGAAGGACACAGCAGCATTACATTACCTGCTTTTGCCGGCATGATGTCAGACGTGTTTGGCGACAACGCGAAAATAGGACTATGCTATTTGTTCGCATCGATGTTCCGCGACATCATTACATCGTACACAACAAACTTCCCGTTGTTAAACCTGTTCGGACCTAAAGGAAGCGGAAAAAGTCAGTTAGGAATTACGTTGATGCATTTTTTTACAATAGATGACGATCCTATAAACTTAAAAAACACCACACCTCCCGGACTGTCTCAAATTCTTGCTCAGACATGTAACGCGCTGGTGCACCTCGACGAGTATAAAAACACCCTTGATCCGAGATATGTAGAAATAATAAAAGGAGCCTACGACGGTGTCGGACGTTCGAGGCTCGACATGGACAGGGGTAAACAGGTGGAAAAGACACCCGTAGACTGTGGTGTCATTGTCGGCGGACAGGAGATGCCGACACTCGACATAGCAATGTTCTCGAGGATGATCTATCTGACTTTCGACACCACAGTACATGACAGAGAAGCAAAAGACAAATACAACCACCTCGTAAATATAAGGAAACTTGGCTTGCAGCATCTGACGCAGCAGATACTAAGCCACAGGAAAGCATTTGAAAGCACCTTCTATGAAACTTACAATGAAGTAACAAACGAAGTTTACGATATAATAGAAAACATACAGGTAGAAGATCGTCTCTGGCGCAACTGGGTCATTCTGCTTTCGACATACAAGGCGCTCCATGAGCGACTATGTATGCCCTGGACATACGATGAAATAAAGCAAATTTGCATAGAAGGAATTAAACGGCAAAATTCAGAAGTTATATCTAACAACGAGCTTGGCAACCTTTGGAATGCAATGACATACCTATACGAAGAAGGTATGATCTACGCCGAAAGTGATTTCAAGGTGAAATACGTCAAGACCCTGAAGACCGACCGAACAGAGCGCGAATACAAAACGCTCACGCCCGTTCTTATGCTCCGCCTTAACCACTTCATCGGACAGTATAAGCGAGTGGCAAAGCAACAAGGCGACACCGTCATGTCCAAAGACTCAATTCGCTATTACCTCACGACCAGCGGGGCATATCTGGGAATGAAAAACAGTGAGCGATGGAAAGTATATCAGAACGGTGTACCTCTAACAGAAGTAAGGCAGGATGGCAAAGCCGTAGAACTATGTAAGTTTGACCGGTGCATGTGCTTTGACTATGCGACGCTGCATGACAAATTTGACTTGAACTTGGAATCGGTATCAGAAGAACATGCTGAAATGATAGAGAACGGCGAGGATGCAGCCGAAAAGCAATATTTCAAAGAGAAAAGAGAGCCATCTCTTTTCAAAACGGGCGGCGATGCACCTTACTAAGGTGCTTGGAGTGGATTGGACCCAGAGAGGCAGGCGAAAGAGTCTGCCTCTTTTTTTTTACATAAAATGAGCAACCTTTCTGCCTCCCTTTGTCGCGCACGCGCGCGCGAATAATATTTTGCACACACATGCACACAAAAGCACACAAACGCGTAATGTGTTTAAAATCAAACACTTAGCGCAAATAATACGCTCTAAATTTTTGCACACAAACTGCACACACATGCACACATTTTGCACACAAAGGATCGTTTTGCACACAAAAAACACGTTTTGCACACAAGTTTTTTATTTTGCACACAATCATAAATATAGATAAGTATCTGATAAACAGGAAGATAAGAATTTGTGTGCATTTGTGTGCAGTGTGTGCAGGATTTTGTATATACATGTGACTATTTTTTTTATAAAGTCTATTTTATTTTAGAATTTTCCGTATATTTGCATAACTAAACGTTTTTAACATGAGCAATATCCTTATTTACGTCAAATTGCCGTTATACGAGTTGGAATGGTGTCAGCACCATTTTGGTAGTCCGGCGGTTTTTCCGAGTTCGACAAATCTGAACAACGTCATTCGACATTTCAGTCGCCGACGCCCTGAGGGTGTCGCCCCTGAAACCAAACAACCAGGCGAACTTGCTATCTGCTTAATGGGCAGCAAAAGTAAGAAGCCTGAGGTATATAACTATGTGTCAAAACATGGCAAGGCAGCTATTGCCGAAGCCATAGATGACATCTTCGTGATGCAAATGTGGGAGGACCTCACTGATATAGGCACACGGAGCGTTCAGCTTTCCAAACTGGTACTCGATTGGATGGATGCCAACGGTATCAGTATGCAGAACAACAACTACGACAATCTCCGGATGAAGTTCCAAAGAATAAAAAATGCCTACAGGAAAAAAGTAGGCATAAATATCAGTAGAGGATATAAACATGAAAATCCTTAAAATAATTTAAAAAGCAACTTTTTGTATTCCATAAAATATAATATTTTTTTCAAACAAATACAAGTTAGTTAGACTATGTTCAAATTAGTTCACGTCAAAAAAATAGAATATACAAATTGTTCTGACCTTTCAGAAATGTATATTTTGCCAAACGATAAATGTCGTTTGTCTCCGTCTGCAGTTTTTAAAGAGATTGCAATTTTCGATTTAGTATCATGCACTATTGATGATACTGTCGATAATAACAGCAAAACATATACAGTCAATATTTCTTTCAAGTCGAGCGACAAAGAACTCTCGCTTGGGAGAAAACTTGCTTTTCGGCTGACACAGCTTAACGGAAAGCAATTTCTTGTCGGAACAAAATATCGTCCATATCCTATTATAAAGGAATCTAACCCATTTCCCGACAAACCAACAAACAGTTATCTTAAAAACTTTACGATAACATGGAAGTCGACGTTGCCACCTTTGCTAATTGTATAATAGTGTATTTTGCTCTTAAAATCAAGAAATATACTTTTGTGCAAAATATGATTTATCTATGAAATTTGATTTTTGTATAACAGGCACAATCGGAGTTAGCTACGACTGGTGGAGCGGTCAACGAGGAACAACTCCGGAAATGGTAAAGTCTTTCCTTGACAGGCATAAAGGACAAGATGTAAACATCGTTGTTACGTCTCCTGGAGGTTATATTTCCGATGGTTTGACAATAATGGAATATATAGCAGAGCATGGCAAGTGTAATATGTTTATTGTCGGAATGACTGCAAGTATTGCAACGGTACTCTGCATGAAAGCCAAGAGTGTCAACATTATGCGTGGGTCTCTAATGCTAATTCATAATTCTAATCGAACTATAAGCTTATGGACGAGTGCAAACAAAGAAAAACTTGACGAAATTATAAAAGACTTTCAGTCTCAGCGTGAAAGTCTTGATACCATAGACAAGTGTCTTGCAAGTGTTTATTCTTGCAGGAACAAAAAGACGCTCGAAGAAAATCTTGAGCTAATGAGCAAAGAAAAATGGTTAAGTCCGGAAGAAGCAAAAGAATTTGGTCTCGTTGACAACATCATAGATAACGATGAAACCAAGTCCCACGTAAAGAATATAAGAAACGCTTACGCAAACGTTGTGAACCATTTTGGTCTTCCAGCTGTTATTGAAGATGAAAGGAGGGACAGCAATTTGCTCCTGCGAATTAAAAACTTGTTTGATAAGCATACTGATGCGAAAGAAGAAACCACTATTATAAATGACGTTATGAAAAAAGACTATGTTAATGTTAACGAACTCCTCAAGGTAGAAGGCGTTACAGTTTCCGAGGACGGTCTGCTCCTGTCAGAAGAACAGGTGCAGACCATTGACAGTGCTCTTGCAGAAAATCGCAAGTCTTCCAACGACGAAGAATTAAAAAATCTTCGCGACGAAAAGACTAAGATAGAAAACCAGCTGAAAGACCTGCAAGACGAATTTGATAGATTTAAGGCAGAAGCAGGCGGCGAAAGCACTCGCAAGCCAGCAGTTTCTTCTGCTACCTCTGATTCTCCAGTTAACAGTAAAGAATTGTACAACAGCGTAAAAAAACTTCTTTAAAATGGCAAAGATTAAAGAAATGACCGTTGATGAATTAGCGAGCGTCATCACGCCAGAATTCCTTGAAGAGTCTGCCCAGCAGATTTCTCGCGAGCTCGCGCAGATTCCGTTCCAGGTTCTCCAAGACCAGACGGCTAAATACATAACAATACTTCCTGGTGTCAGAAATCAGATTACCTTCGGTGAACTTGACGGCGATGCTCAGCTTGCACCTTGGAGTACGAAGAACAGAGACAAAGCAGACTATTCAATAGAAGGCAGAACTCTTGTTGTATATCCTGGTAACTGTGCAAAAGACTTTGATCCGATGCCACTGCTTCATTCTGTTTGGGGCGAAAGTATTGCTATGGGTGAAGAAATCAGTAAGGGTGAAATTGCCCGAAAACTCGTTGCCCTCTTTGCTGCAAAGATAGGACAGCATATAGATGAGGTTGTTTTTGTTGGCGGTAAAAGAAACAAAGCCGGCAAAACAACAGCCGATTTGTTCGACTCTTTCGATACTATCATCGGTACAGAAGTGGCAGGAGGTAATATTGCTGAAGGAAAGGGAAACTACATGAAGGTAGGTCCTATCGACGAAACGAATGCGACAGAGGTTTTGAAGGCAATATGGCGCAAGGCGGACAAAATGCTGAAAAAACGCAACCGCAATACCATGATGTATATCTCTCCTGAAGTTTACGATTTCTATGTTGACGATTATCAGGCACGTCATGGCTCGCTTCCTTACAACACGAGCTTCGACAAAGATTTTTTGGAGGGCTCTAACGGCGCTTGCCGTTTTGCTGTTCTGGACAATATGGCTGGGTCAAATTACATTAAGGTCTCTGTTAAGCAGAATTTCTTGCTTGGTACCGATATCATGTATCAGCAGAACGCTCCTTATATCGGCAGCTATGATCCATGGTCTTGTACCTTTGCTTATGCCGGCATCTATGGCGAGCAGATACGTTCTATTAAGAAGGAAAACCTGTTCGTCGCTGACCTTTCAGAATAAAAATGTCTAAAATTTAAAATCATACGAAAATGAGTTGTGATGTAAAATCTTTATATAACAGTATAGAAGCATGTCCGGGCAAGAAGAACTTGCCGGGTATTCGTCGACGCCTTTATTATATTAACAAGGCAGCCATTGTGAAGTTTCCGAAACTTCCGAATATTGGCGACAAAGATGCTACAGAAATGAAAAGCCTCGCTGTGTTAAAAGGCGATTTCCAGTTAGCAGCCGACAATTTCTTTCAGTTTATCGACTTGAAAGATGAAGCGTCGAATGTTACGTTTGAAACAGTCGGTGAAAACGGCTCTAAGCTGTTTAATAATCAGGCAAACGCTATCGTTTCCGGACAGAGCGACGAAGTGAAAGGTTTTGGACGCCAGGCTGTAAATGACGATATTGTGTATGTCTATCAGAATCGTTCAGGAGAGTTTTGCGTTCTCGGCAACGAAGAATTCATGTGTAATACGTCTCCGTCCGGCGACACATCAGCGGAAGTAACTGGTGCAATCACTTCAACATTTGCTATACAGTGCTACGATGAGTGTCCAGTTCCTACATACAATGGCAAATTGCCATTGTCAGCGACTACATATCTCGACTGTTCAGATGGAGAGGTAAAGAGTAATCCTTGATAAAGAGTGCTTTCATAATATTTGTTTCACGGGGCGGACTCGGCATGTAGCCTTGTCTGCCCTTTAAAGTAAAAAATATGGACTTTATTCTAAACGCAAAAATTTACAATTTCCTTCAGTTGGAAAATCCAACAGAAGATGAAATAAAAGAAGGCGCTCTCCTTCTTCTGAAGGTAAGCCCTAACCGTTCTCGTGGGATCTATAACTCGGCAATGAGACGACCAACGTACATGCTGAAGTGGGTTCGCTCTGAATTAAAAAAATACTACGAAATCAGGCAGCGTGGTCTGACTTCTGCTGACGTGGAAAAGTTTAACGCAGAAACGGTAAAGAGTGTTGAGGAAAGTCTTTCCGTTGCGCCTTGCACTGTTGAGCAAGACAGTGAGGAGACTCCAGCGGTACCTATCGTTGACGTTCGTGGTCTTCGCGAAGATCATGACGAGCTCCCTGACGAAATCAAAGCTATCTGGGAGAAAAACGCCGAAAGATGGAAAAGAATGCGGGCTATGCACGCACAACTTTCTTCAATGATACAGCAGGATGGCTATGCTCCATGCGACGGCAATGAACTTTGCTATCAACTTCGGAAAGTAGATTCAGAGATTCGTGCAGACTATGAACTGTATGATTCTTTTAAAAAGCCGGAAGAAATCCCGACAGTAGAGAAATCAATGGGAGAAACTGTTTCGGACAACGTCAGACTTATTCAGAAATCAAGGACAGCAATATCTCGAGGTTTATCAAAGGATAAACATACCGAGAAATCTTTGCAGTCTATTCAAAAGGCTGTAGATGTTTTGTACAGCTTAGAACAGGAATTGAAAAATGACACTGTCAAAAAGCTGAAAGAACTCGGTATTATTATTCCTGAGAAAGATGCCGAAACATAAAAGCATAAAAGAGATTCTTTCCCCTGTTCGAGATACGCCAATCCAGGCGTATTTCGGGCAAGGGGTACATTCTCTCGGCTTGCTTCACTGGTTGTTGGCACAAACTGGCAATGCAGACGTTCTGGTTAGTAGTTATAGTACCAGTGAAGCATTCTTGAATGGATTTTATTTATTAAGAAAGAAAGGCTTGATAAGACAGGCTTCCATTTTGCTTGACATTCGTGCAGCAAGAAAGACACTTCAACTGGAGAGGCTACTCATATCTTGTTTCGATCATGTTTTCTTGGGACAAAATCACTCAAAATTAATGCTTCTTAAAAATGAAAACATGGCAATAGCTGTGGTGTCGTCGCAAAATCAAACCTACGGTGCACGAGCCGAAAGTACTCTTATATGTACCGACCGAAAAGTTTACGATGTCTTGGTGCAACAATTTGATGATATAACTAAAAAATACTCAACTGAGCTCAATTTGACAAATGGAAAAGGAATCATTAGCAAAAATTGAAGAACTTGCGGCACTTCTTCTGACTCCCGAACAAATTTGCTCAATCCTAAATTTAGATGAAGAAAAACTCGCTTCTTTTCAAAACAAATGGAGCGAAATCGGTAAATTGTATCGTCGTGTTTTGGCAGAACAAGCACGAAAAATACATGAGCAAACACTTCGTCTTGCAGATGTTGGCTCTCCATCAGCGCTTGACGCAGCAGTATCATTTCTGAGAAAAGCAATAAACAGTATAGAATGAAATTCAATATTGATATATACGCAGACAACTTAATGCTGCCCGTCGATGAATTAAAAGCAAGGAATGTAAGCCCTCAGGTTATTTCAAGGCTCATTCGACTTCGTGATATATACAACTACATCCTACGAAATCCATTAAAAAAAGATAGGGAATATATCGATTATATTCAAGGCAACTATCTGTCGTCAGACGGCAAACCGATAAGCAAGAGAAAGGCATACGAAGACCTTGAAATCTTACATGCAATAATCGGAAATCTACAGCAATGCACGAAAGAATGGCATCGATGGCGCTTTAATAATATGATAATGGAGGCATATCAAATTGCACTTCACAATGAAGATGCGACAGCTATTGCAAAACTTGCGCAGCAATACGGAAAGTATAACAAACTTGATAAAGATGACGAGAAAGACAGGAATTATAATGAAATTCCTAAACTGGTGTTTACTTTTGACGTGTCTGTCTTAGGGTTTAAGCCTATACCAAATGTCCGAAGTGTAATGAACGAACTAATAGCAAAATTCTCTCATTCTAATTTGCAAGACATTGCAGAAGATGCAGATATAGTAGAAATGGTAGATGCCATCGAGGTAAAAGAGAAAGAAATAACTAAGAGAATAGATAATAAGAACGATGAAGAATCTTCAACAATATCTTAATCATGCGCAAGCATACATGCTCGCTCTCAACACTAAAAACATGACGATGGTGGGTGGAAGAGGTATCGGTAAAGGACTGATTGCTGCCTCTATCTTGCGAAGGAATGCAGAAGGAATGCCAGGCAGTAATACTGCCCTCGTCGGACCAAATTCAAAAAGAATGTGGACGAACATTATTCCTTCATGGGACATCCATCTTCGTCGATGGGGACTTGTAGAAAACGTTCACTATGCTTGGGGCAAGAAGCCTGCAAAAGCATGGGGCTGGAAGGATCCTGTTATTAGACCGATGAATTGGGAAAATACTTTGTCTTTCTATAATGGATCAGTAGCCACTATCGTTAGTCAAGACCGAAAAGGCACATCTAATTCTCAAAGTTTTGACTTCATTTTAATAGATGAAGCAAAGTTTATTGATTTTAAACAACTAAAAGATGAAACAATACCTGCCAACCGAGGAAACCGTAACATTTTCGGGAAGCTATATTATCATCATGGTATAGCAAAATTTTCAGACATGCCAACTACTAAAAAGGGCTCGTGGTTTCTTAATGACAGGGAAAAATGCTCATTAGAAAATGTAAGAGTTTTGGAGGGCTTAGTTGCTGAACTAATGAATCTTAAAAGTCATATTGCAAAAATGATTTCTTTAAATCAGCGCCCAACGGCTGCCGAACTTCATTATCTTAGAAAATTGTCCCGATCTGTTAACCAACTTCGTGCAGATACGTTTCTTTATAAGGAATTTTCTTCTATTGAAAATCTTGAGATACTTGGCGAAGATTTTATAAACCAATGTCATCGGGACATGCCTCCTGCAACATTTCGCACAACTATTATGTGCCGGCGCGTTGAGCATGCAGAAGACTCTTTTTATAGTTCGAAAACGGATAGTAATTTATATTCGTCCGTAAACAAGACTTATATAGATTCTTTAAACTTTGACATGGAGAAACTCAGACACGTTGACTGTCGTTTTGATGCTGACATAGACAAGACACAGGCTCTCTGGGTGGCATTTGATGCAAATGCTAACATCAACTGGTGCGTAGTTGGACAGCCTGGTAGTGATATGTATCTCCGTATCTTGAAAAGTTTTTATGTAAAATATAACCGTAGACTCCCAGAGCTTGTTGATGAAGTATGCCAATATTATTATTATCTTAAAATTAAAGAGGTTGTTTTTGTTTTTGATTCTACGTTCGTCGGCAACAACTATGGAGTAAACAAGGCAGACTTTCATACTGTTATAAAAGAGCGCTTTATGTCTAACGGATGGGTTGTCAGGGAACTTTATATAGGACAAGTATGGAAACATTCCATTAAACAACAGTTAATTAATGGTATGTTTGCAGGGCAGCGTTCTTATCGTTTATTAATCAACGAAGAAAACAATCAAGATCTTTTAGTCTCCATTGATTCTGCCATGACAGTAAACGGCACCAATCAAAAAGACAAATCAGGAGAAAAGAATCCGGAAACAGAGGAAGACCCGTTGCAGTATCGTACGGACGGCTCGGATGCTTTTGACACTTTATGTATTGGCGTGGAAATCGGCAACAGTCCGTCGTATGGAGGCGGAAATGCTGGTGTCGCATGACCTATCTTCTTAAATTTGCCGCAGATTTCTCGTTGGAGAGTATGTCTGCGGTCTTTTTGTCTTTTTCTTCAATCTTTTCTTCAATCTTTTCTTCAATCTTGATGCTATTACTTCTTTCCTAATACTCCTTCTGTTGTCTATTCTGTTTTTCCATCTCCGAACCTTTTAAATGTGATTTTCTTTTAAGCAACTTGTTTCATTCTTACATATCTATATACATATTGCTCCTTGCATTCTGTAACAGGCTTGTCTTGCTCATTCAATTTGCTAATTTCATTATCTTCAAAATTGTAATGAAGGTGTGTCCTGCTGTTTGCCTTCAGTTTGTAAATGTTGTTTAGAATCATTTGTTGTCATGTCATTTTTTATAACTTTTCCTTGCTCTGCTCTTTGATTTTTCCTTTGCAAAGATAGCACAAGCGTCATTCTGCAAGGGCACCGCTACCTCTATGATGCAAAAATTATTCAAAGAATTTGGGTGCAGTTGCTCCTGGATCAAATTCTTTACTCCTATGGTTGAAAATTTTTGTATCATCTCTTGCATTTACATTCCTTTCTCTTGTTTGCTCCTGTTAGCACGTAAAAATTACAAAAGTGCAAAGCACTTCAAGTTTAACTTAAAAAATAAAATTATGACAACTTTAGCAATGAATTCTAAATTTAACAACAGTTTCAAACAGCACATCGGCAATCTTAGCAGCTGGAATACTTACAATGTTACGGTAGAATGCGAAGATAATGAATTTTACCAATTTGAAGTTGATGCAGACTCTTACGGTGAAGCCTGTACTATTGCAGAATCTCGGGCAATGGAAATGTATGTAGATATTCTTTATATAATTGTTGAACAAGCAGCTTAATTACAAATAAAATCATAAACCATTTAAAACATTCTAAAAATGAAAACAAAAATGAACAACAAGAGTCGTAGTTCTTTTATTAGTAAAGAAGAAAAAGCATTGAATCTTTTTGCAGACATGATGATTGAAAAAATTGAAAACATTGAAAAAGACTGGGAAAAGCCATGGTTCTCAGACTGTAGCCTCGCATGGCCTCGAAATCTTAGCAATCGCGAATATAACGGAATGAACGCGCTAATGCTAATTCTGCATTGCGAAAACAAGAATTACAAAACACCTGTATTCTTGACTTACAAAAAATGTTTTTCATTAAACTTTAAAGACACCGTTAACGGACGTGTGCCTGCTGTTGATGCCGACGGTAATAAACTGCCGTGGGTCCATGTTCTTAAAGAAGAAAAATCTTTCCCAGTTTTTCTCACTACTTTTACTGTCGTTGGTGAGAATGGACAGAAAATAAAATATGAAGATTATAAAAATCTTTCGGATGATGAAAAATCTTCATATAAAGTATATCCGGCAACGACCGTATATGATGTTTTTAACATTGAACAAACAAATATCTCAGATGCTCGCCCTGAACTATATAATAAATTGCTTTCAGAGCATGTAATTGACAAAACAAACAATGATGAAGGTTTGTTTGTTTTTCCGTCTTTTGATTCTATGATAGATAATGACAAATGGCTTTGTCCTGTTAAAATAAAGAAAGGAGATGCTGCCTTCTATTCCCTTTCAAAAGATGAAATTGTTTTGCCAGAGAAAAGACAATTTAAAGACGGGGAGTCTTTTTATTCAACAGCCTTCCATGAGTGCATTCACTCTACAGGCTCCGCCAAGCATCTTAATAGATTATCTCCAGATGCTAAATTTGGCTCGTCTTCTTATGCTAAAGAAGAATTGATTGCAGAACTTGGTGCAGCTTTGACTGCAAAAAAATATGGGTTCCTTTCTTGCATAAAAGAAGAAAGTGCATCCTACTTGAAGTCATGGCTGAAAGTTCTTAAAGAAGACCCGTCTTTTATACGTACGGTCCTCATAGATGTCAAACGAGCAACATCCATCTTGACACAGCATATCGATGCTCTTAGTTGAGATTTTTTATATAGAGGCAGTATAAACAGCCTCTATATTTTTTTGTTCTACAAAAATACATATACCGACATGTTTTATTGCGGTAATTACACATTCTGCGCAG
>Ga0256404_1002685_pt1 | contig 38563 bp, 32 predicted proteins | sample RumenRJG_01DNA_FD_185990 | JGI IMG/M metagenome (GOLD analysis project Ga0256404, IMG submission 185990) | Bovine rumen microbial communities from Lethbridge, Alberta, Canada - RJG_01 | ecosystem: Host-associated > Mammals > Digestive system > Stomach > Rumen | place: Canada: Alberta | collected...
TACCGGTATCTTTTCTGATGAGCAAGCTGATGCCGGGTTCTCTGTTCCATATCGGCCTTGCCACACCTTGTTCCACAATCGTACAGATACTTCTCTGTTTTGGATGTTTGATATATATGTCACGTAAAAAAGATCTGAAACTGATATAAGCATTCTATTATTACGATCACTGAAAATTTTTAATTAATTGGAGCAGACATTGTCTGCTCCTTTTTTGAGAGAATAGATCATTCTTTTTCAGATGAATCATCTGTGTCCGACTCATCTTTTTCATCATTGCTTGAATCATCATCCGATTCATCGCTGCCTGATTCGCTATCTGTGTTCACAGTGACAGGCACCTATGGGCTCAAGAAATCTCATAATGGAGGAACTTGAATAAGCTCACAATTAATGACTTGATTGCAGTTATTGCACTTTGTGCAACTTTCTATAGTCTTGGCTATAATCGTGGTAAGCATGATTCCAAGACACAAAAATAACCGCCCAGGCCTAGGAAACTTGTGAGCGGTTATCTTTTTAATCGTTTATAACTTGGGCTAACCGTCTACCGGTAGCACTTCTTTTCAATAACTATCTTATCATCACCACTCGTTATCGTCAAACAAATATTCAGTTGCTACTTTTTTAGTATCATACGATGGCAAGGTTACTATAAATCTGCTGCCGTTTCCCTGTTCACTTTCACAGCGTACACTACCGCTATGTTGAAGAACTATGGCCTTTACTATGGAAAGACCTATCCCTGCTCCACCGGTTTTTCTCGTTCTTGACTTGTCGGTACGATAAAACCGCTCAAAAACACGTTCCTGCTCTTCTTTTGCGATACCTATACCCTTGTCTTCCACCACAAGTATCACCTTTCCGGTATCTTTTTTCAGGGATATGATCACTCTTCCATTTTCATCTGAGTATTTTATAGCATTGGACAAAAGATTTGCGATCATCTGACCGATCCGTATCCTGTCGGCAAAGATACAGAGTCTTTCATCCTGATCTGTATCCTTTATGATATCTGCAGTAATGTGCTTTTCCACTAGCTTTGTCTTGAACCCATCCAGTATTTCTGCGGCAAGCTCTGATAAATCAACACATGATTTTTCCAGATTGCCGAGATTTGTCTCATTATTCTTTAATTTTTCAAGATCATTGATGATTTCAGTAAGACGTGAAAGTTCCTTGTAGCAGCTTTTCAGTCTTTCAGGTGTAGGCTCCATGACATCATCCATCATCATCTCTATATAAGATGAAACATTGGTAACGGGGGTTCTCAGCTCATGTGTGATATCTTCCGTAAGCTGTCTTCTCAGATAATCCTGATCCTGAAGCGCACCTGCCATCTGATCAATGGAAGAAGCCAGTTCAAACATTTCCAAATCCTTAAGTTCAGAATTGATTCTTACGCTGTAGTCTCCGTTGGATATAGCTTTTGTGGAAGTTATCATATCGGAGATGGGAACTGTTAATCTTTTTGCAATTATAGAACCTATAAATGCCGATATTGCAACGGAAATAACACCGACTATACAAAGGATACGGTTAAAAGCTGATATGAATTGGAAATCGTTTTCATCAAGATAATAAGGTGTATAGTAGCTGATTTCCAAAATCCCGTTAAGCTCATTTCCCTGACGTAAATCATAGGAATAACTTACAAATTCTCCGCTGAGTGAAGGTCTGGTGTCATGCATACGCTTTACTATTTCACTCATGATGTTATGACATAAAGTCATATCGTGATGTTCCGCATCCCAAAGCAGATTTTTATTTTTGTCATAAAGACGTATGATGAAACCTTCCTTGAGAGCATACATTCCCATGCCATGAACATAATCTATATTAAATCCGCCGAAGTTTTCATTATAATTGCCGCTTATGCTTTCCGCCAGTTCACGAGCCTGCTCTTTTTGAGACTCTTTTACATATTCTTCAAACTGTCTGTTGATGAAAATACCCGATAGTATACTTACGAAAAAAACAGTCAGAGCCACCATAAGAGCAAAGATCAAAGAGAGTGTTGTTCTAAGGCGTATTTTTTTCATTAACATCTCCATTCCGCCGCATTCGGCTCGCAACACTAATATCCATTAACACTGTTTTTTATACTAATCTCCATTCCATAGTCTTCGATCCACCACACAAATAGCCATGAAAACTGTTTTTCACACTGATTCTCCCCCAAACCTGTAACCAAGCCCATGAACAGTTCTTATATACACCGGTTTTTTGGAATCGTCCTCTATCTTTTTCCTTAGGTTTTTGATATGTGTGTCAATGACTCTGTCCAGACTGTCTGTGTCATCCCCAAACACTATGGTTAAAAGTTCTTCTCTTGTATATATCTTTTGTGGGTGTTTCACCATGGATGAAAGGATTATCCATTCACTTTTTGTAAGATTGATAGGCATATTATGTTTATGTACCGTACTGCGTCCGATATCGATCTCGAGTCCGCCGGCATAGGACAAAACATCTTCAGCTGTACCTCTTTCATGAGAAACCCTTCTCATTATAGCTTCCATGCGGGCATAAAGCTGTTTTATAGAGAAAGGTTTGGTGACATAATCGTCAGCGCCTGTTTCGAAACCGTTCAATATGCTGTCTTCATGGGTTTTTGCGGTGAGCATGATTATGGGCACAGAAGATTTTTTACGTATCCTATAGCATACCTCCTCACCTGAAATGCCGGGCAGCATCAGATCAAGTATGACAAAATCGATATTATGTTTTTCAAATATTTCCAGTGCTTCTGTTCCGCTTTCAGCACAAAAAGCTGTGCAGCCCATCTTTTCAAGATAGGCTGACACAGCTTCTGTGATCATCTTTTCATCATCTACAACAAGCACAGTTAAGGCTCTTTCCATTGATCATATCTCCATATCAGTTCATGTCTGTTAAAAACTCTTATATATATTATGACATCATGTCATGAATCATAAAACTGTAAATCAGAAAGCTGAACCAATACAATATAAACTATCGCATCAGTTCAGCCTGGTATCACTTTTGCCCAACTAAGGAATGCCTGGGTTTATTTATTGCTGTCAGCATATATCTTGTTGAGATTGAGTCTTAGTGCATTGCTCACTACAAGGAAACTTGACAGGCTCATGGCTGCTGCCGCGAACATAGGATTCAGCTGCCATCCGAGCACCGGGATAAATGCTCCTGCTGCAAGGGGGATGCCTATGATATTGTAGGAAAACGCCCAGAAAAGATCCTGATATATGTTGCTCAGAGTTTTTTTACTAAGTCTTACAGCTGCAGGAACATCGATGAGACGACTCTTCATGAGAACCACATCGGCAGCATCTATGGCTACATCTGCACCTGCGCCGATAGCTATACCTATATCTGCTCTGGTAAGAGCCGGTGCGTCATTGATACCATCTCCAACCATGATTAGCTTACCCTGTTCCTTTAATCTTCTTACTTCCTTTTCCTTTCCGTCAGGAAGGACACCGGCTATCACTTCATCAACGCCAGCCTTGATACCGATGGCTCTTGCTGTACGTTCATTGTCTCCTGTAAGCATGACAACATGCATACCCAGTTCTTTAAGTTCTTTTATAGCCTGAGGACTGTCTTCCTTTATGGTATCAGCTACGGCGATGATTCCTGCAAGCTGATCGTCAACTGCAAAGAACAAAGGCGTTTTTCCTTCTTCCGAAAGGGCATCCGCTTTAAGGATCATGTTATCCGGCACTTTTACAGTTGAACTTATAAAGGATTTGTTTCCGCCATAAAGTATTTTGCCATCAAGAGATGCAGTAAGTCCATTACCCGGAAGCTCTTTAAATTCAGTTACATCCGATGCAGTAAGGTTCTGTTCTTCAGCCTTCTTAAGTATAGCTCTTGCAAGAGGATGATCACTCTTTTTTTCAAGTGAAAGAGCAAGCTGTACAAGCTCGTTTTCAGATACATGATCACAAGGTATAATATCAGTCACCTTGGGTTCACCTGCAGTTATGGTACCTGTTTTATCAAGAACAACAACCTTGGCTTTTCCGGTTTCCTCAAGGGAGACTGCAGTTTTGAAAAGTATACCGTTTTTGGCACCGAGTCCGTTGCCTACCATGATCGCCACCGGAGTTGCAAGGCCCAATGCACACGGACAACTGATGACAAGAACAGCAACGGCTCTGGTCATGGCAGTTCCTACATTTTCACCAAGAAGAAGCCATGTGATAAAAGTAAGCAGTGATAATATTATAACCGCCGGTACAAATACACCCGAAACTTTATCGGCAATTTTGGCTATCGGAGCTTTTGTAGCAGCTGCATCACTGACCATCTGTATGATCTGGGACAATGTAGTATCTTCACCGACTCTGGTGGCTCTGCACTTGATAAATCCGTTTTCGTTGATTGTTGCTGCGGATACACAATCACCTGCAGCCTTATCTACGGGAACACTTTCTCCTGTTAATGCTGATTCATTGACAGCACTGCTTCCATCTATGACCGTGCCGTCTACAGGGATGCTTTCACCCGGACGAACGATGAATATGTCACCTGTCATAACCTGTTCTACAGGTACTTCTTTTTCCTCGCCATCCTTCACTATAGTTGCTTTTTTCGGAGCCAGCTTCATAAGTCCTTTTAAGGCATCTGTAGTACGACCCTTTGACATGGCCTCCAGCATCTTACCAACAGTGATAAGTGTAAGTATCATGGCTGCAGATTCAAAATAAAAGCTCATCATGTAATCCATGACAGCGTCCTTGTTGCCATCTGCGGCGGCTCTTGTCATGGCAAAAAGCACGTACAGGCTCCATAAAAATGCTGAACTTGATCCGAGAGCCACAAGCGCGTCCATATTCGGAGCTCTATGTAGGAGGCTCTTGAATCCGCTTATGAAGAACTTTTGGTTTATCACCATGATGCAGCCGGTGAGTATCAGCTGTACCAGACCCATGGCTACATGGTTTTCATCAAAAAACGGAGGTAAAGGCCATTCCCAAAGCATGTGTCCCATGGAGAGATATAATAAAGGCAGTAAAAATACCAGTGATGCTATCAGGCGTCTTCTCAGTACAGGTGTTTCCTTATCTGGAAGAGCGTCTTCGGAAGTGTTCTCAGATTTTACGTCTTCGAGACTCTTCTTCCTTTCTTTTACCAATGCTTCATAACCGGCATCTGTTACAGCTTTTATGATATCGCTGTCAGATGCGCTGCCTTCAACCCCCATTGAGTTGGTCAGAAGGCTTACTGTACAACTTGTTACACCGTTAACTTTGGATACCGCCTTTTCTACTCTGTTGACACAGGCAGCACAGCTCATTCCGTTTACTGTATATTGTCTCATGTATTAAACTCCTGTTATTCTGATTTGTATGATTCATAATACACACGAATGTGTGCGTTAGCGCTAATAAGTGAGTAGCAAAATACTTTCGACACTCACATCATTAATATCAGCTGTGTAGTTCCTTCCCGGATGTATCTTTAATAATCACAGCAGGAAGGCAAGTCATTCAGGTAATCTGTACCACCAACATCACAGCATGAGGGCAGACTTGTTAAAGACTCATCAGGACTGTTGCTCTGATTTAAGGAATCATCGGTATATCCTTCCTGATTCAAAAAAGCTGATGCGTTATATACATTTATCACACTGTTATTTGATGAAGTGTCAGAATCCCCGGTTGCAACAGCCTCGCCTGCAGGATCTATCACATTGATTTTTCCATATATCATCCCCATCCAGCAGCTGTAAGGCACCACTCCTGTCTCAGTTGGGGTGAACTCGATGACATTTTCACCATAATCAAAGGTATGTTCGATTCCATAATGTTGTATGAACATCCTGTAGTTACAGCCGTTTAGACTTCCTTCCGGTGCATCGATAGTCCATCGTACAGGTATTCCGGCTTTTACAGTGATCTCGGGATATCTGCCTCTTGTCAGAGTACTGTTTACTATCTGTACTCCGTCAACTACCTGAATCTGATCCTTTGTTACTGATTCAGGATTACTGGATAAACCTGATTTTGATGGCGTATTATCGAAACTGCCATCAACTGTTTCAGCATAAACAACCTGATCAACTGTTGATAATAATCCGCTTAATATCACTCCCTGTGTCAGCATGGAAAGTCCCATTACAGCGATGAGTATCGCTCCTGCCTTCATGACCTGATTTGTATACTTTCTGCCAATCAATGAAACGATTGAGCCAAGACCTAACATCAGAGGAACTGTGCCCAGACTGAACATAAACATGGATACAGCTCCCGTTACAGGATTCCCCGAAGCCAGTGCCACTATCCACATAGACTGTAACGGTCCGCAGGGCATGAGGCCGTTGAGGAGGCCGATGGTAAAGGGACCTCTTTTTTTACCGGCTCCCAAACCTGCTATTTTCGAAAAACCAAGAGGCGTATGGAGTGATAATGTTCTAAGCCATGGGAAAATACCCAGCAGATTTATCCCCATGATGGTGAGCCATATTCCGGCAAGGATTTTTATGATTCCCTGAAAAAATAAAGATACACCTGTCCCTGAGCCTCCCAGAAACATACCTATGGATCCCAGGATAAAACCTGTCAGGGTGTAGGAACACACTCGTCCCAGATTGTAGAAAAGCGGAGGCAATAATGCTTTTTGTCCCGGTTCCGGCATTTTTATGTGACTTTTCTGTTTAGGAATGCTTTGGGAAAGACTGATACCTCCGCACATGGCTATGCAATGCACTGATGTAATCATTCCTATCACAAAGAGCATGCCGAAGCTCATCCCTGATTCCGCGAGACTTCCGGGGACCAGAAGATTAAGTAATCCTGACTTCTGTAAAACGTAAAAAAGTGCAAGTATAGTCATCAGAAGACATAAACTGTTTATTATATCCGGAGAGGATTTTTCCCTGGTTGAAAGTACCTTATAGTCCAGATTTTCGATAACACCGATAAGCTTTTTAGTATTGATTCTTGAGGCATCATACTCAATATCCGCAGATGCTTTTTTATAGCTTACTGATGCTTTGATAACACCTTTTGTTGCATTCAGAGCATCTTCAACTTTAGTCTGACAATGGATGCAGCTCATGCCGCCAATGTCTAAATGAATATGTTCTTCCATCCGATAAAACCTTCTTTCCATTAAAAGTAAAAAATAACTGCAGCAGATAGCTACCTGTATCTGCTGCAGTTTAAAATGTAAACTTTTAATATGTGGTTTTTATGTGGTTTTATATTTACTTTGGCCTTTCGTCTTTATAGTGGGTGACCCCACCATTGCTCATTGATTAAATTTAAAAGTTTCTGCTATCCTTGATATATCAACCAGCCACATAAGGAGGATGTATCATGGATAATAAGGATCTGCCTCATATCCATGTGTAGACATGTAATAGACAAAATCCACTGCATTAATAACATGTCATCTAATCGTCCTTACAGTCAGACCATCTACAATTTGAAGATAGTCTGCAAATTCATCTTCATAAGGCATATGTATTCTATCCATATCTTTTCTCTTCTCCTCTTTCTAAACTGTATGTGTTTGAATCCCCATAAATATAATGAGTTTTTTCATAACTTAGCTTCCAACCGCTCCTTCAGCATGGTATTTCTCTTTGAAACCGTCACATTTCTCACCGCATAAGACAGAGCTTCGGCATCATTACCTTGCCTCTGCCACGCATAAATATTTCTTCTTCAACAGGATTCAATGCTTCCTGAAGCACCAGGTTGAGATTGGTGGCCCCCACAACTCCTCTCTGCATCGGTGTCAGCACCTGAATCTGGGAAGGCTCCACATGATAGTATTTTGGCAGATTGTTCTGCACCAGTTTCACTATTTCTCCGGCAACAGCTTCCGCATCCTCATTTTCCATAAAAAAGAAATCAGTTCCTTTTCCATTACTGATATCCGGCATTTTCCCTTCATTGATCCTGTGGGCATTCATGACGATACGGCTGGTCTGAGCCTGTCGGAAAATCCTTGTGAGTCTTATCACCGGAAATGCCATCGAATCGATCATATCTCTGAGGACATTTCCTGCACCTACTGACGGCAGCTGGTCAATGTCTCCCACCATGATAAGTCTCATGGTAGGTGGTATCGCTTTAAGAAGTGAGTTCATCAGTATAATGTCTATCATGGAGCACTCATCTATGATCAGCACGTCACCCTCAAGGGGACTTTCTTCATTCTTCTGATACCCCTCAGGCGGCTTAAACTCAAGAAGCCTATGAATGGTCTTAGCTTCCATCCCTGTGGCCTCGGTCATCCTTTTTGCCGCACGTCCTGTCGGCGCAGCAAGAAGGATCTTTAATCCGTAGGCTTTGTATGCTGAGATTATCCCGTGAGTCGTGGTGGTCTTTCCGGTCCCCGGACCTCCGGTAAGTACCATAACTTTGGCTGTGGCCGCTTTCCTGATTGCATCTGCCTGTATATCATCATATGTCATCCCAGTGATCTTCTCTATGGCTCCCACATCTACGGAAAGCTCATTGTTACCGGTCTTCTTTCTTGCCTCCGTAAGTCTTGTATATAATTTGTCACCCGCCGGAGAATCAGAAAGCTTTTTGAGCTTTGCTGCCACTCCGACTTCAGCATAATAAAACGGCGGAAGATAAATGGGAATAATGCTGTTCCCCTCAGCATCTGTCTTTGAAAAATGGTTCTCAAGAATCAGTTCTTCCTTCTTTATCATGTCGTCGAGAGTCTTTTCGATCAGTTCGCCTGATGCTTCAAGAAGTTCAGTCGCCTTGTCTATAAGCTGCTGTCTCTCTGCATATACATGACCGTCATTTGAAAGCTCTGATAATGTATACATTAGCCCGCTGCGAAGTCTAACAAAGGATTCCTTCCCGAATCCAAGCTTCATGGCTATCTGGTCCGCAGTTTTAAAACCGATTCCCCAGATATCATCAGCAAGCCTGTAAGGATTCTCTTTCATGACAGTGATACTGTCATTTCCGTACTGCTTAAAGATCTTTGCTGCATAGGACGTGCTGACCTGGTGTTCCTGAAGGAACAGCATGATATTTTTGATTTCTTTCTGCTTCTGCCAGGACTCAGCTATCATCTGGATCCGCTTATTCCCTATGCCCTCCACTTCAATGAGAAGTTCAATGTTGTCTTCAATAACAGTAAAGGAATCAACTCCAAATCTTCTAACTATACGCTGGGCGAATTTGGAACCGACACCCTTTATCAGCCCGGAACCAAGATATTTCTCCATCCCATATACCGTGGCAGGAAGTGTTTCCTCCCAGGATTCGGCCATGAATTGTCTGCCATACTTCGTGTCGATTTTCCAGTTCCCCTGCACCAAAAGAACTGATCCGACATTGACATCCAGCATGTTGCCAATGACTGTGACCAGTTCTGAATAATCCTTTACCTTGCACTTCATGACAGAGTATCCGTTCTCAGGATTCTGATATGTGATTCTCTCAACTACACAACGTATCTTCTGCATCAACCTTTATTCCATCAATAAATCTCTTTCTTTTTTATTTTCTCAAATACTCAATAGATACAGGAAATTCAAAGTAAGTCTCTGGATATGGCTCATTATGAAGACAGAAATGCCACCATTCACAGAAAAGAGTGTCAAATCCGTTTCGTACCATTACCCTCTGAAGCAGCATTCGGTTTTCAAATTGTTCTTCAGTAATTCCCTTGTAGTCCGGATGTGATGCCTCGCTGAATAAATCAAATGGACTTCCCATATCTACTTCTTTCCCTGTCTTCATGTCAACCAAAGTAAGGTCTACAGCACTTCCTCTGCTATGGCTGGAGTTTTTTGCTATATAACCTTTTGAAAAGAGTTCCTGCTTTTCCAGTTCAGGATAGAAATATGGCTTCATACGGATGTCCTGATCCTCAATCCCCCACAACACAAATTGCTTCACAGCACAGACAGGACGATAAGCATCGAAAACCTTCAGTCTGTACCCCTGGACTATCAGTTCAGCACTTGCACTTTTTAGGGCTCTGGCAGCTTCCTTTGTGATAAGCGCACATGGATCTTCATATCCATCTATTCGTTCTCCGATAAAATTATATGAGGAATGATATCTTATTTCCTGAATGATGCTTGGAACAAAATCTGCAAGTACTACAAATCCTGATGGATCCATGTTCTCACTTTTATATTCAGCCTTCATTTTAATCTCCTTGAGTCATGCTTGTTCATAATCACTATCATTTCACTCAGTTAAATCTTAATACATTGTATCAGAATACTTCTGATTTTTATTGTCAGTTGTTTTATCATATTTTCCGGAGTGCCTCATTCGCATTCCGCTTCGCTGCATGCTCATGCGTTCTGTCGGACTATCGATCCAATCCGTCATACACGCTTTGGTGAGCAAGCTCCCCCGCGTGTCTGCCGTCTTGTCTCGGCACTCCTCGTTACCTCGACAAATTCGTTGGTTTTGTAGAAAATTCGGAATTTCCGAATTTTCTCATGGTGTCCTCATCTTTCGCTAGTTCATAGTGACAGGCACCTATGGTTCTGATATGGAGACAGAAAAAGACTGCCTCCGATAGAGGCAGTTGTTTTAAATCATTCAACTCCAAATATTGTACATGATGTAATGTAACCATCTGAATCAACAGAATCCACACTCATATAGTTATAATACTTACCGCGTTCTACAAAATCTTCAATGGAGATCGTTGAACTGCTGTTAGGATTAGTCTTTACCCTGCAGTCATCGGCAAACTTGGCGGTTGTTTTTACGCTGCATTCAAAATTGTCAAAAGGTCCCGGATCACTTCCATTATGATAAACAATCAAATTAACCTGGGATGAATAGCAATCTCCGTTATAATCTATAGAATTAATCCATGCTTGGCAAAGGTCATTGAAATCATAATGATCTACATCTGAAGTATAGTAATAACTGCCATCATAATTTGTATAAACAGAATATACAGGTGGCAATGATGTGGCTTTTACACTGGAATGACGGGTTGTTGGCTTTCCATAAATGCCACCAAAGGAATATGTATGGGTGTAATCTGTAGCAGCTCCGCTTCCATTGAGATTTACCACGAGAGTTTCCTGTCCATCTGCAAATGTAACAGATGTAGACTGTGACATAATGCCACTGGCCTCGAAGTGATATAGCTCAGCATTTGTATCATGGTTTTCGTCAAGCCACAGCCAGGTGTTTTTTGCAAAGTTTCCATCATCTGTCATATAGAACCATTTTCCGCCGTATTCCACCCACTGTCCTGCAAGAGAAGTCAAGGCCATTGAGCAGGCCATAGCTACTGTTGAGATAAAATATTTAAGATTTTTCTTCATGTGTTCCTCCTTAATTATGCCGCTCTCAGAGAGGCATTTCATGTATGATGTCTTAATGATACACTTTCGTAATTAAAAAAGGTAAACTTGCGGTTTACCTTTTAATTGTTATTTATCATTACTTTGTCTTGATACATAATAAGTTCACTTTACGATTACCAAAGAAAAATAACCTGCTTCATCCGGAATGGACTGCGAGTCGAAATAAACCTTTTCATCAGGCATGCCAATGTTTTCAACCAGATATATATGCTTATTACGGGCAAATGCTTTTTCCTTTATTTCCTTTAACTTTTTTCCGGCTTTCATTATCACAAGTGTGCCTTCAAATTCACAGTATTTACCTGATGTTATCATCAGGGATTCGTCGCCTAAGGAAAGTGGCAGTTTCAACTTTGCGAAGGCAGCGCTATGAAATGGTACACGGTACATTTTAGTAATATTAAGTTGTTGGGGATTGACCCGCAAGGTGCCAATCCCCATATTCTTCTTTATAATGCAATCTGCTCAGAATTTGCCTTTATCTTTTCGACAATGTTTAAAATATCTCTTGCTGTGCTCATATTGTCTTTAAACAATACAGGCATACTTCCTACAGACTTAAATGGTTCATTCATGAGAACCCTGTTGTCTTCGATATTTCCGTTAGCAACGATGTAATCCACTATAAGATTTACAAATCTAATCTGATTTAAATTGAGTTTTTCATCAGACAGGAATTTACTAAAGGCTTCATTAACATCGGCTCTGTCCATGCCAACAATCTTACGAACAAGTCTTCCGACAGGAGTATCTCCGTACTCCTTGATGTAATCATCTTTAGAACCTAATTCAGTCCAAAGAATACGTTCAAGCTCCTTCATATCCAGTTCTGTAAGTGGTTTGTTATGTCTGAGTTTATATACAGACATTGTGTTTTCTTTTGACTTAAGATAGTATTCTACCTTTTTGCGATAGTTCTCCAGCTGATCACCAACATGAAGCGGAGTACCTTCTGCCATATCGACGATTTCATCTTCAAAGTCAGTGTAGTAAATTACTTTCTTTTTCTTATCCAGATACTGAAGCAGATTCCTAAGCGCTGCACGAACCTCTTCTATATCCAGTATGCTCGCTTCATCCCAGAAATCCTGTGTCTGTACCTTTTCTACGATAGGCCGCTGAGCCGCAACTTGAGGAATGGACATTTTTTCTGATAAAAGTTCTGCTGTGGCAACAACAATATTTATTGGCTTTTGAACATTTTTGCTCTGTAATATGCCAAGCTGTATGCTATACATCAGATGGTCAAATCTTCTCGCAAGTTCATCACTTTGATCAGGCTGTATGATAGGTGCGATATGGTCTTTTATCTCAGATATCTCAGCTGTTTCAAGATCATTCCAGTTATTAAGATCTCTATATGTCTGTACATAGCGCATATTCATCTTAACGAGAAAGCTGTCTGTATTAAGTTCAACTACTGCTTCGTGCAATCCGTTAACCAATTTCACTCTGTAGTCTATATAATCCTGATTATCTGTAAAACAGGATGACTGAAGCTCTCTGCAGATTAATGCTTTTGTGTTATAGATTTTCTCTGAAAGAGATACAAGTAATCCTCCTTCAGTGCCATTTTTGTTAACGCGGAAGAATTCAAAGTTATTGCAGAAATCGAAGATAAGGAAATGCGTTTTGTTTAGACCTTCCCCGAGAAGATCCGGACAAAGCCTCGTTCCTCGTCCTATCATCTGCCAGAACTTTGAATAGCTCTTTACTTTCTTGAAGAATACAAGATTCAGGATTTCCGGAATGTCGATACCGGTATCAAGCATATCTACAGAAACCGCTATCTGAGGCATTTTCTCTTTAGTACTGAAATCATCGATGAGTGTGTCACAATACTTAATGCTATAATCAATCTGCTTTATAAAGTCTCCACCAAGCTCAGGAAATAGTTTATTGAAACGTTCAACTATAGCTTTTGCATGAAGGCTGTTCTTGGCAAAAATAATTGTTTTTCCAAGCTTATCTCCTCCTTCGATTTTAAGGCCCTTTTCCATCAGCTCCTTCAGGACTTTATCAATTGTATCTGCATTAAATAGCCAGCTGTTAACAGCATCACTGGATATGTCTTCATCTATTGTTTCATCTGCTTCGAAAAGATTATCAAACACTTCTTTTTCTTCCTCAGACAGCTCATCATAATGAATACCATCCTCCATGATCTTGGTCTTGTATTCAAGAGTTGAATAGTTAACAAGATATCCTTCTTCAACTGCTTTATCAAGTTCATATGCGAATGTTGGCACACCTCGCTCCAGGTCAAAGACACCATAAGTATTCCTATCGATTTCGTTCTTCGGTGTAGCGGTCATGCCCAGGAGCATGGCATCAAAATAATCAAAAATTGCCTGATACTTCTTATATATCGAACGATGTACTTCGTCACAGATGATCAAATCAAAGTGACCCGGAGTAAATAATCTGGAGCCTTCTTTATTCTTTTTCTCATCTATGGCATTCATCATGGTCGGATACGTAGAGAAAATCATACGGCAGCTTTCCGGATCTTCTTTGTTTTCCAACAGATTGCAGCATGATAGATCAGGTAACAGGTTTGTATAGTTATTCTTGGCCTGTTTAACAAGAGCTGTTCTGTCCGCGAGAAAAAGGACATTTTTTACATAATTATGTCTTCTTAAAACATCAACAATGCTGATACTAACTCTGGTTTTACCGGAACCTGTGGCCTGAACTATGAGCATCTTTCTATGCTTATGTTCTATAGCATCACATACTGCGGTAACCGCCTCTTTTTGATAAGGGCGGTTTGTTATATTGTCACTGATTTCAATATTAACCAATGGTTTTCTTTGCTTTCTTCTGTCTACCTCAAGTTGTAATTCTTCCTGAGTAAGGAAACCCGCAACCTCTCTTCGCGGATATCCCATATAGTCGTTTGTATAGAATATTTCAAATCCATTGGAAGTAAAGATCAACGGTCTTTGTCCGTACTGGTTCTGTAAACAATCCGCATAGAGTTTTGCCTGCTGACTTCCAACGATGGTATCAACCGTAGCTTTTTTCGCTTCAACCACTCCAAGAGGAAGGTTATCCTTTCCCCACAGAACATAATCCACAAAACCGGTACCCGTAGCTGTAGGCATCCCGGTTATGGGAACTTCAAGTGTACAGTTACCATCTATTACCCAACCGGCCTCTTGAAGCTCAATATCAATAAGACTCTTTCTAGTCTCAGCCTCTGTTAAAGTATCTATTCTGAATATTCTGGATCCGGTGTTCTGCTCACGGACCTTTGCCATCTGCTTTCTTAATTCATCGTTTTCGGCAATGGCTTTTTCTAACTCTTCATCCTTTGCCGCAATCTCATCTGATTTCGATGAAATCTTATTCTGTAATGCTTTTAACTCAGATGCACTGACTACTTCGGCATTTGAATCCAATAGCAATGATTCGTCAAAAGAATGAGGTTCGTACTCGGTTGAATAAGAATAATCCAGCCAATCCAGAAATTCAAAAAGATCTTTAAGTGCCAGAACTGCCTGGTCTCTGGTGATACGTTTGTTTTCATGTAAAACAAGATTTCCAAGTTTTCTGATATATGATAATAAATCTAATAGTCCCGGGCTTAAGATGTTTTTGAATGAAGGCTCATACATAAGAGCAGACAAAGTTGTCTCATATGGCATATAAACGTCTGCATCATGCTCATAGACATATTTTATTGCCAGTTCCATGGCCTTTCTTGACAGAGCGGCAGAAGCTGATGGTGATACCACCATTGCTCGTTCAGCTTCTATTGCTTCCTGTGCAAAATAGTCGTAGTCTTCTTTTCCTTTCAAAAAGTCAAAATTAGATTTCATAACAGTACCTCGTTCAAATCTAACTACTACTTGATTTTCTAATGAATCAATCTTGCAAGTGTTTCATGTACCTCATGTACAGACTCGGATTCCTCCGGATGTTGTTCATAATGATAAAAATATATAGTTTCGTATCAGTTTCATTTATATGTAATACAACTTTTGATTTGTCGACTTGTTTTACAAACTCCATAAACTGTTTCTGTAAATCAATTGGTGGCACTATTAACTGTGAAATAGATAAATACTCCGACATCTCATTTAAAACTGTTGCCATCTTTTCTTCCATACTGGTTTCTCCTGCCAAAGATACCAGCACTCCTGCAACCACATTTTTATTCTTTTATATGATTTTCAAGCTCCAAAAATCGATCAAAGTCGCTTTGGAATAATCTATCTTGTATTATTCTATACTTTTCAAACTCTGTTTCAGCATAAAGTTTTGCCTCTTCAGCACTTATCTTGCCTTTGTCTTTAAGTATTTCATGATCCATAAGTGTCAAAAAACCATTTAACCTAATTTCCCAATCAGCCATAGTCATTGGCATATTTCTTAAGGCCATACTTTCAGCCAAATCTAAGTATGCCGTAACCAATCTTGATAAAATGTTTAGTTCTTCTTCTGATAAATAATTTTTTGCAATAGAAACATCGTATTTATGTATTTTGCTCTTAGGAGAACCTTCCCAGGATGTTAAACCCATGTTTGTTTTTTCTGCATCAGCCCTCTCTACAATTAATTCAGCGGCTGTATGACCATGAACAGCATAATGTAATTTATTTTGAACAGCTGCAAAAAATCTTTTTGTTTCATTAGCTGAAGGATCATAATCTATAGATGTAGCATAAATGTCTGTAATTTTTTGATAAAATTTACGCTCTGAAAGACGTATTTCTCTAATTCTTTCAAGTAAGTGTTCAAAATACTCTTTCGTTAGAATACTCCCGCCTTTTTTTAGGCGTTCGTCATCCATAGCATAGCCTTTAACAGTATATTCTTCAATTATTGTATTAGCCCATTTTCTAAACTGCACAGCTTTAGGCGAGTCTACTTTATTTCCCACTGCTATTATAGCCTTAAGATTATAATGTAATGTGTTATACTCTTTACCATCATTGGCAGTTATTCGAAATTTTCGAATAACTGAATTCTCTTCTATTTCGCCATCTTCATACAATTTATGTAAATGGTAATTAATTGTATTTGTGCCAACGTTATAAAGCACGCCCATCATTTTTTGGGTAAGCCACACATTCTCATCGGCATATACTGCCTCTACTCCCCCTTCTCCAGTTGCCGTAATAAAAGTCAAATACTCAGCGGCGGATGACCTAATTGTTATTTCTTTTTTCTTTCCCATTTATCCAAAATACTCCTGCATTAAACTATCAAATAATTTTTTCGTCTCATATAAAGACTTCTGCACTACAACTTTTGATTGAGCGAGCCTGCGAGCGATGCTTCGTAACCGCAAGGTTACGAAGATGCTGCAAAGTCTAACCAAAATACTGTTGCATTAAGCTGTCAAATAGCTTCTGTGTTTCATCCAATGACTTCTGTACTGCAACTTTTGATTTGTCGACTTGTTCAACAAATTCAACATACTCTTCTTGTAATCCCATATCAGGAATGATTACTGGCATTTCTTTGAACTCACTCATATTGAGTCCTTGAAGCGCAATCCCTTTTGTTATTGCTTTAAGCCAGTCTTTTATGGGTTTCTGCGCGAACAATTCTTGCAAAAACCTTTGATTTACTCTTTTCTTATCTGTTACCAAAGGGACTATATTACGTCCTACATTGCAGCATTCAAATTCTTCGTTGACCTGAAATGTTTCTCCAACAGATCCTCTTACAGTAATGAGTAGTTCGTTTCCTTTAAGAAGTGTCCGCTTATACTTATCTGAAATTTCTGGTAATGTTTTCTTTAGTTCTTCCCTCTTAGGAACATGTCCACCAGCAATATCTATAGGCCTAAAAACCGGAATACCTTCATCCACATCATCCCCGGTCTGAACTATACCGTATGTAACAGTCCTTCCAACTTCCAAAACACCTAGCAGGGTATCCATGTCCCAATGTTTATCATTTGTAACAGGATCACCAAAGAGCTCGACAAATCGGGCTTTGATAAGTTCATCTAATTTCTGTAATTCATCTTTTCTTTGTGTAATTACATTAGAAAGCTTATCAAGAGTATTAGATATTTCTTCCATCTCTTTTTTTGATAACTGAGGTACCTCATATTGAGCAATCTGCTTCGGGCTAATATTAGGTTGCGCGCACCCAGATGCTTCTTGCAGAATTCGATCAGTTTGTCTCATCAAAAAATATTTAACAAATTGCTGTGGAATGTCATCTTCTTTTCTTCTGACCACTCCAACTCGTTGATTAATCACATGCCTTTCATCAGACTCTAATATTCCAATTTTCCCTGTTGTCGCACCTGATAGTGCAACATATATATCACCCTTTTTCGAGTAATACTTTTCATTAACAACTTCTGATGTATATTGGCATTCTTCCAATGCTAAAGTTCCATCAGTCATAATATTGCCAATCTTTATTACCGGCAAACCATCATTTTGATCATTGAATTCTTTCAATGCATAGCCAGAATATACTTCACATATATCACTCAAAGTTTTCATATATCATCCCTACAAATCTTTCTTTTCAATTGATTTCAGAACATTTGTTTGATATAATATACGAGTGCTACCAGTACATCGGTAGGCGGTTAGTCCTTCTATCAGGGGACTGTGACCTCTGTTTACATAGAAATCTCTTTCGAGAAATCTCATAATGGAGGAACTTGCTTATGCTCACCATCAGTGACCTTATTTCAGTGCTTGCACTGTGTGCGACTTTTTATAGTCTTGGTTACATGCATGGAAAGCACGATTCCAAGACACAAAAATAACCGCCCGAGCCTAGGAAACTTGTGAGCGGTTATCTTTTTAATCGTTTATAACTTGGGCTAACCGTCTACCGGTAGCACTTCTTTTCAATAACTATCTTATCATCACCACTCGTTATCGTCAAACAAATATTCAGTTGTTTTATCATATTTTCCGGAGTGCCTCATTCGCATTCCGCTTCGCTGCATGCTCATGCGTCCTGTCGGACTATCGATCCAATCCGTCATATACGCTTTGGTGAGCAAGCCCCCCCGAGTGTCTGCCGTCTTGTCTCGGCACTCCTCGTTACCTCGACAAATTCGTTGGTTTTGTAGAAAATTCGGAATTTCCGAATTTTCTCATGGTGTCCTCAATCTTTCACCGTCTCCCATAATACTTTATTTTTCGTCATCTCTAAAATTCTCAATTCGTCATCGAACTTTTCTACAATTATTTCGACAATAATTTCTTTAATTCAACCAGTTCTATCTGAATTTCTGTCTCGATGCTTTCAATCTTTTCTAGAATGACTTCAGTAGGTTCGTACTCTACCTTCTCATAAACCACTTCCTTGTATTTGTTGATTGAAAGGTCGTAATCATTTTTTTCAATCTCTTCCACTGACACAAAGAAGCTCTGCTCTGTTCTTGCTCTGTCTTTTTCTGCTTCAAGATTGTTGAATCTTGCAATAATGTCAGGAATATCATTTTCTGAAATTTCTTGGCGCTTATCATCGAGACTAAATCCGTCCGCTTTCATATCATAGAACCAGACATTATCAGTTCCACCGCTACCTGTTTTGGTAAAAATAAGAATAGCTGTTGATACTCCGGCATATGGCTTGAATACTCCACTTGGCATAGATATCACCGCATCAAGCTTATTGTTATTGATGAGTTCTTTTCTTATCTGCTTGTGTGCATTACTTGAACCAAAAAGTACTCCATCAGGAACAATTACAGCTGCACGACCGCCCTTTTTCAACACACGAAGAAATAATGCAAGGAAAAGGAGTTCTGTCTTCTTTGTTTTTGTAACTTTAAGAAGGTCTGCAGATACAGCTTCATAATCAAGGCTTCCCTTAAATGGTGGGTTGGCTAAAACAAGTGAATACTTTTCTACATCTGTGTTTTGCTCTGACAAACTGTCTCTGTAAGAAATATTGGGATTCTCTACGCCGTGAAGAAGCATATTCATGGCACCGATACGGAGCATGGTTCTATCCATATCATTTCCAAAGAACATATCATTGTTAAAATGATTCCTCTTCTTCTCATCGAGGAAAAGGTCAGCATGGTTCTCTCTGAGATATTTTTGCGCAGCAATCAAAAATCCTGCCGAACCCATGGCCGGGTCAATGATGATATCGTCAGGCTGTGGTTTTGTAAGATTGACCATCATCTCGATAATATGTCTAGGGGTTCTGAACTGGCCATTAGTTCCGGCAGTCGCAACCTTAGAAAGAAGATACTCATAAAGATCTCCCTTAGTGTCTTCATCGCCAAGCTCTAACTGATCTATTCCGTCTACGATTTTTGTAAGCATTGCTGGTGTTGGGATTTTGAAAATGGCATCCCCCATATATTTTGAATATGCTGAATCGCCATCCTGATGTAAGTTCTTGATAAATGGGAACACACCATTTAAAACAACATCATACATTTCCTCTGCTGATCCGAGATTCTTGAACTTACTCCATCTGTATTTCTCACAATCTCCCGGAAACATGGGCTCATAAGGCACATTAAGAAAGTTTGCTTCGTTTTCTTTAGTTGTTTCAACATCGTCGAGCTGTTTTATAAACAAAAGATATGTAAACTGTTCAATTACATCAAGCGGATTGGTGATGCCACCCGTCCAAAATGTTTCCCATATCTTATCAATTTTGTTTTTGATTTCGCCTGTAATCATGTAGTCCTCCACTTTGTCTAAAAGGATTGTAATCCTTAATGACTTAAGTATACCATTCTGACGATTTTGAAAAAAGGGCAACAAATGTACCGATTTTAGATAGTTATGGAAACGATGCGAGGTATGATCATTGGCTGTTTGTTTATATAGTTTTTCAGTTTTATTAATCTTTACTTTCTTGCAACAACAGTGATCCATGGCTTACTGTCATGATAATATTTACTGACGGCAGAAAAACCTGCATTTATCAATGCTTGCTCAATTTCTTCCGCCGTATGGCACTTCATTCCGTCGATTATTTTCTCGAACTGTCTGCTTGCTTTATCAGTTCCGTTTGCTTCATTTACGATCAATAACGTTCCACCATGCTTTAGTGCCCTATTAACTTCAGAGAAGCATTTTTCAAGTCCCGGCCAGAAATATATAGTCTCAAAAGCTGTGGCAAGATCATACTTTTCATTAAATCCAAGCTTTGATACATCACCCTTTTGTACCTTGCAGCGTCCCTTCTTTATCATTTCTTCATTGAATGCTGTGGCCTTCTCAACAGATACATCCGAATAATCAATGGCAGTAACATTTGATAAATAATATTTTTTCAAAAGTTCATAGGCATTTCTGCCTCCACCACATCCGATATCAAGAATCTCCTCCGGAGTTATATTCTCCAAGTGAGACATGCCCCAATCGGACAATGCGGCGTGCCCGCTGTTCATGTTATTAACCATTATCTTGCCGAGGAATCCCTCCGGCTTTCTTGTCTGATTTAAAAACTTTTTGATAAATCCCATCTTTTATTTCCTCCCCACGAGAATTGCTGAGCCACTGAGTCCCATCCATGTTGATTCCCACTTTGACATGAACATTCCGTCAGTTGTATCAATAAGCTTTACTTCTATATAGCCCATTTCCTTAAGCTTCTTTACAAAGCTTTCCATGTCACCATATTTCATTTTTGACATGATATCGTGTATTACAAAAGTACCGCCCTTCTTCAAAGTACGCAGTGTTTCTAGTAGAAGTTCCTGCCTGTCCTTTGTCGGGATGTTGTGATAAACGTAATTACTTGTCACAGCATCGAATGTCTCATCCGGGAAATCAAGCTTTACGGCATCTCCTTTTTGAAAAGTGGTATTTGATACTCCTTCGGCCTGGGAATTTCTCTCACATAGTTCCTTACTGAAAGAAGCATATTCCTTTCCCCATCGATCAATCCCGATTATATGGGCCTTTGGGTTCTTCTTTGCTACTGCAATACTGAGTGCCCCGCTTCCGCATCCTACATCAAGACATTTACCACTATCAGGAATCTTTACGTATGAAGCTATACCGTCTATTATCTGTTTTGACATTTGTCTTTTCCCATCATAAGAAAAGGCTCTGTACAGCAAATACATCCACTGTGTCAAAAGCGCGCATGTAATAGAAGCCGCAAGCATCACTTTTCCAATTTTCTTTTTTAACCCAATCATCATAGTGATAATGGTTAAACCTACAGATACTGCCAGAGAACAAGCTATCATCCCTTTGGGCATCCAATTCTTATAATCTGCTTTCATAAGCTTCTCCCTTCTTCCAAAAAATGGTTATGCCTAAATAATAGCACATTAAGTTAGATGCGACTAACTATTTTAAGGCTTACGAAGGCAATATATCCAAATGTTTTTTTTCTTCACGAAGAAAAACCGGCCAAATTCATTTCGAATTTAACCGGCAAATATATGATATAAAGATGATAGAGTGCATATTATCTGATCATCGGTTTTCAGAGGGTTGCCGGCAGATTTGGGTGCTGCCGGCTTGAGTATGAAAAAACATTTTAGGGGTATCAGATGTTCCTCATCTGATGGTCATATAATATCACCGGATGCTGAAAGGAAACTGAATATCCAATATTTCTATATGGTCTAAAAACAGACCATATGCATTTTCCTTAGACCATGATATGATTCTCAAGTCAAAAGAAATAATATCAATAAACGGTACCTGATTTTATAAAAATATTGATTTCGGCTACAATAAACTATGAATTTACAGGAGTCTCAGTTTCACAATAATACTTCATTACATCTTCTCTGGAAACCTTCTCATAGTCTTCATTTTTTATAACAGCGGTATATAACTCATCAAAGTCACTGACATATGATTTTAAACTTTGAACCAACGCTTTAAGACCACTTTCCATTCCTTTTTTGAAACCTTTATCTATTCCTTGTTGAATACCTTTTTGAATTCCCGTTTGAATTCCCTTTTCTATTCCTTTGTTCTCAATAGCTGTTGCATATGTACACAAATTTGTCACCTCCATTTCAACTTCTCTTGTCATGTTAAGTCCATATTCTGATTTTAATTTTTGGACTTTATCTGCTCCATTGATCCTTTCATCAAAAAGATCTGTAAGCATACGGATCATTTCATTCTTTGCATTTTCTGAATCATGCTTTTCACTGATATAAATGATGATAGCATTCAGGATATCATACCTCGGATCATCCGAATTACTGCCAAATAGAAAGTTTCTGTTTATATCATAAATCTCAATGGAATTAGCCCTGGTCTGAGCCGATTCAGTGCAAAGCCAGATGGAATATACCTTTTTGATGTTGCCATACTTCACGTGGTCATTACTGTCCGTCGTAAATTCAACTCCCTGCTGTGCTGAGATCATTCGGCAGCAATAGAATAATGCCCTTAGCGGCAAATCATACCCTGGTTTATCTTCGTTCTGAGCCTCAAGATTTATGATGAGCTTTATAAATTCTGAACCATCTTTGCCAGGCAGCCTGAGATACGTACGTATATCGTATCTGTCCAGACCTTCTTCGTTCAAATATGCTTCCGTATTCAGACCATCAATACGTTCACCTGCGTTTGTAAGCCCACTGTCAATATAAACTTTACTGACGAGAACATCACCTTCTATACAGGCTTCAATCTCATCATAATTCATATCCCGGCACTCAGATACAACCTCTTTAAAAATCCTTGCAAGTAATGGTTTATATGCAAGGATGTTTTTCACTGTCATATCCAGCCGGATCTTATCGGGATCTGCAGCCACTATGGCTTTCCCCAATCCTGTTAATTGTTCCATATCTGCTCCTAAAGTACAGCGAGAAAGATATGAACCTCTCGCCTTGATTATATATCAGTTCTGCGCAAAGCTGATAATAAAATTTGTATAATCGGGAATGATCATTCTGAAAAGAATTTCAAGATTATAATCGTTGAATGTCTATTAGACCTTAGCATCATATCATAGTCCAACAGATTTTCATATCGTCTGTTTTTAGACTATAACCGTATTGGAGTAATCTACAGATGAAAGGATTAATAACATTCTAAGGCTCAAAAGTCAGGCAGAAGGTTAATGATAAATCGAGATATGAATTTAAAAAGCCCCATCGGATCATCGCATCCGAAAGGGCTTTTTGAGCTTAGATATAGTATTTTGTTTCAAGGTCTCAAGATCTAGAGTTTATAGTACCAGGTTAAATAAATTATCCGGTCTTTTCTCTCATCATAGAAATATTTCTTCCGGTTGCCACCATATCGATGGCAGGTAAAGTGATCATTTTGTCCTCCTGTTCCAGCGCTCCGACGGTCACAGGCAAGATGTCACTTAGTCGGATGCCTTAAAATTGTATATCGGTTTCATAATGTCGATGACATCTACAGATTCCTTGATGACATCAATGATATCCTCAAGACTCTTATATGCCATCGGTGCTTCGTCCAATGTATCCTCATTAATGGAAGTGGTATAAATACCCTTCATCGTTTCCCTGTACTCTTCAAGGCTGAGATTTGCCTTAGCCTTTTTTCTGGACATGATTCTTCCGGCACCATGCGGAGCCGAATAGTTCCACTCCGGATTTCCTTTGCCGATAGCAAGTACGCTTCCATCCCTCATATTAATTGGAATCAGCACTTTCTCACCCTCATGGGCAGCTATAGCGCCCTTTCTCAAAATCATTTCATCTGTATCAATATAATTATGAATGGTGTGGAAGCTCTCGCCTGCAGTCATACCGGTTCTTTCCAGCAATATTTCTGCCATCTTTTCTCTGCTTCGTTTTGCAAATGCCTGGCAGATTTCTACATCGTGCAGGTAATCTTTAAGGTACTTTCCCTCAAGGTAGCAAAGATCCTCCGGTATACTTGTTTCACTCTCATAAACCTGCCAATGGAGCTGTTTTAACGCTGCCTGTATTTCACTTTTACGTCCCTGCTCCTTGTAGGTTCTGATGATCTCATCACGCTTCTCAAGATAGTCTCCATAACCTCTGTTAAGGTTAATGGCCAGTCCCTGATAGAATTCCGCAACCTGCTTGCCAAGGTTTCTGGAACCGGAATGGATAACCAGATATTTAGTTCCATCCTTCGCTTCATCAATTTCAATAAAGTGATTTCCACCGCCCAGGGTTCCGAGCGATCTCTCCAGACGCTTTGTGTCCTTCAGTTCTCTGTAGCATGCAAGATCTGTAAGATCGAATCTTTCCTGACGGCCTTCCCACACATTCATACCTGATGGAATGAAATGAGCAGCTTCATCTACTTTTTCGAAATCAATTTCAACTTTTCCCAGATTTACCGTGTACATTCCGCAGCCAATGTCTACGCCGACAACATTTGGAACAGCCTTATCATTAATCGTCATTGTGGTTCCAATGGTGCAGCCTTTACCGGCATGTACATCCGGCATGATTCGAATCCTGGATCCTTCTGTCATGGCATAATCACACATACGTCTGATCTGCTCGATTGCTTCATTCTCTATAACTCTGGCGTAGCAGATTGCAGTATTTACTTTTCCTTTAATCTCTAATACGTCCATTGTCATTTCCTTTCTTTTAATACATTGAATAGTACACAAATGCCCCGCAGGAGATTCGAACTCCCGACCATCGGATTAAAAGTCCGGTGCTCTGCCAACTGAGCTAACGGAGCAAAAGAAAAACCGCTTGCCTCATACAAGGTAAGCGGTTTGCAAAACATGTTAATAAATCAGCTGTAATCCTACTATTCCCGGACTTTTGCCAAAACAACAATTTCTCGCATATGCTTAGTCTTATATGAGCGCACCATAAGGTTTCTACTCTCGAGATCTTTTTCGAGCGTAGATTTAGGGAAATCAATATACAGGCTATATATACGATTCATTGTTGCCATTGCTGTTTATCCTTTCCGGGAGCATGATTCTTGAGCTCCGCTTTTTATCTTTCTAAGTCGTATGATAACATCGATATCTTTCGTTGTCATTATACTCATAGTATAAAATTTAGAGTTCATCCAATCATCTTCCGTAAAAAATAAAATTGCTATGATAAGTTCGGTTATTACAGAAGATACTAATCTATCAACAAAACCTGGTCAAAACCAAGTGTCCCAAGATCATATGTATGGGATGAAGTATACTCTTCGAGACCTTTGCCTGCCCGATATTTCTTATCACGATTTATTGTAATAGTGCATTGATTTTCTTTTCCGTCCTCATACACGAAATCATCACCTTCCGCGAGTTCATAGGTTCCAGTGCTGAATAATACTATCCGGTCATTAACCTCAGCATACTGCTCGAAAGTTCCATCTGTGTAGTATATCCATTCTGTATCTATCATCTCGTTGCTGCCATCTGTATTAACATAGGGCTGTTTATCATTTCCGTAGTATAATACTTTGACCTGTTTACCGCCATCTTCGGATACGTACAGATTATCAAAGCCAAGTGTCCCAAGTTTATAGGTATGTGTTGAATCATAGTTCTCCAGACCTGTTCCCGGCTGATACTTTTTTGTACGGGTGATGGTTATATCACCATGATCAGCTTCGTCATCATCATAGATAAAGTTACCTTCATTTTCAAATGCATACGAACCGGTGCTAAACAATTTAAGCCCATCATCTACTTCAGAAAACTGTTCAAAGCTGCCATCACTGTAGTAAATCCAAAGAGTGTCAAGCATCTCCTGTTCTTTGCCAGTTTCAGTAAATGGCTGCAAGTCATTCCCGAAAAATATAGCATCAACAGTCTTTACGGATTTTGCTTCTGCCTCTTCTACCGCATCGGTTTCTGCTTTAGTCATCGAATTCGCTTCCGGTATCGAAGTCACATTACATCCACTGAAAGTAGTCATAATTAACGCGCTTGAAATAACACAGGACAATGTTGGGATTACTTTTTTCATGATACATTTCCTTCCTTAAATTTATTTTTCCATCCTTGTAAGGCCGAAACGTTTCGCTTCGATCTCTATATATTTAAAATGAAAAGTTCACTTTACAATTACCAAAGAAAAATATCCTGCGTCATCCGGAATGGAATGCGAGTCAAAATAAATCTTTTCATCCGGCATGCCAATGTTTTCAACCAGATAGATATGCTTATTATGAGCAAATGCTTTTTCCTTTATTTCCTTTAACTTTTTCCCGGCTTTCATTATCACGAGGGTGCCTTCAAATTCACAGTATTTACCTGATGTTATCATCAGGGATTCGTTGCCTAAGGAAAGTGGCAGGTTCAACTTTGCGGAGACAGCGCTAAAGGAAGTAATTCCACTGATTACCTCGATTTCATATCCTTGTTTCTTTATCATAGCTGCAATATAAAAAAACGTAGAATATATCCCCGGATCGCCCAATGTAAGAAAAGCTACATTCTTCCCCAATGAAAGGTAGTGTATAATCTGTTCAGCAGCTTTTTTATGTGCATCAAAGAGATCATCCTTACGCATGGGAAAGTCCAAAAGTAACAGTTCTTTTGAAGTGATCTCCGGAACTGCCTCTTTTGCAATTCCATATGCTATTCCCGGCTCACCATGACTTTCCGGACATGCTATACAATCAGCATTTTTTATGGTCTTAATCGCTTTTAATGTCATCAGGTCCGGATCCCCGGGGCCTACTCCAACAGCGTATAGTTTTCCAGACATAGTACTCCTAAAAAATCTTTATCACTGACATGTGTACCGTATATGGTTAAGAGTTATTTGCAATCAGGTAATGGTTTTGAAATGGTACACGGTACATTTTTCATTCCTGAACCAAAACTCTTACTTAGTCACAGCTCGTCCTAATTCGTATACAACGTACTGATTTAGACTGACACCTTCCTCAGATGCTCTGCGGGAGAGTTGTCGATGCAGACTCTTCGGCATACGAAGGCGCAGCTGCCCCGAATATTCTTCCTGGGGTTCCTTGATATCAACACCATCCTCGATTGCTGCCATCAACCATTCTCTCTTCGCATCTTCAGACATGGTCTTAGCTTCATCCAAAGACTCTACGCATGTAACACAACCAGGTAGATCAGGAAAATATAAAGTATATCCCCCTTCTTCTTCGTCCGGAACAATCACCATTCTGTATGGCAGTTTCATATAATCTTCAATTGTTTTCTTTGGATTTTTTATATTTGTTTTCATCTTCATTCCTCCGGAGTTTCTTCCTGATTAAATGTCTCTCTCATTACAACTCTTTTCACAAGCTCAATATATACCTTTTTAATCGGGCTGTGTCTGGGAATCGTCACCGGATTACATCCTTTCTTTCGGAATGTAACATGACTGGATCCTCCGCTTGTTTCGTTGGAATTATATCCATATGCTTTCAGTATTTTCGAAAGTTCATCATAACGAATTGACGAGTCAAGTCGGTACAGTCTCTCAATCAGTTTTTCCCATTTTGCCATATATACACCTGTCAAATTTAATATCTATAAACATTATAAATGACACCGTATGCGGTGTCAAATAATAGCTCGTTTAGATTTATGGGTTTTACAGTGCCAGGTACCTATAGGGTATCACTTTGTTTCGGACTTTTTGCATTCACCTGTCTCCTGGGATTTATGTCATTCTCTGAAATATGTGCAAACAGAATCAGCCGCAGCAAGGTATTTATAAACGCTATAAGAATTATCGATATCGCAGTTATCTGTTTCGGAATGCTCACATCTATCGTCGGCCTGGATCTTGGAGCTCTTTGGGATCTTTCTGATTTTGCCAATATTTTGATCGCTTATTGCAACATTCCGCTTCTATACATTGGCTTCAAATATGTTAAGAAGGCAACTGTTCACTTCGAGTCTAAGGATGACACACCGTTAAGTTCGGCTGTGATCGGGGTCGATGTCCCTGTATGGGATGATAAGGCCCGGGCAAACTGATTTTTGGGATTGGCATCTTAGAAACATAAAAGTGGGCCACACCATATTAGTGCGGCCCACTTTTTCTTTGTAGGTCGTGACCATGTGCCGCGCGCTGCTTCAAGTTTTGCCGGCAGCAAAACGATCAAGCGCGTGGCACACAAAACCACCCGCTATGCGGGTGGGTGTTCAAGTGATTCTCAAGTCAAAAGAAATAATAGTCTATTATTCAAAAAGAATTCCCACTTTATCAAAAAAAGAATAAAAGCAATTGACGATATGTGATAAAACACATATTATTGAAGCTATAGAGGAAAATAATGAACGAATATAACACAATATTCTATGAAACCGCTGATGGAAATAACAAATGGATTTATAAAGAAAGCTCAGAAAACACCTAAACAAGAAATCGAATTAGCAAAAACATATAGGGCTGATTATTATGCCAGGAAGGAGAATAAATGACAACCTTAAATGACTTCATAGAGGAGCAGCTTAAAGACCCTGTTTTTAAAGAGAAATATGATGCACTTGAACCTGAGTATTCTCTAATTCAGGCATTGATTGATGCCAGAAAAGAAAATGGAATGACACAAAAACAATTGGCAGATGCCACAGGAATATCACAGGCTGATATCAGCAGATTGGAACATGGAACCGGAAATCCATCTGTAAAGACTCTACAAAGAATAGCTCAGGCATTGCATATGGCCTTAAAAATCGAATTTGTGCCACAAAAAGAAACGGGTATAGGTTAAAACAATTGACACACAGTTAACTTGACAAACTCTGAACACCATAGGTGCTGTTCACAGTGACAGGCACCTATGGTCTGGTTACCGATATCAGATGAAGTTATGTTAAAAGAACATACATGCTTTTTGTCAATATATATCGGCAATATTTTGAAATATTGCCGATATATATATTGATGCCAAAATTAGTAGATGCTATACTTTATATATCAGATCAATAATCCTATTTTATGGTGAAATATATGAAGAATATGGCTTTTCTAGAGAAAAATGATAGCAAAAAACAATATACAAGACGTGAACTATATGACCTAGTTGCGGATAATTCGAATGAGTATACATATAATTCGTTTAACTGGGATCTGAAGCGTTTGATTGCCGATGGAGTAATATTTAGACACAGTAGGAATTCTTATAAGATCGGCAATGCAGATAGAAAGAACTATAATCCGAAATATTCTGAGAGAGCAGAAGCAATAATAGCATTTATGGAAAAAAATTATTCGGATACGGAATTTTCATTATTTGAAACTTCTATGCTGAATGAATTTCTTAATCATCAAATTGCAAAGAATACTATTTTTCTCTATGTCGAAAAAGAATTAAGTGATTTTATTTTTAGAGATATGTCTGAATTAAGGACGGAGAATATTCTACTAAATCCCAAAAAAAACGATCTTAGCAAATACTGGAAGTCTGATACGATTATAATAATTAATAGAATCAGTGAAGCTCCGCATGGTAAGGAAAATCGATACGACACACCTTTAGAGAAACTGTTTGTGGATCTCATTGCTGATGTGGCACTCATGAATATGTACAGTAAAAGCGAATATCCGGAAATGCTACGTATTGCAAATGATAAATACTATATTGATACAAAGAAACTTTTCAGATATGCCAGAAGGCGGGGAAAGTCACAGGAAATACAGAAAATTATGACTGATGGAGGAATGGGAATTTGATTTTACCTGAGAATTATTCTCTCGAACATATTGATGGACTTGCGAAAAGATATGGAAGCGACAGATTCATTGCAGAAAGAGCAATGTATGCTTTTGGATTATTAGAAGCGATCAGTAGGACCGGGCTTAAATTTACATTCAAGGGTGGAAGCTGCATTATGCTTTTGCTTGATAATCCAAAGAGACTTTCTACAGACATAGATATCATGGTAGATCCGGGAACTGATGTGAAACATTATATAGAGGAAGCCGGGAAAATATTCCCATTTGTAGATTATCAGGAAAGCATTCGTACCGGTCATGGAAATATAGAAAAAAGACATTTTAAATTTTTCTACCATTCGCCGATAATGAACGACACCATAACAATTCTCCTTGATGTACTTTACGAGAAAGAACATTATGCTTCTATAATTGAAAAACCAATAGAAAGCAGCCTTATTTTGACAGCAAATGATCCATTATACGTTAGGATGCCAAATGTAAATTGTATCCTTGGTGACAAACTCACTGCTTTTGCTCCTCATACCACCGGTATTCCATTTATGATAGACAAGGACATGGAAATAATAAAGCAGTTTCATGACTGTACAACTTTATTCCATGTCATGGATAATTTCACAGAAGTTAAGGAAACCTATAGAGCTGTGGCAAATACAGAAATGACATATCGAAACCTTGAAATCAAGATAAGCGACATTCTTGAAGATACGATAGAAAGCTGTATGTGTATTATAGGAAATGGAAGAATTAATGCGTCGGAATATGACATATACAACTCTGGCATTGATCGTATTCAAGGACATCTATTTGATTTTGATCTTAACAGAAATACTATCGCTTACAGTGCCTGTGAGTTAATGTATCTTTGTTCCTGTATATATAGAAACACTGACACTTGTGATAATGCTATGAAAGCAGACTCTAAGGATAAGGTTGATTTAAGCAACAACAAGGTATCAAGGGCGATTGGATATATTCGAAAGGCTAATAAGACCGCCGGCTTATATCTGAAGGAAGCTATTGCACTTTTGGGTGATGACTATGAGCGTCTACAGGAGCATGTTCAAGATCGTGCGTTGGAAAGAATTAAGAGAAAAGACGAATAAATAAGTATTAGGTGTACAGAAAAAGGATCGGACATTGTCCAGTCCTTTGCGTATTGACTATTATTAAGCAACAGGCTGAGGTTTAAACTTTCTAGTCAAGAATAGGCGTCTGTCACTGTGAACAATGGTTCACAGTGACAGGCACCTATGGTGTACATTTTCATATGCTTCTTTTGCTGAAACCGCACCATTTTACCATTGGTGACAGGCGCCTATGTGTAGTAAAAGGATAGTGACTGTTATTTACGTTATTTAACCTCTATTTTCAAAATATTCCGCTAATGACCCTGCTATCTTTTCAGGATTTCCATTTCGGACTGTTTGATAAATATCTCCGCTGGATGATTGCCAGATAAGAATACTATCAATCTGAAGATCCTCAACTAGATATAAATCACTTGGAATATTAATATTCTCTCCACGTAAGGCTTTAGTTGCTTGAATCACATTAAGCCTCGGAGACTTTGCAAATCCTGTGAATTCATGACCGTCAGCAGATGCTAGTCCGAACTCTAATAAGTATTGCTTATAATCTTTTGCAAATCTTAGACCAAGTTCTTCTTCTGCATTTTTTACTTCTTCTTCACTTGTTGGATTTAAGAAATATAAATCTGGTTGTTCTTTCAATTGTTTTGTAAATGAGTTCATTTATATTCCTCCTGCAAGAATATTTGCCATCTGTTTCCAGAACTGCTTACGAACAGTGGCAAATTCTGGTCGATTTATTTCTGAAACCAATTTAAACCCATGAAGTACCGGGTTATCATGTTCTGCTTTTGTTAGAATAGCAAGCGTAGCATCGGCATTTTGCCCTATATGATGAAGTTCATAGGATAGACCTTTTGAATCCAAAGGGGATAGACCAACTCTCATTCTTTCTAAATTTGTTCGTCCAAGATCATCAATTAGATTTAAATCTATATCAGTACGAATCAATGCAGTTTGACCGTTAACTAACTCTGGTTTTAGGTTGGCAGTTTTAAATACTTCATACTCTTTGTTAGTGTGAAACTGACGAATAACATCTAAAGGATATTCTGATTCACGTTGAATCATTGCCGCCTCGTTCATAGTGAGCCCATTAAGAGTTGCACCATGCAGAGCTATTGCCTCAGAAGCTCCACCGGCTACACTACCTCCTATTGCGCCCCACATAAAGCCTTCACTTCCAGAAAGAGCTGCAGACTTCAAAGCTGCATCCATATCTCCGGTTTGAATACCTGTGACAATACCTGAAGATGCTGCACCTATGGTTCCAGAAGATAAAGCCATAACGGTACCACTTTTCGCTGCACAGGCAAAAATCATACTCATCGCAGGAGCTCCAGCTCCTGCAGTAACAACTGAAACCGTAACACATACGAGTATGACACCGGTTCCGATAGCAACATTTCTTATAACTTTGTCGTAAGTATCGTCATAAGCCTCAAATTTTGTTACTACTGTATCTCCCTGATCTCCAAGGGTAAAAACATATCGTGTTCCTTCAAATTGAGAATCTAATTCTTCAAGAGTATATCCAAAGAAGATATTCGCTTGTGAATTATAAGCCAGCTCGTCAATGTATTCTTGTGAAATATAAACTGTGCTTACATCTTCAACAAAGTATTTTTCAGTATCAATCTGAGCGAGAATATTTGTATATACTTCGTCTTTGACATATCTCTGAAGTCCATCAGAATCTAATGCAGCAAAGTTTGCTTCATAAGTAAACGGAGTAAGATCGGCATCCTCACCGGGAGCAATAGGGATTTCAGAAATATCACGATTCCCGCTTTTCGATTCGGGCTCTGATTCTTCTGCATATTGACTACTGTCTGTTACTACTGTCTGAGACTCTTCAATAATCGCAGTTGATTTATTTGTGTTTGTCTTTTCGGATTGAGTTTGTGTATAAGATTGAGAACATCCAGCAATCAAGATTATAACAGCAAGAGAAAAAGCTATGATTCTTTTCATGGTTTGCTACCTCCCTCGTTGTTACTATCATCAGATACAAAACTATTTTGTGTATTTTTTGACATCCTTTTTTTCCAAAAAATTACTCCACCCACAACAGAAGCGATTAAAAAAACAAATATAACAATTCCTGAGTTGCCACTTTTATTATTTGTTTCTGTACTAGCCATTTCATCAGATGTGAGATTAGCTTGTTTTGATTCTATCGTAGCCTGTTGAGATGTAGTTTCTTTTATATCAGAATCAATTATTTCAGGAGTTGTATGTTCAATCGCCATTTCTTCTGAATCCGTTTGTTCAGTGGTCGAGGATTCTGATTCTTCAATTACAGGCATAGTTATCGACCCATTTGGTTCCAGGGTTCCTCCTTCTGAAATCTTATTGTTGATTTCTTCTAGTGAATATCCGTTTGAGAGAGCATTATAAATGGCTGTATTTCCTACATAGATAGTCTTAATTGTCGGATTCGCACCTGTATATAGATTTTTAACAGTAAATACATACATACCTTCATCGGTATATGAGTCGCCATCTTTGGCGGGTCTATTGAATCTACTGTCAAGTGTGAATATTCCACCATTTTCTTTGATCACGAATCTTTCGACATCAATCGTTAGATATCGAGATCTGGCCATGTCCAATTTAAATCCATTAGCTGTAATTGCGCCATTTTTTAGTTCTGCACCTGTAGAAATATCAAACGGAAATACCATGCAGTTGCCATTTCGGATTTTAAATGTAAAGAAGATTCTGTAATTATTAAATGAACTTATCACATTACTCTTATCTTCTATTTCATAATCAAGAGCAACTTCATAGTCTCCCTCCTCAAATAATTCTACCTTAGTGTTTGCTCCTGTTCGTGCAGATGCAGCAAGATAATCAGTATATATTACTGGATCATGTTTAACTCCTTCGTGATCTGTGAAGCGGATAATTAGGGTTCCATGACGGAAGTTTGACTTTGGAACCTCAAACTGTTGATCATATGCATTTTTATCTTCACTTATTATAAGTTTTGAATTTCCATTTAATGCTTTTATATCCTGGCTTAAGTTAAACCAAAGTGTCACACGGTCACCCAAGTTCTTTAAGAAGACCGGAGTTTTATCTTTGCTATCTGTAGTTTCTCTTGTATATCCATTTACAAAAAAAGTTCCTATATTCCATCCAAAATGAGGATCTTTATTATTTATTGAAACATTGCCTGAGAATCCATTATCTAAACCTGTGTTAACTTTAGTTCCAAGTTCTTTTCTTGGAGTTGCATCTGGAGAAGTTGCATCACTTCTGTTCGCGAAACTATCAATCAAATAAAACGTATAAACATCAGCGTATCTTTTCTTTTCATAATTCTTTGTTGTTATTGGACCAAGAGTACTATCTGCGACACGTCTTTCAAATTCATATGCAATAATGATTCGATAATAACAACCATTAACTTGCTGGATTGGCTTGGTTGAATAAATATCAGGAGAGAAGGTACTCTTATCACCTGCAATATCTGTATACACCACATCTGTAATCCAATTATCTCCTGTCAATGATGTTTGGATTACAACAGCTCCCTTGAGAATATCTTTATCGATTTTTTCTCCGTTAATATCTTTGGATTTATCATCTATAATATGCCACTGAAATTCATCTGAGCCTGTATAAGTAGATGTAAAGTTAAATTTCAAAGACGTTGTTTCTTTTTGAACCTCATAGGCTTTAAACCCATTTACTACGTTAATAGATTTAATATCTCCGGTAAGGCTAAGTGTTCCGAGAGGACTTGTTGTCTTGTCTTCAGATGTTGCTCCATCAATCTCGTATTTGTTCTTATCTTCAAATATGTAGTGTTTGTTTGCTATAGATAAAGTGGTTGGGGCAGCGTTTGCAGTTATAATAAAATTCGTAGTCAACGAACCAATGATTAAGATAACTACTACTAACATGTCTTTTAATAGCTTCATTATTTTCTTCATATAAGCTTCTCCTATCTATGTAACCCAACAAAAAAGTGTCATACACTTTATATATTTAAGGTTTGTGTCATTAGATTATATCGGCTCAACCATGCTAATAATCAGTTTACATAGATTATAAAAACAATGATATATTACGCAGTTTGAGTAAATTTCCCCATCGGATATCACCAATCTTTCCTCACAACCTTCTTATACCTCTCCACCGACATCACCGGCTCACTCTCGTACTTCTCCACTCTTCTCTGCTTTCTTCCTCCCCGGCGCCGTAAAGCTATAGTACTCCGTCCAAATCTCCCCCACCAGCTCATCATAAAGATAGAAGCTTGTCTTCTTCTCACTCCAGTCATACTCCACGCTGTCAAAAACAATCTCCGACTCTCCGTTGTAGATCTCATACTCCGCCTCCGGAGCAGTTTTGATCCTTATACTCTTTCTAAGCTCACAGTAATCTGCCCGTGGCACGGTAATGAGCATCTGCGGCACTGCTTCTTCATCTCTCCTCTTAAGCGGTGTAGCATCCAGCGCCAGAACTCCGTTACTAAGCTCTTTTATAGTAAGGCGGCATCTTCTGTGCTTGATAAGTGTCCACTTTGTCCAGCCCGGAGAGTAGAACTTCACAGTCCGTCCTTTATCGACAAACTCCTTCCTGGTCTCTTCAAGGGCTTTCTGAATGTTGTTAAAGACTACGGTATCTCCGTAAAAGTTCAGGTCTATCCTCTTCCGGATGGCATAGTCTGCCTGCAGGTAGTAATAGTAAGCGGCCTCAGCATTAGCCTCAACACCGATGCCGTATCTGTAGACATTACCCATACGGAGGGCTGCATCGGCAAATTTACAGTCATCGCCCTTCATAAAGCGCTTGAGGTTCTGCTTGTAAACCTTCCAGTACAGATGATTTGCGGAATACTCGTCCTTTACCACTCCGTAGCCGTGAGCCAGCATATCGGCAAGCTTGTAGGTGCTCTCAAAGTAGGAGTAGGCGTGACCCACGCTGAAATACATGAACGCCTTGTCGTACTCCGGTACGCCGCCGTTGCACCTTCCGTAGTAGTAGATGTAACCGAGGGTATTGGCAGCCGAAGCATCTCCCGTCATCTGATAATATTCCTCGAAGGCATCCCTCGCCTTTTGCCAGTCATTCGGGTAGATCTTCGTTCCGCAGTAATAGCAGTAACCTCTCCGCTGTATGGAGCCGGGATCCCTCTTCACATCACACCAGTAGTCGAGGCTCTCCTTGAACAGCTTCTGTGTGGCCTCGGACTGTTTGTCGATATTATCATCATTGTACTGGGTAGTGATTTCATGCTTGATGAAATCGGAATACTCCTTCCCGCCGGATTCCACCCAGGTTCCCAGGATATCTTTAAAGGAATTAAGTTCATCCTCACAAATATCGTCAGGTTCACTTTCGTACAGTTCCCAATGAAGCTCATCCATCGCATCAAAAACATAGGCCAGGATGTTCTTCTCCGTCACCTCATCAACAACCCATCTCCGCATATCTTCAGGGAAGTGCATATCCTCCACCAGCAGCATGATGGTATCGATCCAACGGAAGACCTCCTCCACAGTCTTTCCGGTATAATGCTTAACTCCGGCATATAAGTCCTCCGTACTGATCCTGTACTCTTCAGAATCCTTTTTTGCCCTGTCATCGATCAGATTGGTTCCATTAGAAATCTCAGCAAGGCTAATGTCTCCACGCACGAATGCCCCGAGCTCTGATGTCTTTATCTTCGGCAGCTCAACCACCTTCAGTTCACTCTCTTTAAAGGTCAGATCTTCGGGATGTATAAGTGATTTGTCACAGAACGAAACGATAACATTGGATCTCTTCCGGCTGATTACTTCACCTACACGTCCGGTTTTTATGACTTCAACATAGCTTCCATCTTGAATATGTTCCATGCCTGCCTCTCTTCTGTAAAATTTAACTTTTCTTCTGTTTCGATATCTTAATTTTACTCGTGTGAAAAGCAAAAAATTGCACCACCGGGTTAAGTTTATAATCATTTAATAATTACAAAAAAATACCGTCAGAACCGGAGAAATTCCGGCTCTGACGGCTAAAGTTAAACGTTCACGTTGATAGGCACCTATGGTCCTGTGATATGGTTGGCCATCGACTTATTTGTTATATTAATTTTTCCCTGGAACCCGGTTACAGAATCCACTTATCTGTCGGAGTCAGACCGCCGAAGCCCCAGTCTTCATCGGAATTTTTTACTACCTGAGTAAAGCCGAGTTTTTCGAGAACACGGGCTGATCTGTTGTTTTCCGGAAGGGTGCTTGCCTGGATTATCTCTATGTTTGTTTGCGTCTCCAGATAGTCTATCATCGCTTTAACTGCCCTGGTACCGATGCCCCTGCCCCAATACTTCTCGGACAGTCTGAAACCGATACTTACCTTATGGATCCTGTCTGAAAATCCATAGAATTCTGCAATTCCTGCGAACTTATCGTCGACATATATTCCAAGTATCAGGGAGCTTTCCAGGCATTCATCATACAGATGGTCTATAACGTAAGTTACATCATCATATTTTTTCTCAAATAAAAATGTAGGTTCATATTCATACACAGCTGAAGAGGAAACAAAGTCTTTGAGATCTTCGGCATCTTTCTGTGTTATCCTGTCAAGTATGACCCCGTCATTCTCGATTCTGGGAATTATCGGAAAAAGGTTTTTGATCAATTCACTGGCCCCCCTTAAACCATGGCTGTAATTGCAGCCTCATAGGTTTTAAAGGTCTGCTCGTCGAAGAGGATCCAGGTGATGCTTTCCAATGCTCCTGCATTTTCATCCACAAATTTTTTTGCTGTATTTATCGCAGTTTCAGATGCCAGATTCAAAGGAAAATGATAGACACCGGTACCAAGAGAAGGAAGCCCGATTTTTTTTGCTTTATTGTCGGCAGCCAGTGTCAATATGCTTTTATAGCAGGAAGAAAGGAGTTTTACTTCATCATGCATACCGTCCTGCCATTTGGGAGCAGCGGTGTGAATGATAAAATCAGCATTGGCATCAAACGCACCGGTTATCCTGGCTTCACCGGTTTTACAACCACCCAGTTTTTTGACTTCCTGAAGAAGTTCCGGTCCGGCAATGGAATGGATGGCTTTACAAACACCGCTATCCAGATACAGGCTCTCGTCAGCGCCTATAACCAGTACATCCAAACCATCTATTTTTGTTATATCACCCTGTACAGCACAGATTTTGGTACCTTTATATTCTTTTTCCATTAAACTCTCCTCATCTATTAACGCTGTTTTTGAGCCTGAATATCTGACACATAGATGTACATCTATCCGGCTCCTAGTATTAACGCTGCTTTTTGAAGCCTTAATATCTGACAGACAGATGTACATCAGATCGGCTCCGTTTTTTTATCGCTTTCAGACTTCTGCAGCTTTCTGAGCGTTTTTCTTCAATGTAACAGCATCTACTTTTCCGTTGGCAAGAGTGGGCAGCTTGTCGTATATCATAAATCTTCTGGGAATCTGGTAATCGGACAAACGGTTCTTTAAAAATGCAACAAGTTCTGCTTCATTGTATTCAGGCTGACCCTGAGTGTTTTTCTTGAGGCTGATGCATGCCACGGCAACTTCCCCGTCCTTTTCATCGACTATACCTACTACTTTGACATCAGAAACAGGTGCATATTCCGCAATCACACTACCCACAGCATTTGGTTCTATGGTT
>Ga0256404_1002686_pt1 | contig 38556 bp, 32 predicted proteins | sample RumenRJG_01DNA_FD_185990 | JGI IMG/M metagenome (GOLD analysis project Ga0256404, IMG submission 185990) | Bovine rumen microbial communities from Lethbridge, Alberta, Canada - RJG_01 | ecosystem: Host-associated > Mammals > Digestive system > Stomach > Rumen | place: Canada: Alberta | collected...
ACGGGGTAAGGGGAAGGTGTCTGCATACAAGTCATGTCAAGCGTTTCTAAGCCTAGAGTCAGACACAATCGTCACAAGCAAGGGCTAAATCTGACACTCGAAAAATTATCTGCGGATTTTAGGCTTTTAATCCATTATTCACAATTCGCAATCCATAATTCATGATTCTCAATTATTTTTAGTACCTTTGCGGCCATGTTTCGCAATTTTGTGACATACGTGTTGCTCATAGTGGGGCTTGTGGCGGGGGCAGAGCCGGCCGACTCGGTGCGCCGCGGTGGATTCTTCCAGAAGGTCAAGGACTATCTGAGCCTGGACAACGACACGGCAAACACTACTCCAAAGCGTTTTAGCATCAGCTTCTTGGGAGGCCCAAGCTATGCCAATGACTCACGCTTCAGCCTGGGAGTGGCAGGAATGGCGCAATATCGCCTCAATGGTTGCGACACCATACAGCCTAGCTATGCCACCATCACCAGCAACATTACCACTGCCGGATTCTGGAAGCTGGGCATCGAAGGATCGATGTTCTTCCCACGCGAGAGCAAACGGCTCAACTATGAGATGGAGGTGGAGTATGCGCCCCGCGACTTCTGGGGCATGGGCTACTATCGCGGCAACAGCGACCGACACACACAGCTGCACCAGCACAACTACAAGGTCAAGGGCGAGTTCCTCTTTCGTCTGGCCGAGGACTTCTATGCCGGCCCGATGTTGCAGTGGGACTATGCAAGCAGCGGTGCCATTGAGGATGAGGAACTGCTTGATGGCCAGGATCACGTGGTGCGAAACTATGGCTTCGGTGTCACTTTGCAGTACGACAGCCGAGACCTCATGACCAATGCCTACAGTGGCGTATATGTCTATCTCAACCAGGTGTTTCGCCCCAAGTTCCTGTGGAACCGCTACGCCTTCTCCACCACCGACTTCGAAGCCTGCTACTACCATAAGGCATGGCGAGGAGCTGTGATTGCCGGGCAAGTGACAGCATTGTTCAACCTGGGCAACCCCTCCTGGGCAATGATGGCACTGATGGGTGACAGCGAGAGCATGCGTGGCTACTACAGGGGACGATACCGCGACAAGCACATGACCACGGCACAGGTCGAGATTCGGCAGTACATCGGGCGTCGATTCGGAGCCGTCGTGTGGGGTGGGGCGGGCAGCGTATTCCACGACAGCAACTCGTTCAGGCACTGGATGCCCAACTATGGGGTGGGCTTGCGCTGGGAGTTCCGCCGCAGGGTCAACATACGCCTCGACTATGGATTCGGCAAGCGAGGCCAGTCGGGATTCATGTTCAACATCAACGAAGCCTTCTAACCCCCCTCGCTCCCATCGAATGCTCGAATGCTCGCCCACATCGAATGCTCGAAAAAAAACTAACCAATGAAACTGTTAAAAAACCAACATATCCTTTTCTGGCTGTTTCTGGCAATGTTGATATTGCCCAACCTGTTCATGTTTTTCACCGAGTCGACAGGGACACTGACCCGTGTGGTCAATATCTTGTTGCCATTGGGAGCCTATTGGCTGGCCATGACGCTCAAGGCCAAGCCTGGCCACATGTTCTGGTGGCTCTTCTTCTTTCATTTCCTGGCCGCCTTCCAGATTGTGCTGCTCTACCTCTTCGGCGAGTCGCCCATCGCCGTCGACATGTTTCTCAACGTCATCACCACCAACCCCACCGAGGTGGGCGAGCTGCTCTCGCAGCTGCTGCCGTCGGTCATCTTTGTCATCGTGGTCTATGGCACGGGCATCGCACTGAGCATCGTCTCCATCCGCAACCGGGCCACCCTGCGCGAGGCGTTCCGCCACAACCAGCGCATCATCGGCGGGGCGGTGCTGGCCGTCGGACTTGTCCTGCTCGGCGTCAATTGCGTCAAGGACAAGCACTTCGTCATCCAGGACGACATCTTCCCCGTCAACGGCACCTACAACTTCCTCCTGGCCTTTGAGCGGGCCTATCAGTCGGCCAACTATCACAACACGTCGGCGGGCTTCAAGCACGATGCCGTGCTCACGCACCGCGACTCGGTGCCCGAGGTCTACGTCCTGGTCATCGGCGAGACGCTCTTTGCCGACCACATGGCACTCTATGGCTACGACCGCCCCACCACGCCGCACCTGCAGGGCGACTCCATCGCGCGCTCGCTGGTCTATTACCGCGATGCCATCACCATGAGCAACACCACACACAAGAGTGTGCCACTGCTGCTCACACCCGTCGCCAGCCAGGGCGACTACGACAGCCTCTACTGCGAGCGGGGACTTATCAGTGCCTTCGAGGAGGCCGGGTTCAAGACCTCGTTCTACAGCAACCAGCGGCGCAACGGATCGTTCATCGACTTCCTGGGCTGCGAGGCACAGGACATACATTTCATTAAGGACAGTCTGCCGCTCACGGCCAACCCCTACGACGAACAGCTGGTCACACTCCTCGACCGCCGCCTCAAGGCCCAGTCAACTCAGCCCCTGCTCATCGTGCTGCACTGCTACGGCTCGCACTTCGAGTACCGCGACCGCTATCCCGCACAGCGACAGGTGTTCGGCGACACTGACTATCCCACCGCCGAGCGTAAGTACCGCCAGCAATTGGTCAACGCCTACGACAACACCGTCGCCTATGCCGACTATGTGCTCAGCCGCGTCATGGCCACGCTCCACGCCAGTGGCCGCCGCGCGGTCATGCTCTACACCAGCGACCATGGCGAGGACATCTTCGACGACAGTCGCGGACGCTTCCTCCACGCATCGCCCATCCCCACCTACTACCAGCTGCGTGTGCCCTTCATCGCCTGGGCCACCGACTCATGGCGCGAGGCACACCCCGCGCAGTGGCAGACGCTGGCCGCCAACGCGCAGCGGCCCATCTCGACCAACATGGTGATGTATCACACCCTGCTCGACATGGCCGGCATTCGCACCCGCTTGCTGCGGCCCGACCTGGCGCTGGACAATGCGGCTTTCAAGCCCGTACAGCGGCTCTATGTCAACGACCACAACGAGCTACGCACCCTCGACAACTGCGGCCTCAAGCCACTCGACGTCGACCAGTTCGCCAAGCACCGCCTCCAGTACCCCTAACCGCTGCTCGCAACTCCAGAACCTCTGGGAACTCTGGGATTTCTGGGAGCCCTGAGAGGTAGCATCCCCTCCCCTTTCCCAAAGGGGAGGGGTAGGGGTGGGGTTTCACTCCCAGCCCTCTCAGCCCTCCCAGCTCTCCCAGTCCTCCCAGGCTATTTCATGCGCAGGGCGTGCAGGCTCAGCGGGATGGCCAACGCGAACGAGATGGCATCGGCCACGGCCTGCGCCATCTCGATGCCCGGCAAGCCCAGCAGCCAATGCCCCAGAAACAGTGCCGGAAGGAAGAAGATGCCATGGCGGGCCGAGGCCATAATCACAGCGGGAATGGTGCGGCGGATGTTCTGCAGATACATGTTCGACATCACGATGAATCCGCTCAACGGAAACGACAGGCACTGATAGCGCAGCACCTCGGCACCTATCTCGACCACACGCGCATCGTGCGAGACAAACAGCTCCACCAGTGGGCCAGCCAGCACATAGCCGGCCACAGCCAGTACCGAGCAGTAGAGGGTCAACACCTCAACACTGTGCCAGAACGCGGCACGCACGCGGTCGTAGTGACCCGCGCCGTAGTTGAATCCGCACACCGGCTGGAATCCCTGGCCATAGCCTATCATCGCAGCACCGGCAAGCATGGCGATGCGTCCCACCACCGAGAAGGCGGCAATCGCCTCATCGCCATGATACGATGCCATCAGGTTCAGACAGATGACCGAGATGCTCATCAGACTTTGGCGGGCCAGCGACGGAAGGCCACCGGCTGCAATCTCGGCATAGCGGTGCAGGGTGGGGCGGAACTGACGCAAACGGATGGGAAGGCCGCCATTGCGACCTGTCAGAAACAGCATCAGCACAAATCCGGACAATTGCGACACCGCCGTGGCCAGTCCAGCGCCGCGGATGCCAAGCCCCAGGCCGAAGATGAGCAACGGGTCGAGCGCGATGTTCAGCAAGGCACCCGACAGGATGCCCAGCATGGCCAGCGACGCATTGCCCTGCTGGCGCATCTGGTTGTTCATCGTGAAGCACCCCATGATGAACGGAGTGCCTAATAATATATAGGTGAAATAGTCGCGGGCGAATGGCATGATTGTCGCCGTAGAACCCAGAAAGTGCAGGATGGGATCCATCAGGGCAAAACCCACTGCCGCAAGCAGCACACCCGTGCCCACCGACGACACCAACCCCACCGAGGCCATCATGCCGGCCTGGTCGATGTCCTGGCGGCCCAGCGCGCGAGAGATATAGTTGCCCGACCCTTGACCGAAGAAGAACGCGATGGCCTGTATCAGCGTCATGTAGCTGAACACGATGCCCATCGCTGCAACCGACTGCGTGTTGATCTGACCCACAAAGAACGTGTCGGCCAGGTTGTAGATGCCCGACACCAGCATGCTCACAATCGACGGCAGCGCCAACTGCGTCACTAGACGGCTCACCGGCTGGGTGGTCATCTTCAAAAACTTCTGATGCTGGGCCTGCGTGGGTTTCATTGTCGGTTCTCAAAAAAAGCGTGCAAAGTTACAGCTTTTTGACCCAACAACCATCAGCCTGAATCCAAAATTTAGTTTTTTTCATTTTTCTGCCGCCCGCCATCTTCCGCTTTCTTTTCCGAGAGGGGGCGGGGTGGGGTGACTCGGTTTTTTGTAAGCCGTGACATTGTCGCGGCCGTGAGCACGCAAGTCTGCCATAATGCCAGTGAGCACTGTGCATTGACCGTCATGCACGATGGCAAAGTGACATCTTGTCAGAGACAAGGGCGGCAGCTTTGGCATTTTTCGCGTTGGCACGGCATTTGCTCAACTCATTGCGGTTGCTCATCGCGAGCGGCCAAGACATTCATCAGATTATTAACAAACAAAAAAGATAAGACAATGGGAAAGATTATTGGTATCGACCTGGGAACCACCAACTCGTGTGTTTCCGTTCTTGAGGGCAAAAACCCCGTCGTGATCCCCAACAGTGAGGGACGCAACACTACGCCGTCGGTCGTGGCGTTTAAGGAAAATGGTGAGCGCATCGTCGGTGACCCCGCTAAGCGTCAGGCCATCATGAACCCCACCGGAACTGTGTTCTCGATCAAGCGTTTCATGGGCGAGACGATGGAGCACGTCACCAAGGATGTCGAGCGCATGCCTTATAAGGTGGTCGCCAACAGCAACAACCAGCCGCGCGTCGAGATTGGCGGACGTCAGTACACCCCACAGGAGATCTCGGCCATGGTGCTGCAGAAGATGAAGAAAACTGCCGAGGACTACCTCGGAACCACCGTCGACAGCGCCGTCATCACCGTGCCGGCATACTTCGGCGACGCACAGCGTAAGGCCACCATCGAGGCCGGTGAGATTGCCGGACTCAAGGTCGAGCGCATCGTCAACGAGCCTACTGCAGCCGCTCTGGCCTACGGCCTGGACAAGACCGACGATGACAAGCGCATCGCCGTGTTCGACCTGGGTGGCGGCACATTTGATATCTCGATTCTTGAGCTCGGTGGCGGCGTGTTTGAGGTCAAGTCGACCAACGGCGACACCCACCTGGGCGGCGATGACTTCGACCAGCGCATCATCACTTGGCTGGCCGACGAGTTCCAGAAACAGGAGGGCATCGACCTGCGTCGCGACCCCATGGCACTCCAGCGACTCAAAGAGGCTGCCGAGAAGGCCAAGATCGAGCTGTCCAGCTCGACCAGCACCGAGATCAACCTGCCCTACATCACCCAGCAGGACGGCATGCCCAAGCACCTGGTCAAGACGCTGAGCCGCGCCATGTTCGAGCAGCTGTGCGACGACCTGATCCAGGCCACCATCCGTCCGTGCGAGCAGGCGCTGCGCGATGCCAACCTCAGCACCAGCGACATCGACGAGGTCATCCTGGTGGGCGGCAGCACGCGTATCCCCGCCATCCAGCAGATTGTCGAGCGTTTCTTCGGCAAGGCACCGTCTAAGGGCGTTAACCCTGATGAGGTGGTCGCCGTCGGCGCAGCCATCCAGGGCGGCGTCATCAGCGGCGAGCTGCATGATGAGGGCATTGTCCTGCTCGATGTCATCCCCCTGTCGGTGGGCATCGAGACACTGGGCGGCGTGATGACCAAGCTCATCGATGCCAACACCACCATCCCCGTGCGCAAGAGCCAAGTCTTCTCGACAGCGGCCGACAACCAGCCCGAGGTCGAGGTTCATGTCCTGCAGGGCGAGCGCCCCATGGCCAAGGACTGCAAGACGCTGGGCCGCTTCCACCTCGACGGCATCGCTCCCGCACCCCGTGGCATCCCGCAGATCGAGGTCTCGTTTGACGTCGACAAGAATGGCGTGATCAATGTCAGCGCAAAGGACAAGGCCACCGGCAAGGAGCAGAGCATCCGCATCGAGGCCAGCAGCGGACTGACCGACGACGAGATCCAGCGCATGAAGGACGAGGCTGCAGCCAACGCCGCTGCCGATGCCAAGGAGAAGGAGCGCATCGACAAGCTCAACGAGGCCGACGCTCTTATCTTCCAGACCGAGAAGACCATGAAGGAGGCTGGCGACAAGCTGCCTGCCGACCTCAAGTCGCAGATCGAGACCGCACTGGGCAAACTCAAGGATGCCCACAAGGCTCAGGACCTCGCTGCCATCGACGTGGCCAAGAAGGAGCTGGAGGATCTCTTCCAGAAGATGTATCAGGCTGCCGGTGCCGCAGGCGCACAAGGTCAGCCCGGTGGACCGCAAGGCCCCTTCGGCGGCGCTCAAGGCCCCTTCGGCGGACAGCAAGGCCCGCAGCAGGGCGGCAACCAGAACGGCGGAGCCGAGGATGTCCCCTTTGAAGAAGTGAAATAAAAACCGTCTCATAACATGATCAGCGGGTGTTGCCCCAAAGGCAACACCCGCTTTTTTACCCCCTGCCCATCCCAACGTGCCATAAGATCAACCCCCGGGGAAGGGTGGCAGGGATGTGTGCGCATCGTTTTTGCGTAAGCCGCGGCATTGTCGCGGCCAAGCACCAGCAAGGTCGTCCACCTCAGGCGTGTGGGCAACCGAGCCCGGAGAATATTGCAATCACAAAATCTGAACACAAAAAATAACGCTCAATTTTCAGTTCTCGACAAAAAGCAGTAACTTTGCAGTTTCAATTGCAAATACCGCTTTTTGAACGATATGGACAAAATCAGAAACTTCTGCATCGTCGCGCACATCGACCATGGCAAGAGCACGCTAGCCGACCGATTGCTCGAGTACACCAACACCGTGGTGGGCAAGGACATGCAGGCGCAGGTGCTCGATGACATGGACCTCGAGCGCGAGCGCGGCATCACCATCAAGAGCCATGCCATTCAGATGGACTATGTGCTTGACGGAGAGAAATATACGCTCAACCTCATCGACACCCCGGGACACGTTGACTTCTCCTACGAGGTGTCGCGCTCCATCGCCGCATGCGAGGGCGCGTTGCTCGTGGTCGACGCCACACAGGGCGTGCAGGCACAGACCATCAGCAACCTGTATATGGCCATCGACAACGGCCTGGAGATTATTCCCGTCATCAACAAGATAGACATGGACAGCGCCCACCCCGATGAGGTCGAGGACGAGATTGTCGAGTTGCTGGGTTGCGACCCTAGCGAAATCTTGCGCTGCAGCGCACGCACCGGCGTGGGCATCCCCGAGATCATGGAGGCCATCGTGCGCCGCATTCCCGCCCCCAAGGGTGACCCCGAGGCTCCGCTGCAGGCCTTGATCTTCGACTCAGTGTTCAACCCCTTCCGCGGCATCATCGTCTACTTCAAGATTCTAAACGGTACTCTTGGCAAGAACGACTTTGTCAAGTTTGTCAACACCCAGAAGGAGTATCACGTCGACGAGATGGGCGTGCTCAAGCTGCAGCTGTCGCCGCGTGACCGACTCAGTGCCGGCAACGTGGGCTACATCATCTCGGGCATCAAAAACTCGGTCGAGGTGCGTGTGGGCGACACCATCACCCATGTGCAGGCACCTTGCGACCGGGCCATCGAGGGCTTCCAGGAGGTCAAACCCATGGTGTTTGCCGGTGTCTATCCCATCGAGCCCGAGGACTTCGAGAACCTGAGGGCCTCGCTTGAGAAGCTGCAGCTCAACGATGCCGCCCTGACGTTCACCCCCGAGTCGAGTGTGGCGTTGGGTTTCGGTTTCCGCTGCGGTTTCCTGGGGTTGCTGCACATGGAGATTGTGCAGGAGCGGCTGAGCCGCGAGTTCAACATGGAGGTCATCACCACCGTGCCCAATGTGTCCTATAAAGTCTATGACAAAAAAGGCAACATGACCGAGGTGCACAACCCCGCCGGACTGCCCGATGTCACCCTCATCGAGAAGATTGAGGAGCCATACATTCGCGCCAGCATCATCACCCTGAGCGAGTTTATGGGACCCATCATCACCTTGTGTCTGGCTAAGCGCGGCGAACTCGCCAAGCAGGAGTACATTTCGGGCAACCGCATGGAGTTGACCTTCGACATCCCCCTGGGCGAGATCGTCATTGACTTCTACGACAAGCTCAAGAGCATCTCGAAGGGCTATGCGTCGTTCGACTACTATATCAACGGCTTCCGCGAGTCCAAACTCATCAAGCTCGACATCCTGCTCAACGGCCAGCAGGTCGACGCACTGAGCGCGCTCACCCACGTCGACAACGCCGTGTCGTTGGGCCGTCGCATGTGCGAAAAACTCAAGGACCTGATTCCGCGCCAGCAGTTTGACATCGCCATCCAGGCAGCCATCGGGGCCAAGATCATCGCCCGCGAGACGGTGCGCCAGGTGCGCAAGGATGTCACAGCCAAGTGCTATGGCGGCGACGTGAGCCGCAAGCGCAAGCTGCTTGAGAAGCAGAAGGCCGGCAAGAAGCGCATGAAGCAGATCGGCACCGTCCAGGTGCCCCAGAAGGCCTTCCTCGCCGTCCTCAAGCTCGACTAAGGCCACCAGGCCACTCGAAAACTCACTCGACCGACTCGAATGCTCGACCACTCGACTGCTCGAATGTTCGCCCGCTCGAAACCTCGAATGCTCGAATGTTCGCCCGCTCGAAACCTCGAATGCTCGAATGTTCGCCCGCTCGAAACCTCGAATGCTCGAAAATAAATTATAAATTATAAATTATGAATTAATCTAAGATGAAACCATCGATTCCTAAAGGCACGCGCGACTTCTCGCCCATCGAGATGGCCAAGCGAAACTACATATTCAACACCATTCGCGAGGTGTTTCAGCTCTATGGATTCCAGCAGATTGAGACACCCGCCATGGAAAACCTCTCGACCCTGATGGGAAAATATGGCGAGGAGGGCGACAAACTGTTGTTCAAGATTCTGAACAGCGGTGACTTTCTTAAGGACGCCCCGGCCGAGTTGCTGGAGCAGCGCGACTCGCTGCACCTGACCAACAAAATCAGCGAGAAGGGGTTGCGCTACGACCTGACGGTGCCATTCGCACGCTATGTGGTGCAGCACCGCAACGACCTGCAGATGCCGTTCAAGCGCTATCAGATACAACCCGTGTGGCGGGCCGATCGGCCGCAGAAGGGGCGTTATCGCGAGTTCTATCAGTGCGATGCCGACATCGTGGGCAGCGACTCGCTGCTCAACGAGGTCGAGCTGGTCACACTCATTGACGAGGTGTTCCGCCGCTTTGGGGTGCGCATCGTCATCAAGCTCAACAACCGCAAGGTGCTCAGCGGCATCGCCGAGGTCATCGGTGCCCCCGACCGTCTCATTGACATCACCGTCGCCATCGACAAGATGGACAAGATCGGTCTCGACAACGTCAACGCCGAGCTGCTGGAAAAAGGCCTCGACCAGAACCAGGTCGACGCACTGCAGCCCCTGCTCACGCTGGACGGCACCACCGAGCAAAAGCTTGAGACGCTCGGTCGCCTGTTGGCCAACAGCGAGGTGGGATGCAAGGGCATCGACGAGTTGCGTTTTGTCATCGACCATGTGGCACAGCTAGGCACCACCGCCACCGTCGAGCTGGACGTGTCGCTGGCGCGCGGCTTGAACTACTACACCGGCACCATCCTCGAGGTCAAGGCTGTGGATGTGGCCATCGGCAGCATCACCGGCGGCGGTCGCTACGACAACCTGACGGGCGTGTTCGGCATGCCGGGGCTGTCGGGAGTGGGATTCAGTTTCGGTGCCGACCGCATCTTTGATGTGCTCAACGCGCTCGACCTCTATCCGGCCGACACTGTGGCTTCTGCTAAGGTGCTGTTCATCAACTTTGGCGAGCGCGAGGCTGTTGCCTCACTAGGCCACGTCATGGCCCTGCGGCAGGCTGGCATCAGTGCCGAGTTGTTCCCCGACACGGCCAAGATGAAGAAGCAGATGAACTATGCCAACGACCGCCACTTCCCATACGTGGCCATCGTGGGCGAGACCGAGCTGGAGCAGGGAACCGTCACGCTCAAGAACATGGTCACTGGCGACCAGCAGCAGCTCACTCGCGACCAGCTTATCGCCGCCCTCAAGTGATTCCGTTTTGGTTTTTAGACTTTAGACGTTAGTCGTGACAACAATTAACAACTGACAACAAACAACTAAAAAGGTGTTTGAACAACTCATGCAACTGCCGCTCTTTCAGGGAGTGAGTCCGCAGCAACTGTCGGCATTGGTCGAGAAGATGCCGTTTCACTTCCTGAAGTATCGCGATGGTGAACCCATCATCGCCGAGGGTGACACTTGCACACACATCCGCTTTGTCGTCTCGGGCAGCGTCAGGGTGCAGATGCAGTTTCGCCACCTGCAGGTGCAGGTCAGCCAGACGCTTGACGCACCCAACGTTCTGGCACCGGACTACCTGTTCGGCCTCGACACCACCTATCCCTTCACCGTCACGGCGCAGGGCGAGTGTGGCATCATGCAGTTGCTCAAGGCCGACTATGTCCGCGTGGTCCAGAGCGACAAAGTGTTCTTGTTCAACATTCTCAACTACCTGTCGCGCAACAGCCAGCGATTTTCCACCGGTTTGCTCGACATCAAGCATGGTTCGGTCATCGAGCGCATCGCGCTCATCATCGCTGTGGTCACCTCGCAGCAGTCGCAAGATGTGCAGTTCGATTTCCTGCAGAAGGACTTCTGCACGCTGCTGGGCACACAGCGTACCACACTGATTCATGCCCTGGACGACCTCAAGCAAGAGGGACTCATCGACTACGACACCACTCAAATCAAAGTTTTGGATTTAATAGCTCTCCGACAAAAGATATGAAACACATCACCTATACCACCAGCGGCACATGCTCGCAGCAGATTGACATCATGCTCGACGACAACGACATCGTCCAGCAGGTCGCATTCCTGGGCGGTTGCAACGGCAACCTGCAGGGCATCGGACAGCTCGTGCGCGGCATGCACCGCGACGAGGTCATCAGGCGTCTGCAGGGCATACGTTGCGGCTATAAGGCCACATCATGCCCCGACCAGCTGGCACGCGCGCTGCAGCAGCAGTGACTCGCCTGCCCCGGCAATGTTGTGTGAGCATTGTTTTTTTAGTAAGCCGCGGCATCGTCGCGGCCAAGCATCAGCAAGGTTCAGCGCCTCAGGCGTGGGGAAACCTGCCGCCCTCAAGCCACAACCCCTCCCCTTTTGCGAAAGGGGAGGGGTTGTGGCGTTGGTGACAGCGCGTCAGAAGCGGATGCCCACCAGGGCTGTGAAGTCGATGAGCGAACTGGTGAAGTTCTGGTGCACTGACTTGAAATGGTGCAGCTCGACATTGCCCTGCAAGCCAGCAAACATCTTCTTGTGGTTATAAACCAGGCCGGCACGCAGGCGGCAGTTCATCGAGAACGCACTGGCCTTGTCGCCGACAATCTCAGTCAGCAGGTGGCGGTAGCCCAGATAGGGAGCCACCGTGACATTGAGCAGCCACTTCTTGGGCTTGATGGCCCAGTTGTAGCCATATCCCACCAGCAGGCAGTAGTCGTTATAGCGATAGCGAGGCACCTGGCTCAATTCGGCCTCGGTGAACTCGGCGCGCACGTCGTCGGGCAAATCATTGACGTCGACGGTCAGGTCGTGGTGCTGGATGCTGAAGCCAGCAATCAGCGAGCCCGCGCTGCGCTTCTGATATTTCGAGAAACAATAGGCGGCCGCCTGAGCATAGTGGCGGTTGTTGAAAAAGTAGTAGGCGCTCATGCCATATTGCTTGCGGTTGAGGCCGCTGAACTCCTTGTATTTGTGGCGCTTGTCGCTGTCAGGCAGCCTGTAGTGCAGCGTCGTGTTGCTGCGGTTCTCCATATAGTAGGCATCGGCGGCAAAGCGAGCGCAGGTGAACGAGAAGTCGACCTTCTTCGACAAGTCCTTGCCATGGATCAGGTTGGTGATTGCCATCGTGTAGCCCACACTCACTGCCATGAACGACAGCTGCACACCCAGGTTGCACGTCATCTTGCTCACCATGTCGAAACTGGAGCCCTCGGTCGGAAAGCCGTGATAGGTGTCGGCCCAGTTGTTGTTCTTCAACATCAGCTTCCAGTTCTTGCCCGTGCTCACCACATAGCTCGTGTCATAGCTGTTGAACGCGCGGTCGCCCCACTTGTAAGCCCGGTAGCAGAACTTGACAAAACGCGGATAGCCCATCGACTCGTCGTTGAAGTCGACCTTGCCGTGCTTCATCGCTCTGAACCAGTAACCCTTGTCGCGGATGGTGTCGTAGGGCTCGTTGAGCTTGTCCTCGATGCGCTGCTTGACCCGGTCGCGCAGTTGCTGAATCTTGTTGCGCTGCCGCACCGTGTCGACAGGCTGCTCGATCTTGTCGCGCTGCAGCACTGTGTCGACAGGTTGGTCCTGCGACCAGCAGCACAGCGGCAGCACCACCAGCAGGGCCAGTATAAATCGCTGTAGGTGTTTGATAGCTATCATTGCTGTGGATTTAATTCTTGCGGAGCTACACCCGCCTGACCCTCGCGCAGCACAAATGCGCGCCGGACGTCAAGGCATGCCATTTGATCGGTGATGACCGGCGACTCGCGCTGCTGTGTGTGCCCGAATATCTGATAGACATCGGGCAAACCGTTGTCGGCCTGCAACTCGTTGATATCGCCCCAAACGATGCTTCCGCCAGCATGAAAGCCGCCGCGTCGACGGCTCACATTGGCCAGCGCACGGATGCCGTCATCGCTGTCGAGCAGGCGGTTGAGGTGCTCGGCATCGGGCGTGCCGATGGTCTCGCGATTGGCCTTGAGCCACGCCCCGCACACACCCGAGTGGGTCAGCAGGTAGTGGTGGCCGTTGAGCGTCGTCTCCCATGCCAGGCTGAACAGCGAGCTGTGATTGGTAAACTGCTCGATAATCAGGAAGTCGCCTGCATACCAGTAGCGGCTGCTCATGGCCAGGCTGGCGAACTGCTTGCTGTAGTAGTGCATGTCGTGGTTGCCCAACAGCAGCACAACGTTGTCGTGGCACTCGGCATAGGCGATGATCTCACGGAAGTTGTTGAGGGCCGCCGGGTTGTCGATGCCCTCGCTGGGGTAGGGGTCGACATAGTCGCCCAAAAACACGATGGTGCCAAAAGCCTCGCTCTCAACGGCCGATTTCCAGAACGTGCGGCCGTGCACATCAGGAATAATCAGAATGTCATGATTGTCACTGCTCATCATTCAACTTGTCTACGATGTCCAGAATCATTTTCTCGACGATGGTTGACTCATAGCCCAGCGTGGCGGCATAGAGCTTGCACATTGCCAACTCTTTGTCGTCAAGGTCGCCATCGATCATCATCAGCGACACCATGTCCTCGAGATAACGCAACTTGTCGCTCTCCTCGTCGGGCAGTGCGATGTGCACGCTGCCGGGATTGTCAATCAAGTTGTTGAGCTCTTGTTGCGTCAGCTGTTCGCGCGATGCAACCGCGGCTATCAGCGCCAACTCGCTCTGAGTGGCTTTGCCGTCGGCCAACGCAAGCATTATCAGGTTCTTGACCTGCCCCAATCTCATGTTGTTCATCACTGTATTTAATTTTTAATTCATAATTCAGAGTGCATAATTCATACAGCATTATGCAATGAAGTCAAGCTTCGATGGTCGAGCAGTAGTAGCCATAGTCGTTGAGCATCGTGGCCAGGAACTGCTCCTGCGTGCCGCCCTGTGGAACGATGCCCAGCGTCTGCTGCATCTTCAGGGCCAGGCGGTTGATCAGCTCATAGCGGTCGACTTTGTCATAGCTCAGCACGCGATGGATCAGCTCGGCTTGATTCATGCTCAACTCGGCTGCCTCGTTGTAGGTCGGCACATAACCGTCCATCGTGTAGCTGTAGTCGGGCAGGGCGATATAGGGTGCCGATGTCTTGACAACCATCGTGCCGGCGGCCAGGTCGCCCAGACGCTGGCCTCGGCGCGTCAGCACAATCGATACCAGCCCCAGACCCAGGATAACGTCGATCGGAAACAGGATGAACCGCAGCAGGTAGCCTCCCAGCGTCGGACTCGTGCCGTCGATGTTCACCACACGCGTATGCATCACCGTCTTGCCGATGCTCTGACCGTTGTGCAGCAACTCCATCAGTGGGTGATAGAGCAGCACTGGCAGATAGATGGCAAAAAACAACGCGGCAAACTCATTCGAGTCTAGCGTGTCGTAGGCCGGAGAGTCCCACAGCAGGATGCCGGCGACGACACCGTAGGCTATCAGCACGATGTTGTCAATCAGCTGACCCAGCACGCGGTCGCCCAAGCTGCCGGGAGTCTGCTCGAGCGTCACATATTGTCCGGTCACTATATTGTTGGTCGCCATATCCGTTACCCGTTACCCATTACCTGTTACTTTTTTCGGCAAAGTTAATCATTTTCTCGCAAAAAAACACTAACTTTGCACACAAATCATCACACAACACCGAAAAACATCATGCGAGAGGCGGTTTTCATCAAACAGAACATCAGCAAATGGCGAGAATATGAGTATCTCATGACGGCCATTGATGCGCAGTCGCCTGACGAACTGGCCGACATGTACAACGACCTCACCGCCGACCTGGCATTCGCACAGACACACTATCCCAACTCGCGAATAACGCAATATCTCAACAACCTCACCCTGCAGCTGCACACCAGCATCTATGGCAACAAGCGCGAGAAGTGGTCGCGAGTGGCACGCTTCTGGTCGCACGAGGTGCCACTGGCCGTGTGGGATGCCCGCTGGCAACTGCTGTTGTCGTTGGCCGTCTTCCTGCTGTTTATCGGCATCGGCATCGTCTCGTCGCTCAACGATGTCGACTTCACACGACTCATCTTGGGCGACAGCTATGTCGACATGACCCTGCGCAACATCCAGGAGGGAGACCCGGCCGCCGTCTATCAGAGCGGAGGCAACACCGAGTCGTTTCTGCTCATCGCGTTCAACAACATCCGCGTCTCGCTCATGGCATTTGCCATGGGGCTGCTAACCAGCCTGGGGACGGTCTACTATCTGATGAGCAACGGCGTGATGGTGGGCGCGTTCACCACAATGTTCTACAACGAGGGCGTCCTGGGCGAGGCCATGCTGGCCATCATGCTGCACGGCACACTCGAGCTCTCGACCATCGTCCTCATGGGCGGGGCCGGCATCGTCATGGGCAACGGATGGCTCTTCCCGGGCACCTACAGCCGCATCCAGTCGTTCCGTCGTGCCGCCAAGCGTGGCCTCAAGATTGTGGTGGGCACACTGCCCGTCGTGCTTGCTGCAGCCATCGTCGAGGGCTACTTCTCGCGCTACACCCATGCCGCAACGTCGCTGCGCGGAGGCTTCATCATCCTCTCGGCAGCATTCATCCTCTACTATTACGTCTATCTACCTTATCAACGCAGCCATGAGACGCAACAGTAAACCCACCGACCAACGCATCCTGCTCTACAAGCAGCGCACAGCCAGCGAGTGCATGAACGCCGCGTTCGACTTCATGCGACAGAACTGGAAGCTGTTGTTGCGCTACTCATTATATATTTTGTTGCCCGTGTGCGTCATCCAGACCGTCGGCATCGTCACTGTCGTCGACGGCATCTTGGCACAGGTCAGCGAGCCGCCCGTTGCCGACCTCATCACCTTCGCACTGATGGCAACACTGGGCTTTGTGCTGCTCAACGCACTCATCTGGACTATGGTCAAGCTCTACAACGACCGGCCCGAGGGGCTGCAGGCGTTGCCGACGAGCGACTTCTGGCACCTGTTCTGGCGCATGCTCGGACGCATGGCGCTGGCCGTGGTGCCCCTGTTGCTCATCTTGCTGCCTGTCATGGTCGTGTCGTTGATCATACAGCTGTTCATCCCATTCGCCTTCTTTGTCTACATGGTGCTCGCGCTGCCTGTGCTGCTCATCGCGCCGGTCTATGCCCTCGAGCAGTGCACCATTTGGCAGGCCATCAAGCGCGCTTTTGCGATGGGCTTCAAGCAGCTGGGCGCGCTCATCGTCATCGCGCTCACACTGGTTGTTCTGGTCTACGTCCTCGAGGGCATTGTCATGTTGCCATGGGGACTGCTGCTGGCGTTCAAAGCGGTTCTGTTTAAGCCCGAATCGCTCGACGTACCCGCGCTGATCATCGCCGGCAAGGCGTTGTTCAACCTGTTCTCGGTCATCTTCTGCTATGTGACCTATGTCTCGGTGGCCGTTGTCATGCTCTCAGGAGCCTACCTCTATGGCAGCTCGGTACAGCGCAGCGAGGACCGCTCGATTGTCAACGACATTGATAACTTTGAAAACCTCTGACCGACATGCCAGACACTCAACACATCATCGACACGCTGCAGGCCGACACGGCACTCGTCAGCCAGTTTCAGCAGTCGGCCGAATATGACTACCACCGCGAGTTCATTGAGCAGGACTACTCGCTCATCGAGCGCATCGTCCGCTGGCTCGACGAACTGTTCAACCGCTCCTTCAGCCAGGCAACCGGCGACGAGACATCACCCTATTGGGTGATCGCGGGCATCATCGTCATCATCGCGGCAGGGGTCTACCTCTTTACCCACGATGTGGGCATCTTCCGCCGCGGCGGCAAGAGTGACCTGGAATATGAGGCCGACGACGAGGACATCTATGGCATCGACTTCGACCAGCGCATCGACCAGGCCGTCGCACAGCACGACTGGCGAGAGGCCACACGACTGACACACCTCAAGACACTGCGATGGCTGGCCGACAACGGACGCATCGAGTGGGCACTCTACAAGACACCGTCGCAGTACACACGCGAGGAACGCTCGCCCGAGTTCCGCGAGATGACCAACGACTTCATGCGCGTCCGCTATGGCAACTTCGAGGCCACAGAATCCACCTACCAACTCATGCGACAGCGCTCGCGCGCACTGATTGCACGCATCAGCGACGAGCTGGCCGAGCAGGCGGCACAAGCCCAGCAGAAAGGAGGTGAGCAGTCATGAAGTCGGTCAAACTGGCCATTGTCGCCATCATCGTCCTGTTTGTTGCCATGATGTTTATCGAGATAGCAACGCCACGACACTTTGTCTGGGACCCAACGTTCACCCACAACGACGACAACCCCTTCGGCGCGGCGCTGTTCGACTCGGTCATGCAGGCCTCGCTCCCTCAGGGCTACACCACCACATCGCTCACAGTCTCGCAGCTCGAGAAAGCCATCCCTGAAGGCGAGCGGCACGTCTATATGATCAATACTGACAACTACCCCCTGTCGTCGACTGACGAGCTGGCGATGATGCGCATGCTCGCCCGGGGCGACCAGTTTCTGGTCGCAGCGTCGCGATGGGCGTCCGACACCATCGAGCGCGTTGTCGGGTTTTACACCGTCGGCTATTCCTATGTCTGGATCAAAGGACTGAAAAACAACGTGCTCGAGCGCGACCATGACACGCTGCAGTGGCTGGGACGCGGCACACAATATCCCGCAAGGCAGTGGATCGTGCCCGACGAGCTGTGCAATGCGTCGGTCTCCAATATCAGCAGCAGGCAATTTAAGCCTCTCGTCACCTGTTCACATTTTATGGACACCTACTACGACTGGGACCCTGCCACACAAGAGGATGTCGTCGTACCGGAACACCAGCAGCTCGACACCGTGGCGGCCGTCATCACCTATAAGCGCGGAAAGATCGTGGCCGTCACACTGCCGCTCATGTTCACCAACTATGGCGTGGTCGAGTGCGATGTCTCCACACTGGTCATGAGGCTGCTCTCGCAGCTCGACCGCTATCCGGTCATGCGGCTCGACCCCAATGCCAAGACCGAGGCTGGGGGCGTGAGCGAGTCGCCGCTGAGATATGTCCTCGACCAGCCGCCCATGAAATGGGCTGTGTGGCTCACCCTGCTCACCGTGCTGCTGGCCATGGTGTTCACCGCACGCCGCCGACAGCGCGTCATTCCCGTCATCGAGCCGCCCGTCAACCGCACGCTCGAGATGGTCAAGCACATCGGCTCGCTCTACTTCCACCGCCATGACAATGCCGATCTGCTGACCAAGAAATACCAGTTCTTTGTCGACGAGGTGCGCCGGCTCACCATGATCGACCTCAACGACGACAACCACATCGACGATGCCTACCTGCAGCTGCAGCAGGCATCGGGCATACCGCGCGACGAGCTGCGCCAGCAGCTGCAAACCATCGTCGGGTGGACAGCCGAGCAACCCGACGACCGCACGCTCATGCGATGCATCGACTACCTCAACCACGTCCTCTCAAAACTCAAATAAAAAATATGTTCTGTGGCCTGCGGTTCTGCCGCAGGCATTAACTGAAAAAATATGGAAAACGAAAACATGGCACCGCGCGTCGACCTGACCGCCTTTGCCGACAAGATTCAACAACTGCGCGACACCATCGCACGCACCATCGTCGGCCAGAACGAGGCCATCGACCTCATCCTCACCACCATCCTTGCCGACGGCCATGTGCTACTCGAGGGAGTGCCGGGAGTAGCAAAAACACTCATGGCACGATTGATGGCACGACTGGTCGACGCACGATTCAACCGCATCCAGTTCACCCCCGATCTCATGCCCAGCGACGTGCTCGGAACGACAGTCTTCAACATGAAGACCTCCGAGTTCTCGTTCCACGAGGGACCGGCATTTGCCGACATCATCCTCGTCGACGAGATCAACCGCGCACCGGCCAAGACGCAAGCCGCGCTGTTCGAGGTCATGGAGGAGCGACAGGTCAGCATCGACGGCACGACGCGCAAGATGGGACCCGTCTACACCATCATCGCCACACAGAACCCCGTCGAGCAAGAGGGCACCTACAAGCTGCCTGAGGCGCAGCTCGACCGATTCATGATGAAGGTCACCATCGGTTATCCCACCGCCGACGAGGAGGTCGACATCCTCAACCGGCACCAGCGCAATGCGCGCCTGACCAAGCTGGACGATGTCACACCCATCATCACGCAGGACGAGCTGCTCAAGATGCGAGCCATGCTCGGAGCGGTGCTCGTCGAGGACTCGCTCGTGCGATACATCGTCCAGATTGTGCAGCAGACCCGACAGAGCCGGGCGGTCTTCCTCGGGGCATCGCCGCGTGCGGCTGTAGCCATGCTGCAGGCCAGCAAGGCCTACGCCATGCTGCAGGGACGCGACTTTGTCACACCCGACGACATCAAGGCCGTCACACCCAGCATCCTACAGCACCGACTGCTGCTCACCGCCGAGGCCGAGATGCAGGGCTACAACGCCCTCTCGGTCACCCAGTCGCTCATCGACAAGGTCGAGGTGCCCAAGTGATTAGTGATCAGTGATTTGAAACAGTTCTCCGAGATTTCCGATCCCTCCCAGTTAATTATGAATTATGAATTATAAATTATGAATTAATTAAAGTGTTTCTTCCTCGACGATTCTATATTATCATCCTGGCCATTGTCGCTGTGATGGCCGCCGGTTACTGGTGGCACTGGCTGTTCGTCCTCGGGCAGGTGGTACTGGCGCTGTTCTGTCTGGCTCTGCTGGCCGACATCGCCATGCTGTGGCACCGCCGAGGCATCACTGCGTCGCGACAGTGCAGCGACCGCTTTTCGTGTGGCGACGACAACGACGTGGCCCTGCATATCGACAGTCAGTATCCTGTCACGGTCGACCTCCACGTCATCGACGAGGTGCCACACATCTTCCAGCGGCGTGACATCGACTTTGCACACCGCCTTCAGCCACACGGCACGTGCCGCATCACCTACCGCCTGCGGCCCACGCGCCGCGGCGTTTATGGCTTTGGACGCGTGCGCGTGTTCGCCTCAACAGTCATCGGACTGGTGCAACGGCGGTTCACCTGCGACCAGCCCATCGATGTCAAGGTCTATCCCAGCTATCTCATGCTCAACCGATATGAGCTGCTGGCCATGAGCAACAACCTCACCGAACTCGGCATCAAGCGCATACGCCGAGCCGGCAACAACACCGAGTTTGAGCAAATCAAAGACTATGTGCAGGGCGACGAATACCGCAACATCAACTGGCGCGCCAGCGCACGCCGCAACCAGCTCATGGTCAACGTCTATCAGGACGAACGCTCGCAGCAGATCTTCAACCTCATCGACAAGGGGAGAGTCATGCAGCAAGCATTCGACGGCATGACGCTCCTCGACTATGCCATCAACGCATCGCTCGTGCTGAGCTATGTCGCCGTACGCAAGGACGACAAGGCCGGACTAATGACGTTCAACGAAGACCTCGACGAGTTTCTCCAGGCCGCCAAGTCGTCAACCCAGATGCAGAACATCCTCGAGGCACTCTATGCCCAAGAGACCGACTTCGGCGAGACAGACTACTCGGCGCTGCTCGTCAACGTCAACCGCCTCATCCGCAAGCGCAGCCTGCTCGTGCTATACACCAACTTCACCGGACTCAACAGCCTCCAGCGGCAGCTGCCCTATCTGCGGCAGCTCAACCAGCGGCACCGACTGCTCGTCGTCTTCTTTGCCGACGACGAACTCTCTGAATTCATCCGCCAGCACCCTGGCGACAGCGAGGAATACTACCAGCAAGTCATCGCCGAGAAGATCTCGCGCGAAAAGCAGCTCATCGTCACCACCCTGCAGCAGCAGGGCATCCTCTCGCTCCTCACCACTCCCGACCGCCTCTCGATCAATGTCATCAACCGCTATCTCGAGATCAAATCCCGCCAAATGATCTAGCTATCCAATAATCTCGACCACTCGAATACTCGAAAACTCGAATGCTCGAAAACTCGATAAACAAATCCAACTTAAAAAAAATCTCATCGGAATGCCAATCGAAATCAAGTCGATCAAAGGCTACTACTACCTCGACGCATGGGTGATGTCGCACATTGTTTACCAGGCGACAATCAGTTTTGCCCAGCGCTATCTGAACAAAACCAATGACCCCTGCGGGAGGCTCTATGACCAGATGGTGATGGCGGCGCGCAGTGCGCCAGCTAACATTGCCGAGGGCAGTTCGAGTCGACAGACCAGCCGCGAAACTGAAAGGCGGCTCACTGATGTCGCAAGAGCTACGTTGAGCGAATTGCTCAGCGACTTCATGGCTTTCTCACTGACCTATGACATTGAGCCATGGCCAAGAGATAGCGACAACTATAAGTTGTTGCAGAATCTTCAACTCGAGCGTCCAAATTACGGACCGGACATTGAACGTGATGCCTGGTTGCATGTGCAGGCACAGAGGCGCAGGTTTGCTCCGTGGACCGAGAGTGAAGACTTGAGGATGAGAGAAACGCAATTAAGCAGCTCATCAACCGCAACATTGTCATGCTCCAGAAGATGATTTCGAGACAGTTGGACGATTTTAAGCACAGTGGTGGATTCACCGAAGGCCTCACACGCGAACGGGTGTCAGTACAAGCCATGCAATCGCACGAACAGGGCGCTCCGATGTGTCCACTGTGCGGTAAACCCATGATAAGGCGCACGATCAAGCGTGGCACAAGAGCTGGACAACAGTTTTGGGGCTGCTCGGCTTATCCCGACTGCCAAGGCACCCGCGACAGCTGACCGGCCATCATTGTCCTCTCGCCCTTGCCACCCTGTCAACACGACAGGGCGGCATTTTTTTCACCCTACTATTTGCCAAATCCCCCAAAAAACACTATCTTTGCACCACATTCCGGAGGCATCACAGTCTCAAGGGCTTGCGGCCGCCCTGCAGCCGCACAACCCATCTGGCATCGTGAAACCCCGTGGCAGAGGCCACCCCCTCCCGAATGACATATTCGTATAAAGCGTTTTTGTTTTATCCTGTTCGCAAAAAATCGCCAATTTTTTAAAACCAGGGATAAACAGAGAAAAACGCTATGCGTGCCTGTATTCACAGCCCTACACGGGTTTCGGTATAGGTTTCGCGTAGGGTTCTGTTTATTTGGTTTTGGGCGTTTGGCGATGCCTTGCGAACGATAGACAGAGTGAAGCCCTACGCTTTCGCATTGTTTATCGGTCAGTCCACAGGGCTTTGGCTGGCCAATAACTGACAGGCACCATGAATAGCCAATTGCGGCAAGAACTAATCGACAGAGTCAAGCAGATAGACGGCTTGAGCGACGACCAACGCTCGGCATTGTTAGAGCTGCTGCGCACGCACAAAAAGTATGGACTAGTGTGGGAAGACAAACCCGAAGACGTGGAGGAGCGACTGCGCGACCAGTTGCCCGTGCTCATCGAGGACGCATCGAAGCGCCTCACCGATGGCGGCGACGATGCGCCCAACCACATTCTTATCGAGGGCGACAACCTCGAAGCGCTCACCACGCTTGCCTATACCCACGTCGGCAAAATCGACGTAATCTATATCGACCCGCCCTACAACACCGGCAACAAAGACTTCATCTACAACGACAGTTATGTAGATAGCGAGGACACTTACCGCCACAGTAAATGGCTCTCGTTTATGAGCAAACGCTTGCGTATCGCCAAGAAACTCCTTAGCGACCGCGGCGTTATTTTTATCTCCATCGACGACAACGAACAAGCCAACCTCAAACTCCTCTGCGACGAGGTGTTTGGTGTGCAGAATTATGTAACGTCTTTCCCATGGCACTCAAGACAATCTTTGCAAAATGATACTGATATGAGCGTGAATCATGAGTATCTTTTATGTTTTGCTAAAAAACGTAGGCAAAAAGACAGACGATTGAAGCCGTCAAATGCAAAAACGTGGTTCAATGATGATAGTTTTGTTTTCTACCCCATTAAGGTTGATAATGATAAATACAGCAATCCAGATAACGACCCAAGAGGTCTTTGGAAAGCAGACCCATTTGATGCGCCCCATGTGCGTCCAAATTTGACATATCCCATCACAAACCCAAATACCGGGGAGCAGCACCTCCCGCCTCGCGGGAGGCACTGGCGAATTTCTCCGGAGAAATTCGCCAGTGCCTTGGCTGACAACAGAATACTATTCGGAAAAACTGGCAAAGGACGTCCTCAATTAAAGGTTTTTTTGAATGAACAAGAACAATATGGTTCGATTGCGCATTCGTGGTTTGAAGCCGAAAAGTATGGTACTGCAACTCATGGTTCAAAAGAATTACAAGCTGTTTTTGAGGGAGAAAAAGTATTCACATCACCAAAACCAATTTCCCTCATTTTTGAAATTATCAAATTGGTATCTTTGCCCGAAAAACCTTTAACTGTTCTCGACTTCTTCGCCGGTAGCGGAACGACAATGCACGCGGTGATGCAGTTGAATGCCGAGGACGGTGGGCATCGCCAGTGCATACTCGTGACCAACAACGAGAACGGCATTTGCGAGAACGTGACATACGAGCGCAACAAGCGCGTTATCAACGGCTATACCAAGCCCAACGGAGAAGCAGTCGAGGGCTTGCACGGTAACAACCTGCGCTACTACCGCACAACATTTGTCGGTCGTGACCGCTCGCCACAAAACTTGCGTAAGTTGGTAGAACTCGCAACTGATATGCTCTGCATCAAGGAAGACCTCTATGCCGAGCAAAAAATGTTTGCTGGGCAGGAAGTCGTCAAGCAAGCGTTTCGCTACTTTGAGAAAGGCAACAAACGCATGCTCATCATCTACCGTGAGGAAGCCGTGCCACTGCTTGTGCCGCTCATTGAGCAGTACGACCTGCCGAAAGGCGAGAAAATCAAAGTATATGTGTTCTCGCCCAGCGAAGACCCGTGGGCGGGCGATTTCGAGGACGTGGAGGACAAGGTGGAGTTGTGCGCCCTGCCCATGGCCATCCTCAACGCCTACAAGCGCGTGCTACCCAAGCGCAACGACCAAAACATCTACGTTGATCCCGATAGGATGCCCGAGCAAACTGGAGAAAATGCACCAAGCGATTCGTTGTTCCCAGAAATGGAAGGAGGTGACGCATGAAAGATTTACTGTATCAGCGTAAAGCAGTAGCCGAGCTTGTTGACAAAACCATCACGCTGCTCAATAGCGGACAGACGCGCCGCAAACTCGTGTTTGAAGCACCGACAGGCAGCGGCAAGACCGTGATGGCATGCGAGGCACTGGCGCAGCTCGTGGACGCGCTGCGTGACCGTGGCGATTCAAGGTATCAGGAGGCCGCTTTCATCTGGTTCGCACCACGCAAGCTGCACTTGCAGAGTTACAGCAAACTGCGCCTGGCCTACGAGGATAACCGCAGCCTCAGTCCGGTGATGTTCGACGAACTGGATCAAAGCGAGGGCATCCGGCCGGGAGAAATCCTGTTCGTGAACTGGGAGAGTGTCAACAAGGATAACAACGTGATGGCGAGAGAGAGCGAGAGCAGCGCGAGCATCTATGAAATAGCCCGCCGCACATGCGAGGAACTCGGCTTGCCCATCGTGGTTGTCATCGACGAGGAACACATGTTCTGGAGTGCAAAGGCCGACAAGAGCAGGCAGGTGCTCGACCGCATCGACCCCAATGTGGAAATACGCATCTCGGCTACGCCCAAGACGCAAAGCAACTATAATGTGGTGGTAGAGCGCCGTGACGTGATTGAGGCCGAGATGATCAAGAAAGAAGTGGTGCTCAATCCCGACATCACCATTGACATCAGCGACGAGCGCACACTCAACGAACACTTGATTGAGACCGCCCTGCGCAAGCGGCAGCAACTCGCCGACGCCTATAAGGCTTTGGGCGTGAACATCAACCCGCTGCTGCTCATCCAGCTGCCTAACGATACCAAAGAGACCATGACAAGCGATGATGAGGCCATCGCCGAGACTGTCAAAGCATACCTCGGCTGCAACCCCAAGTGGCACATCACCACCGAGAACGGCCGCCTCGCCATTTGGCTTGCCGGCGAGAAGCAGAATTTAGAAGGCATTGAGCAGCCCGACAACATGGTGCAGGTTTTGATGTTCAAGGAGGCAATTGCACTGGGATGGGATTGCCCACGTGCCGCTGTGCTGCTCATCTTCCGCAAGCTGCAGAGCGCCACTTTCACCACACAGACCGTGGGGCGCATCCTGCGCATGCCCGAGCAGCGGCATTATCGCGACGAGGCACTTAACGTGGGATATGTCTATACTGACATCGCCAAAGAGCGCATTCAGATTATGGCGGCAGACGCAAGTTATATCCATAACAACGCCCTCATTGCCTACCGACGTAAAGACTTGCAGAATGTGTCGCTCAACAGCACATACAGCGAGCGCCCCAACGCCAGACGCAACTATCTGGGACCAGATTTCCGACAGGTGCTTTATCGCGAGGCAGAGAAATTCTTTAACATTGAGCGGCAGGCCAACTCGCTGTTCACTTTTGCCGAACTTGCCGCCCTGCGCGATGATGAGAAGTATCACCCGCTGCCTGACACCGGTGATGCCGAGATTGACCAGAACCGCCGCCGAGCCGAATTGTCCATCCGCCTCGACGTGGCGAAGATTAATGCCGAGATACCTGCTGACGTACACTTCCAGAACGAGGAGCAAATACTCAAGGTCAACCAAGTGAAATATGCCCGGACAATGGGCGAAATCAACCGAGTTTTCACCGCATACATTAACGGAAAGGGTGGGCAGTTTGAGGCAAAAGGACGCACCGACAAAATCAGCAACTATCTGCTAGAAATGATTGCTGACTATTTCGGCATATTTGAGACTGATGCCAAGAAAGTGGTGCTCTACTACCAAAACAAGCCCAAGTTTGACCGCCTGATTGACCAGGCACTTGAGGCATATCTCAAAATGCGTGCACAGAAAAACAGGGGCAAACCGGCACGCAACTTTGTCGAATATCAGTGGCAAGTGCCAGACGAGCGGGTATATGACAGCGACACGCATCACACCGCACAAGGCGAGGCGCACGCGCTCTCTCCGTTCTACGAACTGAACCAAGCCAGCAAACCGGAGGTGCAGTTTGCCGCTTACCTTGAAGCGCATCGCGATGCGCTCGACTGGTGGTACAAGAACGGCGACAACGGCAAGCAGCACTATGCCATCCGCTATGTGAACAGTGCCGAGCAAACCGCACTATTCTATGTCGATTTTGTTATTCGCGCCAAAAGCGGAGAAATCTATCTTTTTGACACCAAGGGCACTGGAGGCGACATCGACCCCGAGGTCGTGAATAAGCACAATGCACTCATTGACTACATCACCGCCGAGAAAGCCAGAGGCCATAAACTCAACGGCGGTGTAATCAAGCTGGATAAGTATGGCAACTGGCTGTACTGCAAATTCAAGATCGACAATGCCGATGACTTGAGCAACTGGACTATTTATGAACCCCATAATGCATGACCATGATGAGAGGTATCGATAACAAATTTGTGCACTATGGCATCCGCAAGGATGACCTGGCCATGATTGCTGCACTGGCCGAGCAGGATGGACTGGACTTCGACTGGCTGAGCGAAGAAATATTGCGCACCTATCATGCCAAAAAAGTGGACGCAATAGAGATAGCCGACAACGACACCGAGGAAATTATCCGGGCCGCCATCCAGAAAATCAAATCTTAACATTGCACCGCTATGCTCATACAGAGAATTAAAATCAGCAACTACAAGACCTATCTTGCGCTCGACCTCGACCTGACAGTTGACAACGAGCGCCCCATCATCCTGATCGGTGGTGCCAACGGCGGCGGAAAGACGACACTGTTCGAGGCCATCAGTGGGGCACTCTATGGGCTGAAAATTGATAGCAAAGCACATTTTGAGGAACTGCTCAATCAGGGAGCGGTTGGAAAAGTCAAGCCCGAGATTTCGCTGCAAGTGACTTTTGTCGGCAAGGTGCTCGGGCAAGACAAAAAATACATCCTGCGCCGTGTCTATCAACTCAATCCTGCAGGACGACCACTCGAGAGCGTGTCCCTAAACATGGATGGAAACCACCTGGTGTATGGGACAATGACTCCCGACAAGGAAAGAATACCCATGGAGCAGCAAGTCAACAAAATCATCAAGGCCAATTTACCACAGGAGTTGAGCAAATACTTCCTGTTTGATGCCATGCAGAGTAGTGAACTGCTCAAAAAGAATGTGTTTGCACAGACCATTCGCGACAACTTTGAGAATGTCCTGGGTTTCAAGAAATACCTTCAACTCAGCCGATGCAGCGAGCGGCTGCAGCAGGAATGGGCACAACAACGGCTCGAGGCCGAGAAGGAGCAGCAGGAATACAACGAACTGTGCGCACAGAAGCAGGCACTCGCCATCCAACTTGCCGAGAACGAAGCCAACCAAGATAAACTCTTCAAGTATCTGGCGAGCGTCGAAGATGAGTATCAAAAGGCTAAAGCCGGAGTGCAGGAAACAGCAAGCATCAACAAACGCATCGCCGAACTGGTTGGCAAGATTGACACCATCGTCAAGCGTGCCGCTGAATATGCCGACACGCTCAAAGCGTTTATGGACAACATCGAGCTGAACGTTTTCCTGCCACAGATAGCCTCAAACTTATCGCAAGAAATCGGCAACATCCTGCATGTCAAGGAAATGCTGCTCAAAGAAAATGCCAGTGCCTATCCAATCGAAACGCTGCGCGACGTGACTGAGAAAATCATCACTTATCTTAAGGATTTGTCGCTGTGTGCGCAAGAGGTGGACGAGGAAAATGTGGTCGCTCACATGATGGCACTGCAAGAAAGCACTGCCACGCCCGACCCATTCGCCTACATCGATGAGGATGAGGTGGAAGCATTGCGCAGGCTTTCGACCGGGGTAGGTAACAACCACTATCAAGCACTGGACCGTGAGCGGATCGACCTGGAGTTGCAACTTTCTCAAATCGCCAACCTGCGCAGCCAGCTCAACACTTATCGGCAGGCACAGACTGGCGGCAACGAGGTGATGGTGCAAAGCTATGAGGCATCGCAACGCGAGTTAGAAACATTGAAGACGCAAGCAGGAAATATCGGAGCCGACATCAGACGACTGGAACGACGCATACATCAGTTTGATGTGCAAATCCAGCAGGAACCTGACGTGAAATTTGACACGCTGGTCAAACTGCGTCCGTTCTTCGACAAGGTGGCCGACCACTTGCTGCGCAAGAAAAAGAAGCAGATTGAGACCGAAATGCAACAGCAGCTCAACAAACTGCTCATATCCTACAAGGGACATGTGGGACGTGTGGAACTGAGTGATAGCTTGGAGAATTTCAACATCGCCATTTATCACACTGCTGGCAACCCCATTTCGCTCAACCAGCTTAATGCTGCTTCAAAGCAAATCTTCATTCAAGTGCTGCTAAAAGTGCTGCGCAACCTGGGCGACTACGACCCACCCGTGATGATTGACACCGTGATGGGCGTGCTTGACGATGAGAGCCGCGACGCACTCATGGAGGAATACTTTCCACAGCTCGCCGAACAGACAATATTGCTCTGCACCACGAGTGAAATTCGCCCGGCAAGCGATTATGTGAAACTCGAACCGTTCATCTCTAAGACCTACACATTGCACCGCGACGTCGAGAACCAATGCAGCGTCGTCGAGCAAGGCTATTTCGGTATTCAACTCAATCAATAATCCTGCAATGATTATAGACTTTTCAAATACGAGACAAATGGAGGGGTTGCTCGATGAGATTAACCCCGTCAAGGAACTCATCGAGACCAAAATCAACCTCTCGCAGATAGTGGGCCATGAAAAGCGGGTGATTCTTGCGCTGAACAAGGTGATGCGCATCTGCTTTATTGTTGGGCTGAACCAGACCGACCGTCGCGAGCTGGAAGATTTCCAGGACATTCAGCTGTCTACATCCTCAACGCGCATTGTGCCGAGTTTCTTCACGCTGAACAACCTTGCTCCGCTCTACTCGGCACTGCTGAAGATCAGATATAACCACCTCAATATCGATTGGACACAGAATGCAACCCTGTCACGCATTATTGCCAGTGAAATGTTGCGGGGCCGTGACCACTTGCTGCAGGAGAACAATCTCGACAACTTTTTGTTCGCTACCAACATGCGGACGAGAACAAGCACCGATATTCCCGCACTCAAACTGCTCATCGGCAATTATGGCGACGAGGAAATGGAGGCTACACTAGACATCAACAGCCGAGCGGTGACCAATGCACAGATTATTATCGCAGGTGCCACCGGCAGCGGAAAGACCAACCTGCTTGCCGTGCTCATGCAGCAGCTGCGAGCACTGTCGAGCGAATCGCCATACCCGGTCAACTTCCTGCTCTTTGACTACAAGGGGGAATTCAGCGATATTCAGAACAACCACTGGCTGGCACACTTTGATGTCGACCGCACGGCGATTCTTGACCCGATTGAGAAGCCGCTGCCGTTCACTCCGTTTAAAGACTTCACAGGACGCAGCATAAACGAGGTTAACCTCTATTCAACCGAAATGGCTAGCGCACTGGCGGCACTGGACCGCGTGAGTGCTGGTGCCAATATGACCAACCGGCTGAGCGAGGCCATTGTTGATGCTTACAAATCGACAGATGGGGCACCTATCTCGTTTGAAATGATGTTGCAGCAGTACCAATCAAGAATGAGAGACCCAGACAATGACGACACCATTTCGTCGGTGCTAAAACAACTGGTAAGAGCCAACATCTTTGATAAAGAAGACAAGGCCGACCTCATCAATGACTGCTACATTGTGAAGATGGACGGCTATCCAAAAGATGGCCCAATAGCCAAAGCGATTGTGTACTTCCTCGTGTCGAAACTCAACAACATCTATGAGCAGCTAGACAAGCAAGCTGTCAATGATGAGTATGTGCAAATTCGCCACTTTACCATTATTGACGAGGCACATTATATGCTGGACTTCGACAACCGACCTTTGCGCAACCTCATCGCTGTGGGGCGTAATAAGGGCTTAAGCATCATTCTTGCCACACAGAATATGGCAAGTTACAAGAGCCGATTCTTCGATTTCTATGCTAACGCTCAATATCCATTGATAATGAAACAGCAGACCATCGATGACCGAGTTATCCGCGACCTGTTCGGTGTGAGTGGAAATGAACTGCAAGATATTCGCGCTGCCATTGCCGGGCTGCAAAAAGGCGAGCTGATTATCAAAGACCAGATGGCATTGGCCCTTGTTGTCGGCAGTAAATACAAAAAAATTAATGTCACACACCTAATCTGATTGAATTCGACCCGTGCGACGGAGTCACCTCACCAAGCACACAACAATAATTGCACAAAATTGCAAAAATTGTTGAGAGGTTAAAAGCCTGGCAGACGGGTCAAACCCCACCCCCAACCCCCTCCCCTTTGGGAAAGGGGAGGGGAGCCAGAAAATTGCACTAAATTGCAAAAATTGTTGAGCGGTTAAAAGCCTGGCAGACGGGTCAAACCCCAACCCCCAACCCCCTCCCCTTTGGGAAAGGGGAGGGGAGCTGTAGAATTGCACAAAATTGCAAAAATTGTTGAGCGGCTCAAGCCCCGCAGACGGTCAAACCCCACCCCCAAACCCTCCCCTTTGGGAAAGGGGAGGGGAGCCGAAGAATTGCACAAAATTGCAAAAATTGTTGAGAGGCTCAATCCCGACAGACGGGTCAACCCACCCCCAACCCCCTCCCCTTTGGGAAAGGGGAGGGGAGCTGTAGAATTGCACAAAATTGCAAAAATTGTTGAGAGGTAAGAAACCCCAGGCTGGCGCGGTCAATTTTTGTGCGCGCTCTCGTACCAGTTGATGTAGGCCTGGTTGACCATCTTGTTGCCACCCGGGGTGGGGTAGCGGCCAGTGAAATACCAGTCGCCCGGAGCCGTGGGGATGGCCTGATGCATGCCCTCGATGCTCTGATACACCAGCTCGACATCGGCATGCACATCGTCGGACGTCACCATGCGCGCAATCTGTGCCGACACCTCGTCGTAGCTGAACGGAGCATAGATGTCCACCACGTGGTTGACAACCTCCTCTTTCGGAAGGCCCTCCTGCGCTTTGCAGCGCGCATACACGTCGTCGATGACCTGTTGCATCTTGCGGTCTTTGAGCAACTGGATGGCAGCGCGGAAGGCGATGAACTCGCTCATCTTGCGCATGTCGATGCCATAGTAGTCGGGGAAGCGCACCTGTGGCGACGATGACACGATGACGATGCGGCGCGGGTGCAACCGGTCGAGGATGCGCACGATGCTCTGACGCAGTGTGGTGCCCCGCACGATGCTGTCGTCAATCACCACCAGGTTGTCCACGCCATCGTGCACTTGCCCGTAGGTCACGTCGTAGACGTGCGCCGCCAGGTCGTTGCGCTGGTTGCCCTCGGTGATGAACGTGCGCAGCTTGATGTCCTTGATGGCGATTTTCTCGGTGCGCAGACGCTGCTGCAGGATGGCCTCGACCTGACGGCCATAGTCGTCACTCGTCTTGTCGAGCGACAGGATGCGTCGCAGCTTAAGTTGCTGCAGGTGGGCGTCCAGTCCTTCGACCATGCCCATATAGGCCACCTCGGCCGTGTTAGGGATAAACGAGAAGATGGAGTGCTCGAGGTCGCCGTCGATGGCGTCCAAAATCTGCAGAGCCAGCTGCCGCCCCAGCGACTTGCGCTCAAGATAGATGTCGCGGTCGCTGCCGCGGCTGAAGTAGATGCGCTCAAACGAGCAGTGCTGGTAGTCGAGCGGAGGCAGAATCTGCTCGATGCGCACGTCGTTGTTCTTGCTCACGATGATGGCCGCGCCGGGTGGCACTTGCCGGATGGCTTCCAGGTCGCAGTTCAGCGCCGTCTGGATGACCGGACGCTCGCTGGCCGCAATGAAGATCTCGTCGTCGCAGTAGTAGAACGCCGGGCGGATGCCGTGCGGGTCGCGCATCACCATCATGTCGCCGCTGCCAGTGATGCCGCACATGGCATAGCCGCCGTCCCATGTGGTGGCCGGACGTTGCAGAATGTTGCGGAAGTCAAGGTTGTCCTCCATCCTGACCGACAGCTCGGGCTCGACGATGCCCTGGTCGCGGAAGTAGCGGTGCAGACGCTGGTTCTCGTTGTCGAGCGACTCGCCCAGCTGCTCGAGCAGGATGACCGTGTCGCTCATCACACGCGGGTGCTGGCCACGGCTGACGATGTCGGCGAAGATCTCGTCGACGTTGGTCATGTTGAAGTTGCCGCACAGCATCAGGTTGCGCGACGGCCAGTTGTTGCGGCGCAAGAACGGGTGAACATATTTCATGCCGCTCTTGCCCGTGGTGCTGTAGCGCAGATGGCCCATATACAACTCGCCCACAAATGGCAGGTCGATGGCCGGAGTGCCGTGCATCAGCGCGTCGTGGATGTCGTTGCGGATGCGGCCGAAGATCTCGCTGATGGCATTGCTGCCCTGGGCGCGCTCGCGATAGATATATTCCTCGCCTGGAGCGGCGTGCGTGTAGACGCAGCCCACACCGGCCGCCTCCTGACCGCGGTTGTGCTGCTTCTCCATCAGCAGGTACAGCAGGTTCAGGCCATACAGATAGGTTCCATACTTGTCTTTGTAATACTCCAGGGGCTTGCGCAACTTGATCATTGCGATGCCGCATTCGTGTTTCAGTTGTTCGGTCATTGTCGGTGCTAAGGTTGGGGCACGCTGGCGCGAGCCAGCGAATTGTTTCGCAAAGGTACAATTTTTCTGTCACACCTCAAAACCTTGCTTTAAAGAATTCGGCACCCCGAGCATGACAATTGCGGTAGTGTGACAATCTGCAAGCGAATGATTGCAGTCAAATTCGCTGTTTTGTCACCAAATTGTCGCTAAAACGGCATTTACTGTTAAAGATTGTTATATTCTGGACGGTTTTTGCTGAAATGTTTGTTTTTTTGAACCAAAGTTGTTTAATTTGCATCGGTTTTCACGGTAAGTATTTTACGATGCCGAGGTAACGTTTTTTCAATAGATTTAGTTTTAAGGTTTATGTTAATGGTATTAGAGGTTAATTAGACAAGCAAGTCCCCGGCGGGAGCCGGGGACTTGCTGTCTCTTGTGCCCTTGGGCATGTCGAGTGACGAGTCGTTGAGCGGGCGATCCACTCACCGCCGCCCGAACCAGGCCTTGACGCGGCGAAAACCCTCAACACCCAGAATGGTCAGACCGCCATATTGCGTGGCTTTGGCCAGACCGAACAGTATCACCCACAGAACGGTCTTGGCCTGAGCGCTGATGGGCAGCAACATCTGCGCGAACGACAGCACGTAGAACGGCACACAGCAAGCCAGCACTATCACCCCAGTGCGGAACGACAGTGATGCCAGCCAGCGCTTGATGCGCGCAAGCAGCATGGGGCGCTCAGGGGTTGTAGAGGTCGTGGTCATAGAAGTTGAGTATCTCCTGAATCGTGCGGTAGGCCTGGGCAGCCGGACCGTCAGGCTCAAGCTCCATCGACTCGAGGTAGCTGTTCAGCGCCTGGCGCATGTCGCCCAGCTGGCGATAGGCGTTGCCGCGCAGATAGTAGGCCTGCGCCATCACGGCACGGTCGGTGCCGGCGCCCACCAGCTGGTCGACGGCTGAAATCACTTGTTCTGACTTGCTCTGGGCAAGCATCTGTTTTATCTCTTCGATAGTCATCATTGTCAGGATTTTAAAAAAAATGTTAGGTGAAAATTTGCAGCAACAGTTTTTGGTAGGCCGCGGCAGTGTCGCGGCACTAGAGCGTGACCTTCTCGGCACTGACCGGCTCGCCCAGAAAGACACCTGCCTGCGAGCCAAACTTGTCGGCGTCCTCGGTGGTCAGATAGCGGCAACTGCCGCCACGGCTGCAACGCCGCTCCATCTCGGGATGTCGCCGCAGATAGTCGGCCAGGCTCTCGGCCACAATCTCGCCCTGCGGAATCACCGACACACCACCGGGCATATACTGCCTGATCTTGGGCATCAGCAACGGATAGTGGGTGCAGCCCAAAATCACCGCGTCGATCTGGGCACTCTGCCCGAGCAGGGCGTTGATGTACTTCTGCACAAAGTAGTCGGCACCGGGGCCGTCGCTCTCCTGGTTCTCGACCAGTGGCACCCACATCGGGCACGCCTGCCCATAGACGTTGAACGACGGGTGCAGCTTGGCAATCTCGATGTTGTAGGACTGGCTCTGGATGGTGCCCGGCGTGCCGAAGATGCCCACATGGCCCGTGTGCGTGATGTCGCCCACCTTCTCGACAGTGGGGCGAATCACGCCCAGCACACGGCGCGACGCGTCCAGCCGAGGCAGGTCGTGCTGCTGGATGGTGCGCAAGGCCTTGGCGCTGGCCGTGTTGCATGCCAGTATCACCAGCTGGCAGCCCTGGTCGAACAGGTAGCGGACGGCTTGCAGCGTGAACTCATACACCAGATCGAACGAGCGGGTGCCGTATGGCGCACGCGCATTGTCGCCCAGAAACAGATAGTCATATTGCGGAAGCACCCGCCGAATCTCACGCAAAATCGACAGGCCGCCGAACCCCGAGTCAAAGACACCGATCGGGCCCATTGTGGACGTGTTGCTAATCATAGTGCAAAGGTAATGCTTTTTTGATTAACAACCGTCAATTAACTTTTAAGAATTGTCAACCAACGACGTGAGGCGATTCAGAGAAAACAAAAATCCCCGACTCGCGCCGGAGATTTTTTAACTAATTAACCTTCTAATACCATTAACATAAACCTTAATTTTTTGAAAAACAACCGCCTCTCGGCGGCTGTGTTTCTACTAACCTTAAAAACTAATACCATGAAAACTATGCAAAGGTAATCTCATTTGGCGACATAGATGCAAAAAATGGCGAGAAAATCTGCCCAATTAACAATAATTAATCAAAAATCCCCTTGTTTTGTATAGAAACAAGAGGAATATGCAAAAATGCGGTAATGCGGTCACTTATGCCTAGGCTGCACAAGGCCATCACGTCGGGCTGAACGCATTGATGGCTTGCGCAATCTCGCGCGCGTCATCGGGTGTGATGGGAGCAGCGATGGGCAGACTGACAATCTCGCCGGCAAAACGCTCGGTCACGGGCAGCGGAGCATGCTGCAGGTGGCTGTAGCACGGCTGCAGGTGGGGTGGGGTGGCATAGTGGATGTCTGTGCCGATGCCCAGCTCGAGCAGGTGGGCACGTATGGCGTCGCGTTGCCCCATGCCCACACGCACCACATATTGGTGCCACACCTGCTGCATGTCGCAGAAGATGACGGGAGCGGTGACCAGCGGATGGGTGATGTAGCGGGCGTAAGTGGCGGCCACCTGGCGGCGCTGCTCGTTCTCGGCCTCAAAGTGATGCAGCTTGACGCGCAACAGCGCGGCCTGCAACTCGTCCAGGCGGCAGTTGAGCCCACAGTAGATGTTGTGATAGCGGCGGTCGCTGCCATAGTTAGCCAGGGCACGCACCGTCCGGGCCAACTCGTCGTCGTTGGTCACCACGGCACCGCCGTCGCCCAGGGCACCCAGGTTCTTGGTCGGATAGAAGCTGATGCCCGCAGCATGGCCCAGACCACCGGTCATCACGGTGCCGTTGAGCCCGGCGCAGGCGGCGCGGGCGGCGATGGCCTGCGCATTGTCCTCGATCATGAGCAGTCTGTGGCGGCGCACCACATCCAGCAGCTGCGCGTCGCAGCACGGCGTGCCATAGAGGTGAACCGGCATCACGGCGCGCACGTCATCGTCGATGAGGTCCTCAAGCAGGCGGCTGTCCAGGTTCATCGTGTCAGGCCGGATGTCGCACAGCACTGGTTCCAGGCCGTTGTCGCTGATGGCCAGTACCGACGCGATGTAGGTGTTGGCCGGCACGATGACCTTGTCGCCGCGGCGCAGGCGACCCAACTCGATGTAGGCGCGCAGAATCAGCCGCAGCGCGTCCAGGCCGTTGCTCACCGTCACGCAGTGCCGCACCTGGCACAGTGCGGCAATCTCTTGCTCCAGCTGTTCGGTCTCCGGGCCATGCAGAAAGCGGCCGCTGTCAATCACGGCCGAGGCGGCGGCTTTTAGCTCGTCGGCATAGGCAGCCTGTGTCTTGGCCAGGTTCAGGAAGGGGTATCTCATTGTTGGCGTTTGTTGGCTGTCAGTGACAGAAACTGGTCATAGTCACGCACATAGTCTTGTTCGTTATAGTGCTCACTGGCTAGGCATAGGCACACCGATCCCGACGAGAAATTGTCCAGCACTCGCCAGATGCCCGGCACAATCAGCAGGCCCTGATAGGGGCGGTTGAGCGTGAAACGGCGCTGGCGACAGCCGTCGTCCAGCACCACGTCAAAGCTGCCGCTGATGGCCACCAGCAGCTGGTAGAGGTGGCTGTGCGAGTGGCCACCGCGACTCTCGCCACCGGGGATGTCATACAGATAGTAGGTGCGGCGAATCTTGAACGGGATGGGGTTGTTGTCCTCGACAACGGTCAGGTTGCCGTTGGCATGGTGGTGCTTGTCGAGTTCGATGATGCGACAGGCATCCACCCGACTGGTCGTGTGGGGGTCTGGGGTCATGGCTGGTGCTTCAGGGTGAGAAATTGGTCAAAGTCCTCGATATAGTCCGACGGGTCATACAGCTCGCTCGAGAGCACATACACCACCGAGTTGGTCGAGAAATTGTCTATCTTGCGCCAGGTCATCGGCGGAACATACAGGGCATAGTAGCTGCGCGCCAGGTGATAGCGCGTCTCGCTGGTGCCATCGTGCAGCACAACGTCAAAGCTGCCCGACAGCGCGATGATCAGCTCATGCTGCTGCCTGAAGGCGTGTCCGTCGCGGTGCATGCCGCCGGGCACGTCATAAATCCAGTAGGCACGGCGCACATCGAACGGCACATGCTGGCCACCCTCGACAAACGACAGGTTGCCGCGAGGGTCGCTCACCTTGGGAAGCTGGATGATGCAGGGACCGTTAAAGACCATTTTGGGCCAGCTTGATCAGATACTCGCCGTAGTGGTTCTTGCGCAGCGGCTCGGCAATGCGCAGCAGCTGTTCGGTGTCGATCCACCCCTTGCGGAAGGCAATCTCCTCGAGCGAGGCAACCTGCACACCCTGCATCGTCTCGATGGTCTGGATAAAGTTGGACGCGTCGAGCATGCTCTCGGCCGTGCCGGTGTCGAGCCACGCAAAACCGCGGCCAAGCGTCTGCACATGCACGCGGCCTTGCTGCAGATACTCCTGGTTGACGGTCGTGATCTCCAGCTCGCCACGAGCCGACGGACGGATGTGCTTGGCTATCTCAATCACATCGTTGGGATAGAAGTAAAGTCCCGTCACGGCATAGTTCGACTTGGGCTGAGAGGGTTTCTCCTCGATGCTCGTGGCATTGCCGTGCTCGTCGAAGGCCACCACGCCAAAGCGGTTGGGGTCCTTGACGGCGTAGGCAAACACGGTGGCCATGTCCTGGGCTGTGGTGCGTGCCAGAGCCGCCTTGAGCATGCCGGTGAACCCCTGGCCGTAGAAGATGTTGTCGCCCAGCACCAGACATGCCGAGTCGCTGCCGATAAACTCCTCACCGATGATAAACGCTTGGGCAAGGCCCTCGGGACGGGGCTGCTCGGCATAGCTGAACTGCACGCCCAGCTCTTGGCCCGTGCCCAGCAAGCGGCGGAACATGGGCAGGTCGTGCGGAGTCGAGATGATGAGAATCTCGCGGATGCCGGCAAGCATCAGCACCGAGATGGGATAATAGACCATCGGTTTGTCATAGATGGGAATCAACTGTTTGGAGATTCCCTTGGTGATGGGGTACAGGCGCGTACCTGAACCGCCAGCTAGCACTATTCCTTTCATGTCTGTTTCTTTGGTTTTATTCGTTTATTCGAGCGTTCGATTGTTCGATTGTTCGCGCATTCGAGCGTTCGTTTATTCGAGCATTCGATAACCCAGCAATTAATCAACTATCGGTTGCCATACATCTCGTCGTAGTAGCGCTGATAGTCGCCGCTGGTCACGCTGGCCACCCAGTCCTGGTGGTCAAGGTTCCAACGGATGGTCTTTTCGATGCCCACAGTGAACGGGGTCTCGGGATACCAACCCAGCTCGCTGGCAATCTTCGTCGGGTCGATGGCATAGCGCATGTCGTGGCCGGGACGGTCGGTGACAAACTCGATGAGGCCGTCGTTGATGTCCTCGACACGGCACTTGAGCAGGCGTTGATACTGCGGCTCGTCGCGCATGATTCGCGCGATGATGGCGATGACCTGACGCACAATGTTGATGTTGCTCTCCTCGTTGAAGCCACCGATGTTGTAGACCTCAC
>Ga0256404_1002687_pt1 | contig 38554 bp, 40 predicted proteins | sample RumenRJG_01DNA_FD_185990 | JGI IMG/M metagenome (GOLD analysis project Ga0256404, IMG submission 185990) | Bovine rumen microbial communities from Lethbridge, Alberta, Canada - RJG_01 | ecosystem: Host-associated > Mammals > Digestive system > Stomach > Rumen | place: Canada: Alberta | collected...
TTCATGGTAAACCTCCTGTTAAACACGAAATCAATTAAGACTAAATATGAGAATTCCTTGTTTGAATTATAACTCATTTGTGTCTAGAAATTGACCCCTCTGTGTCCAAAATTAGTTTACCACTTCAAAAACTGCATTTTTTATCCAATATCGATTTCATGTTTTGACGCATTTGTGCCTGGGGTTATCTTTTTTCTTTGGATATTTGATAAAAAAGCGGAGTACAACGCAGGCATTGTACTTCGCTAAAAACTATTGTTTTTGTTCACTAACGGTATTTTACATGCCACTTTCTAGGAAATCAATTATTTTAATCATAAAATTATAAGTTGACGTAAATATTAAATCCTTTAAAAATTATTCTTTATGCTTTAAGTTTTTAATTAAACTTATTAAGTTTTTAAATATAACAAAAAATGAGGCTTTTTATGCCTCATTTTATAGATATTAAGTTTTTAAATTAAATATAAACTTTTGAATTTCATCTATTTATCGTTATAAACTCTGTTATCTAAGTGAACAAATCTTTCTTTGATCTCCTGAGTACGGCCTTTATTCCAGAAGTTATCTCCAAGATATCCACATGTACGACGACATACATTAAGTGTTTTGTGGTTTCTATTACCGCAGTTAGGGCAATACCATTCACCATTTTCATCAAGCAAGATTTCACCATCAAATCCACATACCTGACAATAGTCTGACTTTGTATTGATTTCAGCGTATTGAATAGTGTCATACATGTAATTGATGAGTTCTTTCATCGCTTCAAAGTTATTAGTCATGTTTGTGACTTCAACATAAGAAATAGCACCACCGGTAGAAAGATCCTGGAACTGACTTTCAAACTTTAACTTAGAGAAGGCATCAATTTCTTCACGGACATTGACATGATAAGAGTTTGTGATGTAATCATGATCTGTTACACCAGGTATTTCACCAAATCTTCTCTTAAGAGCACGTGCTAATGTATATGTTGTAGATTCAGCAGGTGTGCCATAGACTGAGAAGCCGATATTTGTTTTTTCTCTCCAGATTGCACACTGGTCTTTAAGCTTTTCCATGATTTTTCTTGCGAGAGCTTCGTTTTCTGGATCAGTATGTGACTTACCTGTGAGGGCTACAACACATTCATATAAACCAATATAGCCTAAAGAGATTGTTGAATAGTTGCCATATAAAAGCTTATCTATTGTTTCACCTGGCTTTAATCTAGCAATACCACCAAATTGCCAATGAATTGGTGATACGTCAGATAATGTGCCTTTTAAGCTTTCATGTCTTAACATTAATGCTTCATAACATAATTGTAATCTTTCATCAAGAATCTTCCAGAACGCATCCATATCCTTATTGGCAGACAAACCAACATCAGTTAAATTCAATGTTACAACACCCTGGTTGAAACGGCCATACCACTTATAATTGCCTTCTTCATCCTGCCAAGGCATAAGGAATGAACGACAACCCATACAAGGGAAGACATTGCCCTCATAGTTTTCTTTCATCTTCTTGGCTGAAATGAAGTCAGGCATCATACGCTTGGAGACACACTTAACAGCCAAATCAGTTAAATAACGATATTCTGAATCATCAGGTACATTGTTTTCATCTAAGACATAAAGTAATTTAGGGAAGGCAGGTGTGATATAGGCACCTACAGGATTCTTCATACCTAAATAACGCTGCTTTAAGATTTCTTCAATCAACATAGCTGTTTCATGTGTATATTCAGGTTCTTCATTTAAATACATGAAGACGGATAAGAATGGTGCCTGTCCATTTGTTGTGGAGAAAGTATTGATCTGATACTGAATAGTCTGTACACCAGCTTCAATTTCTTTCTTTAAACGACTCTTAGCAATCTTTTCAATCTGCGCATCTGTATAATCAATGCCAATTTCTTTGCCTTCTTTACGTACGGCATCTTTATGTTTATTATAGGAAATTCTTACGAAAGGTGCGAGGTGTGCGATGGAGATCGTCTGTCCACCATACTGACCACAGGCAATCTGTTGAACGATCTGTGTTGCAATTGTAGCAGCTGTCTGGAATGACTTAGGTCTTTCAATAAGCTTACCATTAATAACTGTACCGTTGGCAAGCATATCTTTAAGATTGACAAGACAGCAGTTAAACATCTTCTGAATGAAATAGTCCATATCATGGAAATGAATGAGACCTTCATCATGAGCCTGAACAATCTTAGGAGGCAACATAAGACGACGACAGTAGTCTCTTGAGAATTCACCAGCAATTAAGTCACGCTGTGTAGCGAGTACGGCAGCATCTTTGTTAGAGTTTTCATCCATTGCCTCCTTATTAGTCTGTTTGACAATACCATAAATCTCACTATCAATGGTATTTGTTTCTCTCTGGAATTCTCTTACCTTACGATAACCTTCATAAGCCTTAGCTGTTAAGACTTCACCCTTATCAATTAGTTTTTCAAAGACCTGACCTTCAATACGATAAATTGATACAGTCTGATCACCATTCCATTCATGCCAATCTTTAATTTCTCTAGCAATCTTATAAGCAATTTCTTCATGAACAATACCACTACCATTCTTCATTGCTTTTAAAATTGCATTTTCAATCTTACCTGCGTCAAATGGTACTAAAGAGCCATCTCTTTTCTTAACCTGCATTTTTCTTCCTCCAAAATATATTTATTTATAAATTAAAATAACAAGAATTAAGCCTCCTAAAGGAGGTCTATACCCATTATATGCAAAAATAGTTGAAAGTCCAACTAAATCTACTTTCAAATTTTAAAAACAAAAATTATCTTCTAAATATCAATATAATTTCCTGTGTCAATAGGAAATTAGCATTTTAAAAATAATTTGATAGTGCTATAATGGGAAAGTCGGAAGCTTTATATCCTTATTTAAAAAGAATAGCGAATATAAGGCTTTTGGTGATGCACAAACATTGACTGTTGGTCAGTTTAGCGTTAGAATGTTTTTCGAGAAAAGATAGTTAGATAGGCGGATAGCTATCTTGTTCTTACTTTGAAAAGAGGGAGACAAAAGTATGAATAAGACCTTAACAAATATGACCCATGCGGTACAGCGTAAGGCTATGGGTGCGATGATTGACAAAGTACTGAAAGATCTTGATAAGGATCGTGAAGGAGAGTATTTGAAATTAGTGGATCTTGCTCAGCAGTTCTATGGTTCTGGTTTTACTGATGAACAATATGATGCTGCACGTGCAGCTATCAAGGATCCAAACAACAAATGGATGAAGATTATCAATAGTGTTATTGATGAAACTGATCCTGGCTATGCGAAGAAGATGGCATTGAACTTGGGTTATGAAGCTTTCTTACGTGGGACAAAAACAATTCGTGCTAATCGTGAAAAGTATAACTGTAATATTCCTTGGTTAATCTTATTTGATCCGACTGATGCATGTAATATGCATTGTGTAGGTTGTTGGAGTGGTACTTATGGACACAAGCATAATCTATCATTTGAAGAAATGGATAAGATTGTAACTGAAGGTAAGGAATTAGGTGCTTATCTTTATATGATGACTGGTGGGGAACCACTTGTTAGAAAGAAAGATATCTTAAAGCTTGCTGAAAAGCATAATGATTGTTTCTTTGCTCTTTATACAAACTCTACACTTATTGATGAAGAATTATGTAAAGAAGTATTACGTCTTGGTAATATCACATTCATGCTTTCTATTGAAGGTACACCTGATACAAATGATGCAAGACGTGGTGAAGGTCATTATGCCGGTGTTATGAAGGCGATGGATTTACTTAAGAAATATGGTATTATCTTTGGTACATCTATTTGCTATACTAGAGCGAATATTGAAGCTGTTACAAGTGATGACTTCTTCAAATTACTTGATGAAAAGGGTGCACGCTTTGGCTTCTATTTCCACTATATGCCAGTAGGAAACAATGCTGCTCCTGAATTAATGCCTACAGTTGAACAAAGAGCTAAGATGGTTCATCGTATTAGAGAAGTACGTGGTGACAAGAATATTAAGTTCTTCCCAATGGACTTCCAGAATGATGGTGAATATGTTGGTGGATGTATTGCTGGTGGCAGAAACTACTTCCATATCAATGCAACTGGTGATGCAGAACCATGTGTATTCATCCATTATTCCAATACAAATATCAAGGATCATTCAATCCTGGAAATGCTTCAGTCACCATTATTCATGGCTTACCATAATGAACAGCCTTTCAACAAGAACCACTTACGTCCTTGTCCAATGCTTGAAAACCCAGCATTCCTGACAAGAATGGTTCATGAAACACATGCTCATGGTACAAACTATGAATCAGAAGAATCAGCAGAACATTTAATCAGCAAGACTGTTGACTATGCTAAGGAATGGAAACCTGTCGCTGATAAGTTATGGGCTGAAGAAAAGCATTCAAAGCCTGCATATGAAAACTATGCACCACAAAAACGTGATATCTAAATGAAAAAAGCGATGCATGTGCATCGTTTTTTTATGACCTAAGGACATATTCATAAATACCATTGGTCTGTTTGCGAACTGTAAAGGTAAGATCATCCTTAGGCGTGAAGCGATAAACTTGTGAAAGAGAGAAGTAGAACCAATAGCCACGACTTCTTCCTAGACCGTTGACGATTGCTTCAACGTGTCCTTTATAGACATAAATGATATGCGCCTGACCATCATTATAAAGTTTATCTGGGAAGTGCTTGACGTTAATATGCTTCTTGATGTCTTTAAGTTCTACATAGGGTGAGAAGTAGTAACCGTGATCCCATTTAAAAGGTATAACGTTGTTGATGAAGATGGTATCTTTTGTGGGATGTGTGAGGTTGTAATTAAGCTGATAATTATTAAGTAATGCCATTGGTGATGCATTGGTAAAGATTGTGAGTGTGATGGTCACAACTAACAGAAGAGCCCCAACGACACTGATGAACTTTTTAAACATAGCATCACTCCATTTCTTACACATTATACCATTTTCTTCTTATGAAACTCAAGTTGAACAACAATTGGTTTGATTGTCAAAAATGTAACTGATATAATAAGGTAAAGGGGGAGGTTATGATATGGCCGCATTTATTTTATTTATTGTTTTTATTGTATTATTGGTGCTTTTTATTAGCAGTTTTGTCAAGATTGTTCCTCAGTCGGAAGCTTTCGTTATTGAACGCTTAGGGGCTTATAATCGCACTCTTGATGTTGGTCTGCATATTTTAGTGCCTTTTATTGAAAGAGTAGCTAATCGTGTTTCGTTAAAGGAACAGGTGATGGACTTTGATCCACAACCTGTTATCACTAAAGATAATGTTACAATGCAGATTGATACAGTTGTCTATTTTAAAGTCTTTGATCCAAAGCTCTTTACTTATGGTGTTGTCAATCCTATTAATGCTGTTGATTCCTTAACTTCAACGACATTACGTAATATTATTGGTGATCTTAATCTTGATGATACATTGACATCAAGAGATACCATTAATGCTCAGATGAAGTCCATTATTGATGAAGCAACAGATGCCTGGGGCATCAAGGTGAATCGTGTTGAAGTCAAAAACATTATTCCACCACGTGATATCCAGGAAGCGATGGAAAAACAGATGCGTGCTGAACGTCAGAAGCGTGAAGCAATTCTTGTTGCCGAAGGAGAAAAGCAGTCTTCCATCCTGCGCGCTGAAGGTGAAAAGGAAACGATGATTCTTCGCGCCAATGCCGAAAAAGAATCAGCTATTGCCAAGGCTGAAGGCCAGGCTCAGGCTGTACGATTATTGAATGAAGCAAGAGCAGCTTCAATTAAGATGATTAACGATGCGAATCCAAGTCAGCCTTATGTTGAACTAGAAGGCTTCAAGGCTCTTGAAAAACTGGCTGATGGACGCTCGACAAAGATTATTGTTCCAAGTAATCTTTCTTCATTAGCTGGCACGCTGGCAAGTGCTAAGGAGATTTTGACGGATGCTCCTCAGGATGCAGAAATTAATGTCTATAATGTTGAAAAACCTGAAGCAGGAACACCGAGTGCTCACAATCCTAAAACACATGACTATTATGCACATGTTGAAAAGAAATAAAAAAAGTTCTTTCTGGGTATTCCCAGGAAGAACTTTTTTATTAGTTAAGATGAATAGCCTTGGATAGACTTGGCTTAATAATCATATAGAGAATAATGCAAGCAACACATGTGGCAATATTATAAGGTAAGTTATAAGCAAGGTTGCCAGCGAGTGGTGTATGGAATGCATACCAGCCAGAAATCAAATGGCTGATTGTCTTGATGACCATACAGATCACAATACCAATTGGAAATTTCTTGATATCTTTAAACATGCCTGCAAGTCCACAAACCCCTAAAGGCAAGACATAGTCAAAGATTACAGACAATGGGCCATAGAATGTCGCAAAGCCCAATGCAAAATGAAGCCCACAACAAACAAGACCAACAATTACACCATAAATAGGCCCCATCAAATAACTGCACAAGAAGATCGCGATTAATGAAAAGGCAACGTTACCTCCTTGTGGCATGCTTGGCGTAAACTGCGTTAAAAATTCAAGAACGAGCTGCAGTGCCGCAAACATAGCCATGTACGTCATGGTCTTGACATTCAGATGAAATTCAAACATAAAAAATCCTCCCAATATTCATTGCCAGTGGGAATAAAAAGACTCCTTCCTGAAGGAAGAAGCCTTTATTGTTTCTATCATGCTCTCTCTACGCTGGCATTACCCAGTTCAGATGATAAGGGACAAGGTTAAACCTATCTCAGCATTGCGCACCCCTGGCTTAACTTTAAGTATAAACGATATCTGCTAATATGCAAGAGAAATATGGTATAATAAGGACGGAGGTAGACTTATGGCTTTTTTGGATGATTTAAAGACAGCGGCAAATACAGCTGGTAAACTTGGTAAAGATAAACTTGAGACAACAAAGCTTAAAGGTGAGGTTGTTCTTGAACAAAGGGATATGAATAGGGCGTTTGCGAAGATTGGAGCGTACTATTATAATATTGCTTTACAGGGACTTGATATGCCTGATGAAGTTAAGGATTTAGTACGTGAGATTGATGAACATAAACAAAGGATTGAGACACTCAATCGTCAAATCAATGATATAAAAGACAATAAAATGTAGGCATCAAGATGACTTTGGTGCTTTTTTGTTATGAGTGTTATTAGTCATGATTTTTGTGATAGAGCGTGGTAAGGTCAACTACCCACGACCTAAAGGTCATGGGCTTGTAACTGCCCAGTCGTACTAACGACTTGCGTCTCCGACCTTTAACCCCAATAGATACTGCTATCTAAAGTGGCGTTACATCATGGGGTGGCTGACAGCACCCCTTGCAGCAAAGTTTACTCTGCTGCAACTGTATCAGGTACTTGACTATCAGCAAGATAGCTTATTCCCATACGATACAGATTCATAGCTCCAATGCGGTCATCGTTAGATTTATAGCCACAGTTTTTGCAAGTAAACAAATGTATCTTCTTGTTACGGTTAGCCTTTTCAGTATGCCCACACAGAGGACAGCACTGACTCGTATAACGAGGGTCAACCTTTATTACAGAAGACTGATTCTGTTTTGCTTTGTAAATTAATTTTTGTTCGAGGTCATAAAACGCCCACGATACAGAAACATAGCGATTTTTTGTTCTCACACGTTCTGTGGCATTACGAACACCTGTCAAATCTTCAAGTACGAAAAGAGTATGCTTTGGGTTAGATTCAACGAGTGCCTTTGATACACAATGGTTTACATCCTGCATCCAACGGTTTTCTCGCTGACCAATAGCTTTCAGTCTTCTTCTTGCTGAAGGTGTCTGTCGCATTTGGAGTTCCTTGCGAAGCTTGGAATAGCTGGCACGTCTCTGCTTGATAGCTTTCCCGCTTACAAATCCAGACTTGTGCTTACTGTCGTAGGTTGCAACAACAAAGCTAATACCTCTGTCAATGCCTACAACATTACAGATGTCAGAAATATTACTTTCTTCAACATCAAAAGTGACTGGTATGTGAAGATAATATTTGCCATGCTTATTTGTGAGCCTAGCTGTACCAAACTTATAGATTGTGTGGTCAAAATATTTAGACATGCCTTCAGTGAAATAGGGCAGTTTAACACGACCATTAAGCGTATTCACAGAAAAACGGTTTTCCGATAAAGAATAGTCTCTGTTCCAGACTAAATCATACTGAGGTTTCTTGAAGCCTGGCTGTATCCACTCCTTTTGATTTTCGAGGATAGTTTTATATCTTGCAATGACCGTTTTCAAAACAGACTGAGCCATTTGAGATTTAAGACCAAATTTTTCTCTCAAGGTGGAATACAAAGCCTTATTAAGTGAAAACTGCTTTAAATCATGAGTCTGGAATACATAGTCTGAAACATAATTACAGGCATCACGATAAACAGACATGGTTTCATCAAGCAAAACTTTATCTGTATCAGTGGCGACTATTTGAACCTTTGCTGTTATGGTCATCTGTTCCATAGATGCACTCCTTTCATTGATATTTCACTAAACACAGTATATAATAATAATTAGTGAAAATCAATAATGATCAGAGGGAAACTATGGACAATAGATATAATCGCCACAGCAGACGAAAATACAGCCTAAAAGTACATATAGTTCCTGTCATTAAATATCGTAAGCAACTACTAAAAGGTTCTATTTCTGACGATGTTAAGCAAAAGATTTTTGATATAGCCAATACTCGGGGCTACGAAATAATTGCTATGGAAACAGGCAAAGACCACATACGTTTCTTGATAAGTTATGCTACGACTGATAGGGTTTGCGACATTGTTAAGATTGTAAAACAGGAAACAACATATTACCTATGGCAAAAGTATGGTTCGTTTCTGTCTAAACAGTAGTGGAAGAAAAGGATACTTTGGTCAGACGGATACTTTGCTTGCAGTATTGGAGAAGTATCGGCAGCGACTATAAAAAAGTATATTGAGAGTCAGGGCTAATGGCTAAAGATTTACAAGGCTCCTCCCACCACCTGAAGGTAGTGGGTTTCCGCCTATGGCAAACGAAAGGATTTAATTTATGAAGTAAAGCTACTTCGGATAGGAGGTTAAGTATGAAGGTTTTATATTTTGATTGCATGAGTGGTATTTCAGGCAATATGGCCATTGGTGCGCTCCTGGAATTATGCGATGACCAGAAATGGTTCTATGAGTACATGCAGGCTTTACCACTTTCAAACTGTACAATTCATATTTCCAAGGAAATGCGTAAAGGTATTTCGGGAACATATTTTGATGTAGTGGTTGATGAAGAAGTTGTTCAGCCAGAAAGACATTTAAGTGATATATATACGATTATTGAAGACGCACAAATACCAGAACATGCAAAGATGCTTGCAAAAGCAATTTTTTATCGAATTGCTAAAGCAGAAGCTAAAGTTCATAATACAACAATGGAAGATGTTCATTTTCATGAGGTCGGAGCAGCCGATAGCATTATTGATATTATTGGTGTAGCGTTGCTTATTAACTATTTACATCCTGATGCCATCTATTCATCAGTTGTCAATGATGGGTATGGTTTTGTGGAATGTGCCCATGGCATCATTCCTGTACCTGTTCCTGCGACAAGTGAAATCTTTGCCTCGAGTGATGTCATCATGCGACAAATTGATATTAATACAGAGCTTGTCACACCTACAGGTGCAGCCATCATTGCGCAGCTTGCTGATAGCTACGGTCCGATGCCAGCCATGAAGATCAATAAGATTGGCTGGGGTATCGGTACAAAACAGCTTAAGATTCCAAATGTCTTAAAAGTCACACTGGGAGAAATGGCTCAGCATCCTGATGAAGTGATTGTTATGGAGAGCAATGTTGATGACTGTACAGGAGAAATGCTTGGCTTTGTGATGGAGAAAATGATGAATGAAGGTGCCCGTGATGTGTTCTTCACGCCAATCTTCATGAAAAAGAACCGTCCTGCCTATCGTATTACCGTTGTTACTGATGAAGAACATATGAAGAGAATGGAAGAATTGCTTTTCATCAATACAACGACGATTGGTTTCCGTTATCGCAAAGAAAAACGTCATGTTTTAAATAGAGAGATTGTTGACGTGAAGTTACCTGAAGGTGTTGTTAAAGGGAAGAAGGTTGACTTTGAACAGGAAAGCTATATTTATCCAGAATATGAGAGCTTGAAGAGCTTATCTGAAGAAACAAGAATTCCATTAAAAGAACTTTATAAAAGATTTCAGAGAGAAGTGTAGACTATGTCAAAACATGAAATGAAGATGTACCAGTCAACAGAAGACTATCTAGAAGCTATTCTCATGATTAAGCAGGAGAAGGGGCATTGTCGTTCTGTTGATATTGCAAAAAGATTGGATTTTAAGAAATCAAGTGTATCGATTGCCGTCACAAAACTGACCAATGAAGGCTATGTCATTAAAGAAGAAGACGGGATGCTTGAACTTACACAAGAAGGGCAAAGACTTGCCAACAATATCCTAGAACGCCATAACTTTTTCTATACCTGGCTAAGGTCTTTGGGTGTTGAAGAGGGCCAAGCTTATGATGATGCCTGTCGTATGGAACATGCCATGTGTGATGACACCTTTCATAAGATTGTTAGCTATGTAAGGGAGAAAAATGATGGAAACAGTTAAGCTTTATGACGAACATCCCTATGACACAACATTCCATGCCACGATACAAGATATCCAATATGATAAGAATACAACGCTTATTCTTGATCAGACATTATTCTTTCCTGAAGAAGGAGGACAATGTGCTGATAGCGGAACAATTGATGGTTATGAGGTTATTGATGTTCAGATATCAAAAGGCATTATTAAACATATCTTAAAGGGACATGTTGAACTAGAAATAGGCAATGAAATACAAGGGGAAATTGATTGGGATTTACGATTTAGTAATATGCAGAATCATTCTGGTGAACATATTTTTTCGGGCATTGTCCATCGGGAATATGGCTATGATAATGTTGGCTTTCATTTAGGCAAGGATGTTGTCAGTGTGGATTTTAATGGTCCAATCGATGAAGTAAGTCTTAGAAGAATTGAAAAAGAAGTCAATCAGGTCATTTATGAAAATAGAGTTATCCGTGCCTATTATCCAAGTGAGGAAGAACTTGCCTCACTTAATTATCGCTCGAAAAAAGAAGTTGATTCTCCTTTACGTATTGTTGAGATAGAGAATTGTGATGTCTGTGCATGCTGTGCCCCACATGTAAGGCGTAGTGGAGAAGTAGGACTCTTTAAGGTTGTGCATATGATGAATTATAAGGGTGGTGTACGCATCTTTATTCTTTGTGGACAAAGAGCACTTGATTATGTCTTAGAATTAGATGACAACATGAATGCCATCTATCATATGCTTTCAGCCAACAATAGCTCAGTTGTCAAATATGTCAAGCAGCTCATCGATACAAACAATGCTCTGAAACAAGAAGTTTTCAATCTTAATAAAAAAGAAGTCCAAAGAGTTGTTGAAGAAGCAAATGAAAACCATCGCTATTTCTTTATCGAAGATCTTGATAAGAACCTACAAAGAGAAATGGTCAATAGTCTTGTCCAGCGGCTTGAAGGGTATGTCGGGGTCTTTGTCGGAAGTGATCAAATGGGCTATCGCTTCATTCTTGCTTCCCGCAACAATGATACAACAAAGCTATTTGATGTTCTTAAAAGTCGTGGGGCAAAAGGCGGTGGCAACGCCTTAATGGTGCAGGGTTATATGAAAACAAGCCAAAATACAATTGAAGAACTACTCAAAAGTCAGCAGTAAATTTGCTGATTTTTGTATTTTAGCACTCTATAAAAGAAATTGCTAAAATATTAGCACTCACCTATTGACATTGCTAAAAGAGGGGCTATAATGTAGGTGTAATCAAAAAGAGGATTACAAGAAAGATAGTTGAATAGGAAAAAAGGAGATGTTATTTATGAGGTTATTACCTAGAATGAATGATGTATTTGATGATTTCTTTGATGACAGATTCTTTGCCCCTAGTACCAATGCAATGCGCACTGATATTGCCGAAAAGGATAACAGCTATGTATTAAACATGGAGCTTCCAGGATTCAACAAGGAAGATGTCAAGGTCAGCTTGAAGGATGGCTACCTGAATGTTTCAGCCGAGCATCATGATGACAAAGAAGAAAAAGACAAGAAGGGTCATCTGATCCGTAGCGAAAGATATCATGGCACTTGCAGCCGTAGCTTCTATGTCGGCGATGGCATCAAGGAAAGTGATATCAATGCGAAATTTGATAATGGCGAATTGATCATCACCTTACCAAAGGCTGATGAAAAAGCAGTCGAAGAGAAACACTTTATCCCAATTGGTTAATGCATGAAGGACAATGGATGAAAAGGAGATGTTATTATGCGTTACTTACCTACATTAGATAATTTGTTTGATGATATATTTGATTCTGATTTCTTAACACCTGCAAAGGGCACTAATACAATGCGTACGGATATTGCTGAAAAGGATAACAGCTATGTATTAAACATGGAGCTTCCAGGATTCAACAAGGAAGATGTCAAGGTCAGCTTGAAGGATGGTTACCTGAATGTTTCAGCCGAACATCATGATGACAAAGAAGAAAAAGACAAGAAGGGTCATCTGATCCGTAGCGAAAGATATCATGGCACTTGCAGCCGTAGCTTCTATGTCGGCGATGGCATCAAGGAAAGTGATATCAATGCGAAATTTGATAATGGCGAATTGATCATCACCTTACCAAAGGCTGATGAAAAAGCAGTCGAAGAGAAACACTTTATCCCAATTGGTTAATGCATGAAGGACAATGGATGAAAAGGAGATGTTATTATGCGTTACTTACCTACATTAGATAATTTGTTTGATGATATATTTGATTCTGATTTCTTAACACCTACAAGAACTATTAATAATATGCGTACAGATATCAAAGAAGTAGATGGCCAGTATCAGTTAGCTATTGAACTTCCAGGATATGACAAGGATCAGATCCATGTAGAATTAAAAGATGGTTATTTGAATGTTTCTGCTGATGCTTCAAAGACAAATGAGGATAAGGATGACAAGGGCAATATCATTCGTAGTGAAAGATATCATGGTACTTGCAGCCGCAGCTTCTATGTTGGTGAAAATTATAAGCCAGAAGATATTAATGCGAAATTTGATAATGGTGAATTGCTGATCTGCTTGCCTAAGGAAACACCTGAACAGGTTGAAGAGAATCACTTTATCGCAATTGAATAAAAGGAAAAGACTGTTGCATGAAGTGATATGACCCCTGACAAGTAGACAGAGAAAATATCCAAAACAACTACCAAGCAAGGTCAATTAGATTTGGCCTTGTTTTTTTTATTGTTGTGCTTGCTCCTGGTGTTTTGCTTTGCTCTTCTCAATCCCTTCCCAGAATCGTTCTATTCTTCTGTTTGGTGCAATCGGATACTGTTCTGGCGTAACTGCAGTCAGTGCTTCCTGTCTTACCTGATTTGCAGTCTTCCCATGAAAACGTTTCTGTGGATATCTGTAGATATAGTATTCATATGTCCTGTAAATGATCTCTGCGGCTTCTTCATACGCAAACAGAACCTTGGCCATATCCTTGATGAATCCCTGAAAGGATTCTACTGGTCCGTTATCGATACAGTGACCAACCCGTGACATGGATTGTGTCAGCCCGTCATCCTCAAGCATCTTGGAAAATACCCTGTGTGTATTGAAATCCTCTGTCGCTGTGCAGGAGCGGAGTAGTGCCTTGATTCAAGGTGATGGCCATGAAGTATGTGTCATTGACCAGTTTGGTATCGTTTCTTCTGCTGACGACAACGCCAACCGGATATCGGTCATACAGATCAAGGATCGTGCTGATATATAATTTATCACCAGCGTATTTCAGATTCGGTGCTTCGGCATTGAAATCCCGATCCAGTAAGTTATCCTTTGTTTCCTGTAATTGGAATGACGCCGGTCAATACGGAAATGAGATTCTATGCATCTTCGATGTCCACCCTGGAAGGCTTGCGATGGATCCATTTATAATAGGATGCCCTGGATATTCCAGCCAGCTGACATAGATACTGTATGGAACATTGTTCGTCACTGCTCGTTGTCTGAATTGATTCATAAATCCATATCTTTATCTTATGCCGCAGTGCTGGCTGAGCAATCTTCGGCGCATTCTCTATCGCCTCCTCCCTAATTCGCTGATTTTTTTTAGAATATGACCTCTATTTCTTTTCGTCTCAGTTCTTCCTTCAGTCGTTTGTTTTCCCTTTCCAGTCTTTCCATGTCAGTAAGGTCTTCCTCTGCCTTGCGATGTCCGCGGTTGTCATTCAGGCCATCTGTTCCCTGCCTGTCATATTTGCGTACCCATGAATAGACCTGAGAATAGCTGCAGCCATATTTTGCGGCTGTTTCTTTATAATTGCGATCGTGATTGATGTCTCCATTCTTTCTTCTTTTGTTGTTTTCTTTCTTTCTGCCATATAGACCTCCTGATGGGGACAATAATCCCTCTGTTCTATATGGTTATTATACCTTTTGATCCATTGCATGATGACTGATTCACTGGAAATATTGTATTTTGCTGCAAGGTCGTTTTGTGACAGTCCGTTCTGTACATAATCCTGAACGACCATATCTTTGAATTCTTTTGAGTAAGATGAATTTCTTTCTTTAGGCTTGAGAGCTTCTTGCCCGTTCGCTTTATAGAGATTCGACCATTCACGTATTCTGTTGTCACCATTTTTCCTATATCTAATTCAGATGCGATCTCAGCTGCTGATTTCTTTCCTGACTGATAATCCTGCAAAGCTTTCAGTTTTTGTTCAAATGTATATTTTGCTTTTCGTCCCATAATAAAACCCCCTAAAAGCAGGGCAGTACATATTGTGTATTTGTACCGTCTACCTTTAGGGGATCATATCAAAACAACAGTCTTTATTTTTGTTCTTTTCTTGTCTTCTTTAAAGCATAAAGTATGATGGCGATGATTAAGGTGATACCACCAATAATAAGAAATAAAGTTTTAGCGTCAAATGTTTTACCAGTCTTGCTGCTAACGACAATATTCTCAACTTTGGCATCCGTCTTTAAGATTTCATGTAAAAGATCTACAGTTACTTTATTGCCTTTAACTTCCCCAACATTGCTTTTAGCTTTGTCAGGCATATTAAAGACTAATTTCATTTCAACACCGTTCTTTTTTAATGATTCTTCATTCATGTTGAAATTATTTAATGTCTCAGTTGTAATATTGTTATCGGTGAGGGCGGAAGTGAAAGTCTTCATTGGAATTGTCACTTGAACACGGCCATTTTTCACAATAGCCTTGATTGAGGAACTCATGGCATTGCTTGCCTCAACCCCAACATACTGCTTGCCATCATGTTTCTCTTTGATGACATGGGCAGAAACATCTTTATTGTTCTTAGTGAATTGTTTTTTTAAGTCTTGGGTAAATGTGCTTTCCTGTATGCCGCTTGTCTTTAGGGTATCCGTGCTTGCAAGCATGCGCACACTTGTTTTTACTTTGCCATTACCTGAAACATCAAGGGTCATATTCATCTTCACACATCCTGATAATAAGAATGCAAGAAGTACAAGGGATAAGCTTTTAAGTCGTCTTTTCATTCTCTTAACCTCCATCCACATTCTAACATAAAACCTTGATTGAAACATCTTTTTGAAAAAAATATATTTACCCCTTTACAAACATCTATTTATCATGTATTATATCACTTGTCTTCAAGAGATGGCGGATATGGTGAAGTGGTTAACACACCGGATTGTGGCTCCGGCATGCGTCGGTTCGAACCCGATTATCCGCCCCATGATGAAGATATGACTTGCTTAGGCAAGTCTTTTTTTTGCCTTTCATTACCAATGTATGTCATCAAAATATAATCTATATTACATAAAATAATATAAAATGCAACATAATATATAATTATGTTGCATATAAAGATTAATTATGACATACTCTTAATAGAGAGGTGATTCTATGAATGCGACAAATGGAGATTATCTACATTTATATAAGCGTTATGTCGATGTGGTTACGGTCATTAAAAAGAATGGTCAGATGCTGCCACTCTATCTTGCCTGGGATGATGAAAATGGAAGAAAGCTTTATAAAATCGATAAAGTGCATCAAATCAAGAAAGCTGTGAGTGAAGTAGGTGGTTGTGGTGTACGCTATGATGTGCGCATAGCTGGACATGAGCGCCGACTTTTCTATGAAAAGGATCGTTGGTTTATTGAATCCCATCAACCTTGATGCTTTTTTGAATGATTAATGATAGAATGGTGGTGGAGGTTTCTATGATTACTGGAGCTACAATTATTTCTAATAATGTCAGTGTGAAACATATGCCTGAAGCTGGACAGGATGCACAGCAGACATTGAATATCACACCAACACATGTTACGTTGACAAGATATATTCTTGATCAAAAGATGGTTGAAAAGGGAAAAGAAGAAGCTGATCTTAATGGTCAGGCTATTCTTGATCTTATTGAGCAGTCCTTTCATAAGACATCACCCATTATTGCTTCACTAGAAGACAATAGCTGGGAGATTATTGTCAAGGATGAAACGGGCTATCGCTGGTTCTCAGGAGCAATGGGAGAGAAGATTTCTTATCAGAATCAGGATGTCAATGAATTAATGGCGGATATGCTGCCTTTTAAGAATCTGATACTGTTTGGTTATGGCAAATAGAATACGCAAAGTATCAGGAAAAAAGCCTAGTGGACTACAAGTTTTCAAAGAAGATTTTGTTATACTATTATTAAGCATCGGCTTAAGTTATCTTGTGAATACAAAATCATTAATGGCACTATCTTTTATTAATCAGCCCAACTTCATTCTTGTTGTGGTGATGGCTTTAGTGCTTTTTGCCTATTCTCCTTTTATTGGAGGAATGAGATCAATTTGTTTCTATCTAGGTCTTATAGCTGGGAAACATATGCAAGCGATTATCTTAATGAACTATCAGCCTGATCTAAAGACGATTGTCGGGCTTGTGATTGTCATAGTTGTAGCTATTGGCTTATGGTATAGTAAAGGAAAAGGGCAGATGAGTGAGATACTCGCAGGAGCTTCCTTGGGCTTCTTGCTTGTCTATGGCTTAAATGTTACTTTGACTCATTTAGCTATTAGTTCGCTCTATGATCTTGTGTTGCTTGTTGTTGGGGCTATTCTTCTCTATCAGAACATGAAACAAATGGCAATGGTTGTTCTTTATGGTTTTTTGTTCTATTTTCCTTATAAAATTATGATTATCCCTGGCTTACAAATGTTTCTAGGATAGAAAAACGTTCCCGTATATGCGAGAACGCCTTTTTGTTTATAAGATTTTTTCTAATTCCTGACGAATAGCTTTCAAGAATTCTTCGGAATTGACTTGTTTGACTTCAACCCCTGTTGCTAAGGTAGAAAGGTCCTTTGTCATAATGCCACTATTTAAAGTATTGAGGCAGGCTTCTTCAAGCTTATCACCAAAACGCATTAAATCAGGCAGATTGTCTTTTTCACCACGTTTTCTTAATGCTCCGCTCCAGGCAAAGATTGTTGCCATTGGGTTTGTCGAAGTTGCTTCGCCTTTAAGATAACGGTAGTAGTGACGTGTAACTGTGCCATGTGCAGCTTCATATTCATAATTGCCTTCAGGGGAAACAAGAACACTTGTCATCATGGCTAGAGAACCAAAGGCAGTAGAAACCATATCACTCATCACATCACCATCATAGTTCTTGCATGCCCAGATAAAACCACCCTTGGAACGAATGACTCTGGCGACAATATCATCGATAAGGGAATAGAAAAATGTCAGGTGAGCAGCTTCAAATTTCTCTTTATATTCACTGTCATAGACTTCCTGGAAGATATCTTTGAAGCGATGATCATATTTCTTGCTGATGGTATCCTTTGCGCCAAACCAGAGATCCTGTTTTTGATCAAGGGCATAATTGAAACAGCTACGGGCAAATGAACGAATAGAATCATCTTTATTATATTGACCCTGTAAGACACCAGGACCTTCAAAGTTAAAGATTTCCTGGCTTATTTCCTGGCCATCATCACCTTTGAAATTCAATGTAGCAACACCAGGACCAGGAACTCTTATTTCCGTAGATTTATAGACATCCCCATAAGCATGTCTGGCAATCGTAATTGGTTTTTCCCAGTTCTTAACAACAGGTTTGATTGGATCAATCATGATTGGTGCTCTAAAGACTGTACCATCTAGAATAGCACGGATAGTGCCATTAGGAGATTTCCACATTTCATGTAAGTTATATTCATCCATACGCTGTGCATTAGGTGTGATTGTTGCACATTTGACTGATACGCCATATTTCTTATTCGCATTAGCAGCATCAATGGTTACTTGGTCATTTGTTTCATCACGATGAGGTAAACCTAAATCATAATATTCACTTTTTAAATCGACAAAAGGAAGAATGAGCTCATCTTTAATCATCTTCCATAATACTCTTGTCATTTCGTCGCCATCCATTTCTACAAGGGGCGTAGTCATCTGAATCTTAGCCATATTAGTATCCTCCGTTTATTGATGTCATTATACACAAATTGTATACAATTATGCAAGATATTTATGGAAAAGCCAAACAATAAAGAAAAACTTAGGTAAATACGGATTAAATATTGAAAAAACATGATTTGTTTGATAGAGTGTACACAATATTAAAGGGGGTTGTATGATGTTGAATGATGAATATCTTATTCATGCCTATGGTCGTCATGATGTCGCAATAGATCATGGTGATGGCGTTTATTTGTATGATACAGAAGGTAAGAAGTATTTGGATTTTTATGCAGGAATTGGGGTAAATGCGCTTGGTTATGGCTATCAAGCTTATAATGAGGCTTTGAAGAAACAGTTGGATAAAGTCTTGCATGTCTCTAACTATTTCTATACACCACCATTACTTGAAGCAAGCGAGAAGGTTGTTAAAGCGACAAAGCTAGATCAGGTCTTTTTTACGAATTCAGGTGCAGAAGCTATTGAAGGGGCTTTAAAACTTGCCCGCAAATATTATTTCTTAAAGCATGGTCAGGCAGATAGTGAAATTATCTCTTTCCATCATTCATTCCATGGTCGTACAACAGGAGCTGTAAAATTAACCGGCAATGCGCATTATCAGGAGGCCTTTGGCCCTTTGATGACGGGTGTAAAATATGCCAACCTGAATGATCTTGACAGTGTTAAAGCGCTTATCAATGATCATACAGCAGCCATTATTGTAGAACCAGTTCAAGGAGAAGGTGGCGTTAATCCATGTACAAAAACATTCATGCAAGGATTAAGAGCTCTTTGTGATGAATATGGATTATGTCTGATCCTTGATGAAGTACAATCCGGTATGGGAAGAACAGGAAGCATGATGACTTATTTCCAGTTTGATATCATGCCCGATATTGTCTGTCTTGCCAAGGCACTTGGATGTGGTGTACCGGTTGGAGCTTTTGTCGCCAACAAGAAATATGGTGATGCATTAGTGCCAGGTGATCATGGCTCTACTTATGGTGGTAATCCTTTTGTCTGTGCAGCTGTCTCTACAGTCTTTGATATTTATCAAAATGATCATATTGTGGAAAAAGCACATGAAGCAGGCATGTATTTAGAAACCAAGCTTAATGAGCTTGAAGAAAAGTGCAGTCATGTTGTAGGTCATCGTGGTTTAGGGCTCATGCAGGGAATCTTGTTGGATGAACCTAATAGTTCAGCCTATGTTCAAAAAGCACTTGAGGCGGGCTTGATTGTAGTATCAGCCGGGGCTGATGTCGTCAGATTGCTACCACCACTTATTATCACGCACAAACAAATTGATGAGGCAATGGGAATTCTTGAAAAGATTTTAAAATAATATGAGAAAAACATCTTCTATGAACGAATAAATATATAGGAGGTGTTTTTTCTATGCATAAATATCCCATCTATTTACAAGATGATGAGAAGAGCTGTGGTGTTTATTGCTTAAAGATGTTGTTGAAGTATTATGGAATTGATGAAGATACGACCATCTTAAAGACAAAGACGAGGGTGGATGCAAGCGGGACGACAATCAAAGGGCTTGTCGAAACACTTAAGTCCTATAATGTTGAAACGAAGGCCTATAAAGCTTCACTAGATCAGCTTGAAGAAAATCATGTACCAATACCGGCTATTTTACATATTATTGAAGGAAAGCTAGGTCATTTTGTCGTTCTTTATGAACTTGGTGAACAATGTGTAATTGGTGATCCGGCTAAGGGACTGTTACAGGTTCCTCGCATGCAGCTAAAAGAAATATATTCGGGCTTTGTGATTGTGATAAGGCATATTGGTCGCTATTATGATTATCATGATGTCACTTATAAAGATTTTTTAAAACAGACTTACAAACTCTATCGTAAAGAAGTTGGTGTATTAATTCGTTATGCCCTATTTTCATCACTTCTTTCATTTGTCCTAAGCCGTATTGCTGGCATCATGATTGATGAAATGAAGGTCAAAATGCCTTTATTTCTAGGCTTTGCCCTATTTCTTGCTTATAGTATGCTGAGTCTAATAAAAGTCTTGTTGACGAAGATGAAGAATAAGAAGACGGTGCTATTTGAACGCGCTTTGGACAAGGAAGTTGTCTATCGTTCCATTATCAATGCCTTGCATCTTCCTGAACATTTGTTGAGCAGTGATGCTGGGTTGATTCAATCCAAGCTGCTCAATCTCTACCATCTTTCATCCTATACAGTGCGTTTCTATGAAGCATTCAGTATTGATATATTAACGATTGTCCTGCTTTTTGTGGCATTGGTGTTACTTTCACCAATTATGGCATTGCTGGCATGTGTTAGTTTTCTTGTCGTTTTCTTCTATGTCCATAGCCGCTCACGACTCCTTTTTGAACTCTACAAGACAACCTATGAGAAACATAATATTCATATGTCGGAATTGCTTGAATTTATATCTTCAAGGCATCTCTATCGCCAGAATGCTAATGGTAAAAAGTGGGAGAAACGCTTCGAACATGCCTATGAGCAGGAAGCAAATAGTGTTGAAGATCAGGAAATGGCAAAACAAAGCTTTGTCGCTCAGCTTGAAAGCCTTCATGTCATTTTTCTAACGCTTATCCTTTTTGTGGGGTTCTACTCCTTTCATGCATCACGACTGACTCTTGGCCACCTTCTGGCGTTTTATATGCTTTATAGTTTAATGGAGACACCAATTATTGAACTTGCCACAAGCATTGTTGAATATCGGGAGAATGTTTTACTTTATGAGAGTTTTAAGGAGTTTGGTCTTGTCCAGAAGGATGGTCATGATGATCTCAAACAGGCTATTGCTACAATTGACTTTGATGATGTGACATATGGTTATGGCTATCATCTTGATGTATTAAAACATCTTGATTTTACGATCAATCATAATCTATTTATCATGGGGGCAAATGGTTCGGGCAAGAGTACATTGTTTTATTTATTGAAGGGACTTGATGATTGTTATAAGGGGAATATTTATCTCAATGACCAAGAGCTCAGAACTTTACGAAAAGCTTCCCTTTATAAACATATGGCCTATTGTGCAAGAGGGGAGACACTTTTAAAGGGAAGTGTAAGAGAAAATATTGGCAGTCATGATGATGAGGCTATTCATGAAGTGCTTCAACTTCTTGAAAGCGAAGAGCTTTATTATCGTCTTGATGAGAAGATGGATATGGATGGTCAACCTTTCTCTTCTGGCGAACAGGCGATTATTCAAATTGCCCGCTGCCTACTTAAAGAAAGTGATGTCTGTTTATTTGATGAAGTCTTTTCTTCAATTGCCTTTTCAAAAGCGAAAAGAATCATTCATAAAATCTTTAAAGCTTATCCTGATACGCTATTTGTGATTGTAACCCATCAGCTAAATTTGATGAATAAGGGGGAAGAATATGCTATAATGGGGGATGGAAAAGTAAAGGAAATAAAGGTAAAAAGATGAATATTGATTTAGCTTATCAAAATGAAGTAACAGATTTTAAAGAAGATTATGAAAAGGACTTTCAGGACATTATCCAGACAACCTTAGAAGTTCTTCATATTAATGATGATATTGAAATGAGTGTTATTCTTGTTGATGACGAGAAGATTCATGAGATCAATCGTGACTATCGTCATATTGATCGTGCAACAGATGTCATTAGCTTTGCATTAGAAGATAGTGAACAGTTCTATATGGAAGGAATGCCTAGAGAACTTGGTGATATCTTTATCTCTGTTGATCACGCCAAAATGCAGGCAAGTGAATATGGTCATTCATTAAGAAGAGAAATGTGTTTCTTATTCTGTCATGGATGCTTACATTTACTTGGTTATGATCATATGACTGAGGAAGAAGAAAAAGAAATGTTTCATTTACAAAAGGTCATCTTAGACAAGCTTGATATTAAAAGGGAGGGTTAGTATGAAAGATTATCAATATTTAGTGGATGAAGCTTATAAAGCAGCTAAGCATGCATATATCCCTTATTCAAAGTTTCCTGTCGGCGCTTGTGTTGAGGTGCGTGATGGCCATTTGATTCATGGCTGCAATATTGAAAATGCAGCTTTTGGCTCAACCATGTGTGCGGAAAGAAATGCTGTTTATGGTGCATATTGTCAAGGTTATACCAAAGATGATATAGTGGCCTTGGCTATCGTTGGTGATGGACCAACTCTTATTTCACCATGCGGGGCATGTCGCCAGGTGCTAAGTGAACTCTTAGATCCCCATACCCCTGTTATCTTAGGCGCACGTGATCGTTATGAGATCACCAATATGGAAGAATTATTACCAAGAATGTTCTTAGAGGAGGACCTTTAATGTATAAATCAGGATTTGTCAGTATTGTCGGCAGACCAAATGTAGGAAAATCAACATTGTTGAATCAGCTCTTAAAGACAAAACTCGTCATCACTTCCCCAACAGCCCAGACAACACGTAATACCGTGCAGGGCATCTTAACGGATGATGAAGCCCAGATTGTCTTTTTGGATACACCAGGTGTGCATAAACCCCAGGATGGCTTGGGCTCATTTATGAATGCGAATGCTTTAAATTCCATGCTGGATATGGATGCGGTTGTTTTAGTGGAACCGGTTGATGAAAGCATTGGGAAGGGTGATAAATTCATTCTTTCAAGACTTGAGAAAGTAGAATGCCCTGTCTTCTTAGCACTCAACAAGAGTGATCTTGCCAGCAAGGAACACTTGATGGAGAAGATTATAGAATGGCAATCGCTCTTTGATTTTGCTGGTATTATTCCTATTTCGGCCAAGAGTGGTGATAATGTGGATGAACTTGTCAAAACACTTAAGTCTGTTTTGCCAGAGGGGGAAGCCATTTATCCAAAGGACATGATTACTGATCATCCTGAACAGTTTATTCTTGCGGAATTCATTCGTGAACGTATTCTCTATTTTACGCGTCAGGAAATTCCTCATGATGTTGCTATTGTTGTGGAATCATGGGAAGAAAATGAAAAGGAAATCTCCATTATGGCCGCGATTATTGTTGATCGTCCAAGTCAGAAGGGGATCATCATCGGTAAACAGGGCGCAATGATCAAGAAAATCAGAGAGCAGGCAAGACGCCAGATGACACGTTTTGTCGGCAAGACAGTTCATCTTGAACTCTTTGTTAAGGTGGAAAAGAACTGGCGTAATAAAACAAAATATCTGAAAGAATTTGGCTATGATGAGGACGACTATAAATAGCGAAATCACGAAGGGCATTGTCTTAAAGACAATGCCCTATAAAGAAAATGATCAACTTGTCACCCTCTATACCTATGAATTTGGCAAGCTTACCATCAGGGCAAGAGGAAGTCGTAAGCTGACAAGCAAGAATGCTCCAGCACTAATGAGTATCACTGAGGGAGAATATGAGATTGCTCTTAAAAGTGGTCTTTCAAACCTTATCAGAGCAACGGCAATCCAGTATTATCAAAATATCAAGAAAACAATTGAAGCAGAAATCGTCGCCGATTATCTCTTAGAATATTTCTATCGTTATGAAAGTGAAAACAGTCCTTCTTTAGAACATTATCAGTTTTTAGAAGGTATTCTTGAAGCATTGGAAATAGGTTATGACTATCGCATCATCTATGCCTATATCAATTGTTTTATTATGAAAGAGAATGGGGTAGAACTGATGACGGATGGATGTGTTGTGTGTGGTAATCATCATGTTGACGGCTTTTCAATTGAAAATGGTGGATTTGTCTGTCATGAGCACTATCATCTTCATGATCTCAGGTTGCCTAAAGATCAGCTTCAGGCCATTCGATATCTCTATAAGTGTCCTATTTCACGCCTTCATGAACTTCATCTTGAAGACATTAAGCCTATTCAGAAAATCTTTGAATATTATGTTGATGAATTCTGTGGGGTCAATCTCAGGTCTAGAAAATTTGTGAAAAGCATTCTATAATATACAAAAGTATGGAGGCGCCCCATGAAAAGAGAAGATACAATGACCTCAGCACTCAAGACAACAGTCCATTACTCAATCTATGAACCAACGATTGTATTACGTATTAAAGCTGTTGTTATCGTTGTGCATGATTTAGGTGAGAATAGACATAATTATGAACATTTTGCGAATGCATTAAGCCGTCAGGGCTATGTTGTTGTGGTTCCAGATCTCGTTGGACATGGTGAATCACTAGTGAACTTTGAACGTGGTTATTTTGGTGATGGTGACATCAGTCAAGCCATCATTAAGGACTACTTCAAGCTTCAGAATATCATGATTCGAAAATATCCTGATACCTTTTATTTTATGCTTGGCTCTGGTGTTGGCAGTAACATTGCCCTGCTTTATGCAAGTAAGTATGGGGATTATTTATCTGGTTTAATGCTTCTGTCACCAATTCGTCATTTCAGCCATTTGACATTACGTAAACTGCTGACAAGAATGCAGATCCGTTTTAAGGGCATGCATTACCATTCGAAAAATCGCCTTTTAAAGCTTCGCCCAACACATGAAAGTGGCGTTGTTGTTAAAAGACGTGATCAATTCAATGATCATTTCACTTATGCCTCAAAGGCTCTTGAAGACATATATCAATTAGTTGAAAGAACGAATTCAGTTGAAACATTACAAAATATTCCTCATCATTTACCAATGCTTTTTGCAGGTGGCAAGAAGGATGCAATGACACATTTCTTAGCTGATAATAAATGGCTTTGTCACTTATATCAACAAGAAGGCTTTGAAGAGATTCGCTGTAAATCCTATATGCAAAGTGGACATCACTTATTGTTTGATGTTGAGCGAGAAGATATCTATAAGGATTTATTGGACTATTTGAATGAACACATTTATTATTAGTACACTCATTGTTGGTTGACAAATAACCACTATAAGTGTACATATAAGATGTTTTAAAATATTATGAAATGACTTAGCTCAGGCTAGGTCATTTATCATTTTTATGTTAACTTAGGAGGCTCAAGATGGCATTAGATATGGAAAAACTTATCGCGCATGCGAAGAATAACGGCTTTGTCTACCAAGGTTCAGAAATCTATGATGGCTTAGCTAATACCTGGGATTATGGTCCTTTAGGTGTTGAATTGAAGAATAATATTAAGCGTGCTTGGTGGAAACGCTTTATTCAGGAATCACCATACAATGTAGGTATTGATTCAGCTATTTTCATGAATCCAAGAGTATGGGAAGCAAGTGGTCATATTGGTAATTTCAATGATCCGCTTATTGATTGTAAAAAATGTGGCAAGAGACATAGAGCTGATAAGCTTATTGAAGCCTATGATCCAAATATGCATGCTGATGGTATGGAACCAGAAGAAATGATGGCCTATATTAGAGAACATAATATTGGTTGTCCTGATTGTGGTGGACATGACTTCACTGATATCAGAAAATTCGAATTAATGTTTGAAACATCTATGGGTGTTGTCAAAGATGCCAAGAGCACAGTTTACTTAAGACCAGAAACAGCCCAGGGTATTTTCGTTAACTTCAAGAATGTTGCAAGAACAACACGTAAGAAAGTCCCATTTGGTATTGGTCAGATTGGTAAGTCATTCCGTAATGAAATTACACCAGGTAACTTCATTTTCCGTACAAGAGAATTTGAACAGATGGAACTTGAGTTCTTCACAAAACCAGATACAGACTTAGAATGGTTTAGCTACTGGCGTAGTGCCTGCATGAATTTCTTAAAGGACTTAGGCTTGAAGGAAGAAAATTTACGTTTTAGAGACCATGAACAGAAAGAATTGTCTTTCTATTCTAAAGCGACAACAGATATTGAATACCTTTACCCATTTGGCTGGGGCGAATTATGGGGTATTGCTGATCGTACGGATTATGACTTGAATAGACATATGGAATATTCTAAGAAGGATCTTACTTATCTTGATCCAACAACACATGAAAAATATGTCCCATATGTCATTGAACCATCAGTAGGTGCTGATCGTCTCTTCTTGTCAGTAATTGCGGATGCATATGATGAAGAAGAATTAGAAGGCGGCGATACAAGAATCGTTATGCACTTACATCCAGCTTTAGCACCAATCAAGGTTGCCGTTTTACCTCTTACTAAGAAATTAAGTGAAAAGGCTGAAGCTATTTATGCCTCATTATCAGCTGACTTTAATACAGAATATGATGTCTCTGGCAAGATTGGTAAACGTTATCGTCGTCAGGATGAGATTGGTACACCATTATGTGTCACAGTTGACTTTGATACATTGGAAGATGAAGCTGTTACTGTACGTGATCGTGACACAATGAACCAGGAACGTGTGAAGATTGAAGATTTAAAAGACTACATTGCTAAACGCGTTGCATTTAAATAATAAAGGAGGGATTATATGCCCCGTATTCCACAGGCAAAAATTGATGAGATCAGACAGAGTGTTGATATCGTTGATGTCATGGGGCAGTATCTTTCATTAACCAAAAAGGGCAGAAACTATGTCGCTATCTGTCCTTTCCATGAAGATACCCATCCCTCTCTTTCTATTTCAGAAAATAAACAAATCTATATGTGCTTTGTCTGTCATAATGGTGGGAATGTCTTTACATTCTTACAGAATTATTTACATATAAGCTATATTGAAGCAGTCGGCAAGGTGGCTGAAATGGGACATGTGGATATGACTGGCTATGATCTTTCTAAGCGTATCGCCCCTGTTGACAATAAGCTTAAGCCTTACTATGACATGCATGCAGAAGCACAAAAAATTTATACATACTATTTAAATACCCAAGTTGGTATTGGGGCTAAGGATTATTTACATGATCGTGGTTTTGATGAGGAAATCATCAAGACATTTGGCATTGGCTATGCACCAGCGAAAAATATTCTCTTTGATGCCTTTACGAAACTAGGTTATGACAACATCACCATGGAGAATTCTGGCTTAGTCATTGAATCCCAACAACACTATGATCGTTTCAGCGATCGTATTATCTTCCCATTATGGGATGAACAGGGACGTGTTGTCGGTTTCTCAGGCAGAATCTATCGGCCAAATCAAGAAGGCGCCAAGTATATGAACTCACCTGAAAGTGAGATCTTTATCAAGGGGCAGACCCTTTATAACTACCATAATGCTTTACGTGCAGTGCGGGAAGCTGGTTTTGTCTATATTAATGAAGGCTTCATGGATGTCATTGCGATGCATCGTGCCCAGCATGATAACTGTATTGCCTTAATGGGAACGGCTTTGACGAATGGACATGTGCGCATGCTCAAAAGGATGACGAAAAAGATTGTCCTTTGTTTAGATGGTGATGCAGCAGGGCAGAATGCTGCTATGAAATCATGCGATTTCTTAGTGAAAAACGGCTTTGAAGTACGTATCATTCTCTTGCCCGATGGCCATGATCCAGACGAAATATTCAAGAGTGATGGCAAGGATGGTTTAGATCGTCTCTTAAGAGATGAATTGACACCATTTGACTTCCTGATGCTTTTTGAATCGGGTAGACTGGATCTACGTAACTATGATGATCGTTCAAAACTATTTGATCGTGGTGTTGAAGTGATTAGCCAGATGACGGATGATAAACAGATTGATGATTGTGTAACAAAGTTATCCAATCTCACCCAGTTCTCAAGAGAAATCATCCTTAATCACCTGCAAAACAAACAAATTGAGAAACCACAAGAATATGCCCCAGTTGTCAGACAAATAGAAGAAACAAGAATGCTTGTTGATAAATATATCCAGGCTGAAAGAAACTTGCTTTTCTATATGTTGAATGATAAAGAAGTGGCCGAGCAGTATAAAGCGAAAGCCGGCTTTATGTATAACGATGTTTACCGTGTTGTGGCAAGCTATATTGTGGATTATTATCGCAAGAATAATGTCATGGATGAAGCCAATCTGATTGATCGTATTCTTTCTGATCGTATTAGTGAACAGAAGAAGAATATTCTTGTCCAGGCAATAGTGGAAATATCCAATATCCAGTTGCCTTTGCCAGCTAGTAATCAACAAGAGGCCATTCGTGATTATATTAGGACGATTGGTGAAAATGCGATTGAATTAAAGAAGAAGCAGCTCTTGGATCAGTTCCAGCATGTTCTTGATCCCAAACAACAAGCAGCTATACTTCAAGAGATAAATGAGTTAAAGAAGGAGACTATGTAATGGCTAAAAAGAAAAGTGTAAAAGGCGTTACTGTTGATGATCTTAAAAACCTCATTCTAGAAGAATCAAAGGCCAATGATGGCAAGTTATCTAGTGATGATGTTGATGAGTTATTCACAAAATATGATTTAGATGAAGAGACAATTGATGAATTACAAGAATTCATTAGTGGTCATCCAGAAATTGAACTTGTCGAAGATGATGGTCTTGATGACTTAGAAGTTGATGATGATGACATCATGAGTGGGACAAGTGACTTGGATGACTTAGAAAGCCTTGATGATCTTGATGGCTTAGGTGGCGATAGTGATGGCGACATGCCTGATTTAGACTTTGATGCCGACTTAGACATGGGTGATACCATGAATATGTTGGAGGATGCAAAGGCTGATGATGATGGTCAGTTAGGCTCAAATGTCAAGATCAGCGATCCTGTCAAGATGTACTTAAAGGAAATCGGTACAGTCGACCTCTTAACCCAGGAAGAAGAAGTTGAACTGGCAAGAAAGATTCAGGAAGGCGATGAAGAAGCGAAAAAGAAACTGGCTGCTGCCAACTTAAGATTGGTTGTATCCATCGCTAAGCGTTATGTTGGTCGTGGTATGCTTTTCTTGGACTTAATTCAGGAAGGTAATATGGGGCTTATTAAGGCTGTTGAAAAGTTTGACTATACAAAGGGCTTCAAGTTCTCAACTTATGCAACATGGTGGATCAGACAGGCCATCACAAGAGCCATTGCCGATCAGGCGAGAACAATCCGTATCCCTGTCCATATGGTTGAAACCATCAACAAGCTTACTCGAGTACAGCGTCAGCTCATCCAGGAACTTGGCAGAGAACCAACAGCTGAAGAAATTGCTGACAAGATGGAAGGCATGACACCTGAAAAAGTCCGTGATATTCAGAAGATTTCCCTAGAACCAGTTTCTCTAGAAACACCAATTGGTGAAGAAGATGATTCTCACTTAGGGGATTTCTTGGAAGATGAAGGGGCAATGTCTCCTGATGACTATGCATCAAATGAATTACTCAAGGACGAACTTAATGAAGTGCTTCTAGAACTGACTGACCGTGAAGAGAAGGTCTTAAGATTAAGATTTGGTCTTGATGATGGTCGTACAAGAACACTTGAAGAAGTTGGTAAGGAATTCAATGTCACAAGAGAACGTATCAGACAGATTGAAGCAAAGGCTTTAAGAAAACTGAAACATCCATCACGTTCTAAACGCTTAAAGGATTTCTTAGACAAGTAATGAAATTACATTCCAAACGCTTGCTTGCCATAGCTAAGGCTATTGCACAGCACAAGCAGGGAACAATTCTGGCAGATATTGGCACTGATCATGCTTATCTGCCTTGTTTTCTATATGATCAAGGTGTGATTGAGAAGGCTTATGCCTGTGATGTGGCAGAGGGGCCATTAGCATCATCAAAACAGACCATTATCGCCAATCATATGGAAGGCAAGATTATTCCTCTTCTAGGCAATGGGTTGGATCCTATTGTCAATGAAGATGTGGATATGATTTCTATTTGTGGCATGGGTGGAATGTTGATGATAGAAATCTTGGATGCCCATAACGAGATGCATGATCATCGTTTCTTTCTTCAAGCCAATAATGGCTTAGCTGAATTACGGGCTTATTTAGCAGGGCATTATTTCTGTATTATTGATGAAGATCTTGTCGAAGATGCCCATCATATTTATGAATATATGGTTGTGGAAAAAGGAGAAATGGTTCTTGATGAAGATGATCTTCTCTTTGGTCCTATTAACCGTCAAAAGAAAACAGAACTCTTTAGAAAGAAATGGCAGTTTGAATTAAATGTGCAAAAAAAAATCATCGCCTCACTGCCAGAAGGGCATCCAAAACGTATAAATGTTACTCAAATGATTGAAAAGATAGAGAAGGTGTTAGCGTGATTGTACAAGATATTATTGATATTATGGAAAGCCATTTCCCTGAACACTTACAAGAAGAATGGGATAAAAGTGGCTTTCAGCTAGGTGATCGCAAGCAGCAAGTGACAAAAATCATGGTGGGGCTTGATGCGGACTTAAGGACATTAAATGAAGCCATTGAACAAGGCTGTAATATGCTTATTACCCATCATCCTTTCTTATTCAATAAGCTCAGTCTTGACTTTGATACTTCAACAGGGCAGTTCATTCAAAAAGCCATCATGCATCATGTTGCCGTCTATTCAGCCCATACCAATCTTGATAAAGTTGCCATGAATGTCTGGCTTGCCAAAGCTACGCTCCTTGAACATATTGATGTTTGTGAAGAAGATGGTTTGGTGCGTAAAGGACAACTTCCTCAAGTCATGAATAGGAATGATTTTGTCAACCATCTCAAAAAGACATTACATGTTGATGTTGTGAAGGTTGCTGGAGTGAAAGATAATATTCAAAGCGTGGCTGTATGTGGCGGTTCAGGAAGTGATTATATTGATGCCGTTAAGAACCAGGTCGATGCCTATGTCACTGGCGATTTAAAATATCATGCGGGCATGCAGGCATATGATGATGATTTTCTCTTGGTGGATGTCGGTCATCATGTTGAAGTGATTATGGTTGAAAAGCTTGCTGCTATTTTAAGAGAGGAAAGTAGCCTGGAAGTGGTGGAAAGCACGTCACCGGACTACTACCAGTACCTATGATTATCACAACGCTCGTTTATCTCAAACGCAACAACCAGACATTACTTCTTTATCGAAACAAGAAAGAAAAAGATATCAATCAAGGAAAGTGGATTGGGGTTGGTGGAAAGCTAAAAAATGGTGAATCGCCCTATGAATGTGCTGTGAGAGAAACATATGAAGAAACTGGCTATAGGATTCATAGTGCGCGTTTTGTCGGGATGGTCAGTTTTCCTGGTCTTTATTATGGCGAAGATGAATTGATGTTTATCTATACGTCTTCTCATTTCTCTGGTGAACTTCATGAAACAAATGAAGGGGAGTTACACTGGGTGAATGATGAAGAGGTCGGAACATTACCAACATGGGAAGCTGATCATCACTATCTTTCCTGGCTTAATGATGACAAGGCTCATGAAGCTAAAGTGGTTTATCAGAATGATCATCTTGTCAGTTATGAAGAGCACTGAGCAATTTATTATGTCATTTTGAAAGACTATGATAGAATGACAAAAAGGAAGTGATGATTATGCAGGATATCTTAAAAAAGTTACAAGAAGAGAGCTGTAAGCCTACTCTTGCCCATAATCATAAAGGCGCTTCAAGCATCCTCATACCTCTTATTGAAGAAAAGGGGGAGACATATATTCTCTATGAAGTACGTTCTCGCCATATCACCCAGCCATTAGAAGTATGTTTTCCTGGTGGCCGTTTAGAAAAACATGAGAAGCGTAAAAAAGCCGCCCTTCGTGAAACATGTGAAGAGCTGCTTGTGAATGAAAAACAGGTTGAAATCATCAGTGCTCTTGATGGCCATATGAGTGTCAATGGACGTGCCATCTGGCCTTTTATTGGCATCTTGCATGACTATCACAATACTTATTCTAGAGATGAAGTTGATCATGTCTTTAAAGTCCCACTGTCTTATTTTCTTACTCATGAGCCTGAAGTGCATAAGATGGTTTATAAACCTTTTTTTGAAGATAACTTCCCTTATGAATTAGTTGGAGGAAAGGATTATCCTTTTATGACAATGAAAAGAGACTTGCTTTTCTATCAATATGATGGGGAAGTTATCTGGGGGATTACAGCTGAAATCACTTATAAATTTATTCAGAAAATCAAACAATATAGGAAAAGTGATGACTAATTGCCATCACTTTTTAAAGTATCTTTGTATAATCAATTGTTGGTTTGATGTAGGTTGTTGGGTCATTTTCATCAAATTGTCGAATAAAGTTAATGATCTGGTTCGTAAGACTTGTAGGTGTGGAAGCACCTGAACTGATAGCCGCATGGTGTTTGCCTTTGAGTAAGTTGACATCTAGTTCATCAATAGAACCAATCATATAAGTCTCTTTGCCAGCCTGATCTTGACTGATTGAAGCAAGCTTCTTCGTGTTATTGGAATGAGGATCCCCGACAATAAAGACAATATCAATATCTTCATCCATATTCTTAATAGCTTCCTGTCTGATCTTTGTCGCATTACAAATTTCTTGTTCAATTGTGACATCATCAAGAATAGTTTTGGCATATTCACATAAGTCATAGACATCAAAGAGAGACATTGTTGTCTGGTTGGTGATGATATATTTCTTATGTGGATCAACGTCATCAAAATCTTCCTTCTTGGTAATCAGATGAATATGTTCAGGATCAATCATCAATGCTCCTTCACTTTCAGGGTGACCTTTCTTGCCAATATAGAGTACTTCATAGCCATCCTTAAGTTCTTCTTTAATTAAATCATGGGTCTTTATGACATCTAAACAACTTGCATCAATCACATCAAGCCCTTTAGCGAGGGCTTTTTGTGTAACTTCATCTCCAGCTCCATGAGCAGTAATGACAACAGTGCCTTCATTCACTTCATCCAAGAGTTCAAGTCTTGTTTTGGAAGCATCTTCAATTGTAATGGCCCCTAAGTCTTTGAGGGCGTTTACGATATATTCATTATGAACTATCATCCCGAGAATATAGAGGGGTTTATGGCTTTTAGCTGCTTCTTTGGCGATATTGATTGCACGCACAACCCCTTTACAATAACCTCTTGGTGTTATTCCTGTTACTTTCATGTATAAACCTCTTTTCTTTCTTTAAGCCTACCAATTCTTGAAAAGAAATGCAAGTCATAGAAAAGTATGAATTTATCAATAAAATTTGATTTTGGAAAAAAGTATGGTATAATCAATTGGCTTAAAAGGAGGCGAAAAGTATGACTACATTTATGAATTATCATTTTCAAGAATTTGTCAATAGGACAATTGAACATATGCATTTTGACACACCAACACCTATTCAGGAAAAGGTGATTCCCCTTGTCACACATCATCGTGATATCATGGGTATTTCCCAGACAGGTACAGGTAAGACACATGCATTCCTCTTACCTATTATGAATGAAATCGATACATCAAAAGATAGTGTCCAGGCTGTTATTGTTGCCCCAACACGTGAACTTGCGATGCAGATTTATGAGAATGCGAAAGTCTTTAAGAAATATAATGAAGCATTACGTGTTTCTCTTGTGATAGGTGGCAGTGATAAACAGAAGGCAATCGCAAAACTTAACCATCAGCCCCATGTTGTCATTGGGACACCGGGAAGAATTAAGGACCTTTCTTTAAATGAACAAGCTTTGATCATTACAACGGCAACACGTTTCGTTATTGATGAAGCGGATATGACGTTGGAATTTGGTTATTTAGAAGATCTTGATGAAGTCTTAGGCAAGATGCGTGAGGACTTGCAGATGCTTGTATTCTCCGCCACAATTCCCCAAGAACTCCAGGTCTTCTTAAGAAAATATATGAAGAATCCTGAATTGGTGCAGGTTGATGAAAAGAAAGCCTCATCAGATCATGTCAATCATTACCTCATTCCTACAAAACACAAAGATCGTTATGAAGTCTTGAGATCAATCATGAATATTATTGATCCATATATCTGTATTATCTTCTGTAATACAAGACAGGAGGCCAGCAAGCTTACGCATCAGTTAAGAAATGATGGCGTAAAAGTTGGTGAAATTCATGGTGACTTACAGCCACGTGAAAGAAAACAGATGATGCGTCGTATTCATAATAATGAATATCAATATATCGTTGCAACAGATATTGCCGCAAGAGGGATTGATATCGATGGTGTATCCCATGTTATCAATATGGAATTCCCAACCGAAAAAGATTTCTATATTCACCGTTCTGGCCGTTGTGGCCGTGGCAGTTATACGGGTGAATGTTTCTCCATGTATGATACAAGCAATCAGGCGATGACAGAAGCTTTAGAAAAGAAAGGTATTCACTTCTTAATGAAAGAGATCAAGAAGGGACATCTTGTTGATGCTGGTGAACGTCAGAAACGTAAGAACAGAACACATGAACCAAGTGAACTTGAAAAAGAAGTCGCAAAGATTGTACGTAAGCCACGTAAAGTAAAACCTGGTTATAAAAAGAAGAGAAAAGCGGAAGTTGAAAAGCTTTATCGTAAAAAGAAACGTGAAATCATCCGTAATGATATCCGTCGTCAGAGAAAAGAACGTTACAAGAAAGCACAGCGTGAAAAGAGATTGGCTGAGGAGAATAATAGTTCATGGGATTAATTATTGGATCACATGTAGGAATGTCTGGTAAACAGATGCTTGTCGGCAGCGTTAAAGAAGCTTTAAGCTACAAGGCCAATACTTTCATGTTTTATACCGGTGCACCACAAAATACAAGACGTAAGCCAATTAGTGAATTACGTGTTGATGAAGCCAAGGCCTTAATGCAGGAAAATGGTATTGATATGGATCATGTCGTTGTTCATGCGCCTTATATCATCAATCTTGGCAATACAATTAAACCAGAAACCTATGCGTTAGCGGTTGATTTTTTAGCGCAGGAAATTGAACGCGTGGATGAGATTGGGGCGAAGACTCTTGTCCTTCATCCCGGTGCTCATGTCAAGGGTGGCATTGAAGCAGGACTTGATTCAATAGTTAAAGGACTCAATACAGTCTTAAAAGAAGACCAGGGCTGTACAATTGCCTTAGAAACAATGGCTGGCAAGGGGACGGAATTAGGCACAAACTTTGATCAGCTCAAGTATATTATAGATCATGTCGCACTCAGTGATAAATTAGGATTATGTCTTGATACATGTCACTTAAATGATGCGGGTTATGATATTAATGACTTTGATAGCATTCTTGATGAAGTTGATGCAAAAGTTGGTTTAGGGCGTGTAAAAGTCATTCATGTCAATGATTCCAAGAATCCTCGTGGAGCACATAAGGACCGTCATGAAAACATTGGCTATGGGACAATTGGTTTTGATGCCCTCAATAAAGTTGTTCATAATCCAAGACTTGAGAATGTCCCAAAGATTCTTGAAACACCATATATTGATGATGTTGCTCCTTATGGAGAAGAAATTGACATGTTTAGAAAACAAGTCTTCAATCCACATCTTAAAGAAAAGATCATCAAATAAAAAGAAGACAAGGCTGTAATAAGTCTTGTCTTTTAATTTGGTCATTTTTTATTTAATTTAGTCATTTTAATACAAAATGACTAAATTAAATATATTGACGACTAAATTGATATTAGTTAGAATGTTATCGGATTAAGTAGTGTAAAAGCATTAATGGAACAAAAGGAGGTGCAAAAAAATGCGAGATTATAACTATACTAACAAATGGCAAAAATTACTAACTGCTGATATTGTAAAAAAACTAACACTTATTAATGAGTATAAAGGGGAACAGCGTTTATTTGTTGAAGCTCATAAGGATGAATTAAAAGAATTGATGGAGATAGCGAAAATCCAAAGTACAGAAGCTTCAAATAGAATTGAAGGAATTTCAACTGCGAATGAAAGATTAAAAAGTCTAGTTCAAGCTAAGACAACGCCACATAACAGAGATGAGTCTGAAATAGCAGGATATCGTGATGTGCTAAGTACCATTCATAAAAACTATGATTTTATTCCTATTAATGCAAACTACTTTTTACAATTACATCGTGACTTATATAAGTTTGTGGGTGCGAAAAGCGGTGGTTCTTTTAAAAATTCGGATAATATTATTAAAGAAACTGGTGCTGATGGAAATGAGAGAATAAGATTTAAGCCAATACCTGCCTGGGAAACAGCATCATCTGTTGATGCTCTTTGTGATGCTTATCGTGAGGCAAAAGATGATGTTGATCCGCTCATACTTAATATGATGTTTATATTAGATTTTCTTTGTATTCATCCATTTAATGATGGAAATGGTAGAATGAGTAGGTTGCTGACATTACTTTTATTGTATCAATCTGGATTTATTGTTGGGAAATATGTAAGTATTGAAAAAATTATTGAAGAATCAAAAGAAACGTACTATGAAGTGTTGCAAGACAGCTCGATAAACTGGTATGAAAACGAAAATGACTATAAGCCATTTGTGAATTATATGCTAGGTGTTATTATAAAAGCATATAGAGAGTTTGAATCAAGAGTTAAATTAGTCACAGATCCTAATATTTCTAAAGTAGATAGAGTTGAAGTGTTAATAAAAGAACATCTAGGTCCGATTACAAAAGCAGAACTTATTGCTATGAACCCTGATATAAGTGAGACAACTATTCAAAGAACGTTAAGAGAATTATTAAAGGCTGATAAAATTAAAAAGATAGGTGGAGGCCGTTACACTAAATATGTGTGGAAAGAAGGATTAAATGATTACAGGTGAATTAAAGAATAAAATTGATGGATTATGGGATGTCTTTGCAGCGGGAGGGCTTGTTAATCCATTAGAAGTTATTGAACAAATAACTTATCTTATGTTTATAAGAGATCTTGATGATGCTGATAACAAAAGAGCAAAAGAAAGTGCCATGTTAGGATTACCTTATAAAAGTATCTTTGCGGATGAAGTAAAGATTGGTGATCGTACAATAGAAGGAAGACAACTTAAGTGGTCAGTATTTCGTGACCTACCCGCTGGAAGAATGTATACAGTCATGCAAGAATGGGTTTTCCCATTTATAAAGGATTTACATGGGGATAAGAACAGTGCCTATTCTAAATATATGGATGATGCAATATTCAAACTTCCAACGCCTTTACTTCTTTCCAAAGTAGTCGATTCTTTAGATGAAATCTACAGTATTATGAGTCAGGCTCAGTCGGCTGATGTACGTGGGGATGTCTATGAATATTTATTAAATAAAATAGCTCAGGCTGGAAGAAATGGCCAGTTTAGAACACCTAGACACATTATTAGAATGATGGTTGAACTTGTTGATCCAAAGGCTAATGACACTATTTGTGATCCTGCTTGTGGTACATCAGGGTTCCTTGTTTCTGCAGCGGAATATCTTAAAGAAAAAAGAAAAGATGAAATCTTCTTTGATAAAGAAAAGAAAGACCATTATATGAATTCGATGTTCAATGGGTTTGATATGGATCGTACTATGCTTCGTATTGGTGCCATGAATATGATGACACATGGAATAGAAAACCCATTTATTGAATATCGCGATAGCCTATCAGAACAAAATACAGATAAAGATAAGTATAGTTTGATATTGGCTAATCCTCCTTTCAAAGGAAGTCTTGATGCAGATGCTGTATCAAATGACTTATTGAAAGTATGTAAAACAAAGAAAACAGAACTCTTATTTTTAGCTTTATTCCTGCGTATGTTGAAAATAGGTGGTAGATGTGCGTGTATCGTACCTGATGGTGTGCTGTTTGGGGCATCCAATGCACATAAGAGTATTCGAAAACAAATTGTTGAGGAAAACAGACTTGAAGCAGTCATTTCTATGCCTTCTGGTGTATTTAAGCCATATGCTGGTGTATCTACAGCGGTTCTTGTGTTCACAAAAACTAATCACGGAGGTACAGACAATGTATGGTTCTATGATATGACTGCGGATGGCTATAGCTTAGATGACAAGCGTACGCCTGTTTCTGAAAATGATATCCCTGATATCATTGAAAGATTCAAACATCTAGATAAAGAAATTGAAAGAAAAAGAACTGAAAAGTCCTTCATGGTTCCTAAGAAAGAAATAGAAGAAAATAATTATGATCTTTCAATCAATAAATACAAAGAAATTGAATATGTACCAGTAGAATATCCACCAACATCAGAAATAATGGCTAATATTCGAGAATTAGAAAAAGAAATAAGTAAAGAAATGGATGAGCTAGAAAGAATGCTTAACTCATAGAAAGGAAGAAAACAAGCCTGACAAATCCGGGTTTG
>Ga0256404_1002690_pt1 | contig 38523 bp, 30 predicted proteins | sample RumenRJG_01DNA_FD_185990 | JGI IMG/M metagenome (GOLD analysis project Ga0256404, IMG submission 185990) | Bovine rumen microbial communities from Lethbridge, Alberta, Canada - RJG_01 | ecosystem: Host-associated > Mammals > Digestive system > Stomach > Rumen | place: Canada: Alberta | collected...
TTTTCTAGTTTCTATAATCCACCAATCTCCTATCTATCTTTATCCTCTCGTAAACTAATTAAATTATATATAAATATATTATTGTTGTCAACATATTATTAATCAATAGCCTATAATTAGAAATAACTGCTACTGGAAGTGCATATTGTATAATTTTATTCCAGATTGGACCATTCATCATATCCATTCTGTTATTTAGTGTATTTTGTTTCTCCTATTTTAATCCACCTTTAATAAGGTTAATCATTTCTATTGCAGAGCAAGCAACATCATAACCTTTGTTACCTGCCTTTGTTCCTGCTCTCTCAATTGCCTGCTCAATATTATCTGTTGTAATAACTCCAAATAATACAGGTACACCTGTTTCTAAGCTGACTGCGGCTATTCCTTTGCTGACTTCGTTACATACTAAATCATAATGACTTGTAGAACCTTTGATAACTGCTCCTAAACAGATAACAGCATCATATCTTCCGCTTTCTGCCATTTTCTTAGCTATAACAGGAATCTCATATGCTCCTGGAACCCATGCAAGTGTAATACTATCACTATCTACACCATGACGAACAAGAGCATCTTCTGCACCTGATACAAGTTTTGATACAATAAATTCATTAAATCTTGCTGCAACCATTCCTATTCTTGCGCCTGTGCCTACTACATTTCCTTCTAAAATCTTCATAATCTTTTTCCTTCTTTCTAATCTAATATAATTTTATTTATAGTTTGTCATATGATGCATTTTCTCTTGTTTTGTTTTCAGATAGAATAAATCATATTTACCGGCTTTAATTTCAATTGGAACACGTTCATCAATTGTAATTCCATATCCTGACAAACCTGATATCTTAGTTGGGTTATTGGTAAGTAATCTAAGATGTTTTGCACCCAAATCATATAGTATCTCTGCTCCGATTCCATAATCTCTCAAATCAGGTGCAAAGCCTAATTTAACATTTGCTTCAACAGTATCATATCCCTTTTCCTGAAGTTCATAGGCTTTTAACTTATTAATAAGACCGATTCCTCTTCCCTCCTGTCTTAAATAGACTAAAATTCCTCTTCCCTCTTTAGCAATCATTTTCATAGCTTCTTCTAACTGTTCGCCACAATCACATCTTGCTGAACCGAATACATCACCTGTAAGACACTCTGAATGAACGCGGCATAATACAGGCTCTCCGTCTGATATATCACCCATTGTAAGTGCAACGTGGTGATGTCCTGTCAATACTTCTTCATATCCATGTATAACAAATTCACCATATTTAGTTGGGAGTTTTGCTTTTGCCTCTTTCTTAACAAGTCCACCCATTTCTAATCTGTATTTAATCAAATCTGCAATTGTAATAACTGTGAGATTATGTTCATCAGCAAATTGTAACAATTCTGTTGTTCTCATCATTGTTCCGTCTTCACGCATTATTTCACAGCATAAACCAACCGGTTTAAGCCCTGCTAATGTCACAAGATCTACAGTAGCCTCTGTATGTCCTGCTCTTTTTAATACGCCACCCTCTCTTGCTTCAAGTGGAAACATATGTCCGGGACGTCTGAAATCTTCAGGCTTAGCACCATCTTCTACTGTTTTCATTGCTGTATATGAACGTTCATATGCTGAAATACCTGTTGTTGTATCTACGTGGTCTATTGAAACCGTAAATGCAGTAGAGTGATTATCAGTATTTACACTTACCATCTGCTGTAAATCAAGCTTCTGACACCATTCTTTACTCATTGGCATACAGATAAGTCCTTTTGCATTTGATGCCATAAAATTAACATTTTCCTGTGTTGCAAATTCTGCTGCGCATATCAAATCTCCCTCATTTTCTCTGTCAGGATCATCGATAACTAATATAACTTTACCATTCTTTAAATCTTCTAACGCCTGAGGTATTGTTCCTATTTCTTTCATTATTTTCACCTTAATAATCTGATTAGTATTCTATATCTATACTAACAGTGGTTATTCCTTTCTATAAATTAATATGCCTAAAAGCCACATCTTGCAAGCAGTTCTAATGTTACATTACTTCCTTTACCGCTGCCTTGATTGCCGCTTTCACTATCTTCTTTAAATGTCATAAGCCTTTCAACATATTTACCAATGATATCACATTCGAGATTAACTATATCTCCAGCTGATTTATATTGAAGAATTGTTTCACTTTTCGTATGTGGAATTATAGATACTTTGAAGTATTTATCATCAACATATGCCACAGTAAGGCTTATTCCGTCAATGGCAATTGAACCTTTTTCGACTATATATCTTAAAATCTTCTTATCAGCCGATATGGTATACCATATTGCATTTTCTTCAGGCTTTATCTCTGATACGGTTCCTGTCCCATCAATATGTCCTGATACAATATGTCCCCCAAATCTTCCATCAGCAGCCATGGCTCTTTCAAGATTAACGTGTGATTTCGCCTTAAGTTTACCAAGTGAACTTCTCCTGAAGGTTTCTGCCATAACATCTGCTTCAAATGTGTCTCCTTTTAACTTTGTTACCGTAAGACACACTCCGTTAACAGCAATACTGTCACCGATTTTTGTATTATTAAGAATTTTTCCTGCCTTTATATCAATAGTTCCTGAATTATTTCCCATATTGATACGGTTAACAGTACCGATTTCTTCTACAAGACCTGTAAACATCTCTTCTCCTTTCCGAAGATATTCTATATCGCAGGAAACGCGGGCCAAATTTCAGATTTGGCTCTGCGATAAACGCTAATTAGTATCACATGTGATACTAATTAGCTGTGTGAAAAATCGACATATCAATTCGATTTTTCGCACTATCCTTTCCGAAGATATTCTATCTTACATATCCCTCTATAAGAATATCGTTTTCTATATTTGTTACCGTTATATCTTCTAGATTAATTGCATCTTTCATAAGTGCAATTCCCTTGCCACCAATCGGAGATTTTGCATTTTCTCCCATAATAATCTTTGGTGCAATATATGCATACACTTTATTTACAATACCACTTTCGAATGCGGCAGCATTTACACTTGCACCGCCCTCAATAAGCACACTGTCTACCTTCATTTCACCAAGTTTAATCATTAATTCTTTCAAATCAACTCTTTCACCCTTAGTCTTAATAAATGTGATGCCTTTTTCACTTAATCTTTCAAGCTTAGCTTCTTCACATTTACAGTATGCTATAATTGTTTTGATATCATTAGCGGTATTAACGATATTACAATCTTCAGGTATTCTTAAATTCGAATCAAGAATTATCCTTACAGGATTAACTCCCTCCTCTATTCTGCAATTAAGCATTGGATTATCGGCTAAAACCGTATTTATCCCAACCATAATTCCTGAATATTTTTTTCTAAGCTGTTGAACATGAAGTCTTGACTGCTCAGATGTAACCCATTTAGAATCACCTGTGTATGCTGCAATCTTACCATCTAATGTCATTGCGTATTTAGCTGCTACAAATGGTGTCTTTGTACTGATGTAATGGAAAAATATCTCATTCATCTTAATACATTCATCTTCTAAGATACCACATTCGACTTCAATTCCATGTTGTCTTAGTATTTCCACACCATGACCTGCTACTAACGGATTGCTGTCCATACTGCCCACATAGACTTTACGGATTCCTTTTTCAATAATTATCTCTGTGCATGGTGGTGTCTTACCATAATGACAGCATGGCTCTAATGTAACATATAATTCAGCACCTTTAGTATCTTCCTTGCATCTTAGCAATGCATTTCTTTCAGCATGAAATTCTCCATATCTTTCATGACAAGCCTCGCTGATTATTCTTCCATCTTTAACAACCACACAGCCTACCATCGGATTAGGTGAAGTATGTCCCATTGCAGACTTAGCAAGCTCTATCGCTCTTCTCATATATTTCTCGTCCATTGCAATCCTCCTTATCCGTTTAAATACATATCTAAGTAAATATCGATTGCGATATTATACACTGCCTTTTCTGTGCCACTTTTTCTGCACTACTTTTATATGACTGTACGTCATTACATCACTTTACATGACATTTCCTTATAGAAAAATGTGTGCACAAAACAAAACCCCTGACAACTAATAGCTATAAACTGCCTAGTCATCAGGGGTACTTAGTATCACATTACCTGCATATATTAAGTTCTTCTCTCATCCAGACTTTACTGTCGGCTTCGGAATTAACAATTGTCTCACCGAATCATGCTTCTACATAAATGTATCAGCTCGCGGGCTTTACCGCCGGTATGGAATCTCACCATGCCCTGAAGACTTCATATCTCATATAAATTTTAATATAAATATTCTACATAAATATAAATCTATTATATTTTCTGTAGTTTCTAAATGCCTGCTATAAATAACAACTGCAATAAGTCATTTATCAACCATTTAGGATTATAATACATTTGTTTTTATTTTTCAATACCATCTGCTGCTTTTTCTACATCAACGATTGCAGCTTTCTGCATTGGTATTCTGCAGTTCTTGTTATTACCGAATTCTACGATAACCACATCATCATTAATATCTATTACAACACCATAGAAACCACTTGTTGTTAATACACTGTCACCAATCTCTAATGATGATAATAATGTATTCATCTGTGCCTGCTGTTTCTTCTGTGGTCTTATCATTAAGAAATAGATAAATGCACCAAATACGATTACATATCCAAGAATCATAACGATTCCCTGTCCTGCCGAAGCTGTTTTCTCTGCTGCTAACATTGCTAATGCTGTGTTCATAAATAATTCCTCCTAAAATAATTTCTATTTGTTATTATCATTTTCTAAAAAGCCCTCTAATTTCTGCTTCTTATATTCTTTATATCGGTTATTCTCGATAGCATCTCTTATCTCTTCCATCATTGTATTATAGAAATACAGATTATGAAGTACGCATAATCTCATTCCAAGCATTTCCTTAGCTTTAAGTAAATGTCTTATATATGCTCTGCTATAAGTTCTGCAGGCCGGACAATCGCAGCCCTCTTCAATAGGTTTTGAGTCTAATTCATATTTAGCATTAAACAGATTAATCTTACCTCTGTTAGTATATACATGTCCATGTCTTCCATTTCTGCTTGGGTATACACAATCAAAGAAATCAATACCTCTGTCAACTGCCTCTAATATATTAGCAGGTGTTCCGACACCCATAAGATATGTTGGCTTATCTGTAGGAAGATGTGGTACTACTTCATCTAATATTCTGTACATCTCTTCATGAGTTTCGCCTACTGCGAGACCACCTACTGCATATCCGTCCAAATCAAGTTCAGAAATAATATCTGCCTGTTCCTTTCGGATATTCTCAAAGACACCACCCTGATTTATTCCGAATAACATCTGATGTTTATTAATGGTATCATCAAGGCTGTTAAGTCTTGCCATCTCGTCTTTACAACGCTTAAGCCATCTTGTGGTTCTCTCTACTGAATTTCTTATATATTTCTCATCAGCGGTACTTGGTGCACATTCATCAAATGCCATGGCAATTGTGGAAGCTAAATTAGACTGTATCTGCATACTCTGTTCAGGTCCCATAAAAATCTTACGGCCATCTACATGAGAGTTGAAATACACACCCTCTTCTTTAATCTTTCTTAAGCCTGCAAGTGAGAATACCTGAAAACCGCCTGAATCAGTAAGAATAGGCTTATCCCATACCATAAATTTATGCAGACCACCCATCTTCTTAACCACATCATCTCCCGGTCTCACATGAAGATGATATGTATTAGATAATTCTACCTGAGTCTTTATCTGCTGTAAGTCCATTGTAGATACAGCACCTTTAATAGCTGCCGCTGTTCCTACATTCATAAATACAGGTGTCTGTATCACACCATGAACGGTAGTAAACTCTCCACGTTTAGCCTTTCCGTCCATATTTATTAATTTGTAATTCTTACTCATAATTTCTCCGTTCTATTTTCATAGCACATTATACTTTGTTCGTTTTCTGAACATACAGTTGATAGTATATCTTATTTCTTAATCTATTGCAAGTTGCCACTTTAGATTTTATAGGTTTTTTAGATTTTAAATATAATTATCTCATACTTTTTATACATTTCAATGACATATTACTTAAGACAGCCTGATTTAAGTGTTATAGATAGCAAATGTATACAAATATAAGTATAAACTTTCTAAAATAATCCATACTCTTACCATAGTAAATATTTTGTTCTTAATATTATAAGCGAATTTCTCACCGCCTTTTTGCAAAAATTCGCTCAGAAATGAGGATTAGTATGAAGAATAATACCAAAATTCTAAATAAAGTATATGAAAATGAAAGTGATTTTATTAAATGTGGAATTACCGGCTGGTGTTTAGAGGTAGTATGGACAGGTCTGATTAACTTTCTAAATAAAGATAAAAAGTTATCTTCTAATACGTCACTTATTATGTTTCCAATTTATGGAATGGCTTTTTTAATTAAACCTCTCAGTAAATTAATTAAGAATCTTAATTTCTTCTTTCGTGGCTGTATCTATACAGGATTAATCTTTATCGTTGAATATGTAAGTGGATTAAATCTTAAAAAGCATAATATTTGTCCTTGGGATTATAGCAAAGCCAAATACAATATAAAAGGCATAATCCGTCTGGATTATGCCCCTGCATGGTTTACCGTAGGTCTTTTATATGAAAAATTATTATCGTTAGGCTGGCACCTAAGACGGAATGATTGAAATTCCCTTAACTACACCGTCTAGTCCGTCATAAGTAATAGTCATTCCATTTTCGGTATAAGACAACTCTGGAAATTCTCCATTATCGACTTCACATTCCCTGTCTTTATAGAACTCTATTACTGCCTCAAACGGTGTGCCTAATCCTATTCCGTTAGAAAGTTTAAAATCTCTGTAGCCGGAATTTTCTGACTTATCATCTGTTTTTATATCTCCTGATAAATCAGCATTTTCTGACTTATCAGCCGTTTTTATATCTTCTGATGAGGCAACATCTTCTGACTTGCTATCTGTTTTTGTATCTCTTGACACGTTATCTGCAATTGTCAGTCCATATACCTGACATTCCTGTATACTTTTAACCGTATCACTGTCATTCTTAAGATAGACATTTATAGTATCATAATTCTCAATTAGCTGAATCTTTCTCTCGTCCTCTTCGGGCTGTAAATCTGATATATCAAATACACCTAATTCCGCATTTACCACATAATTAATCTTCGCAAAATCATCAAGTGTACATGGTAATTCAAAACTTTCACCTGACAGACTGAAGCCTGTCGGCATAAATGAGCCATCTCCACTAATTTCATATACTGTTTTATCCACAGAACTGCCATTATTATTACTGCTCTTTCCACAACCCGTCGTAGATATAGCCACAATTATCACAATCTGTAATATTAATATCGCAGGCATACCTATAACGAATTTAGTGTGCTTTGTCTTATGTCTGAATAACTGCATACCTGCAATTGCTCCGATACTTCCGCCTAATATAGCTGAAAGAAATAATGATTTCTCCGGAATACGCCATCTTCTCTTAATAGCTTTCCTCTTGTCAATTCCCATCATTGCAAATGCAATTATATTAATCACTATCAGATATATTAATATAAATTTCTTCATTTCTTATTCAGCTTCTTTATCTTCCTTATATGTGCTTGCAATATATAATTCGTCTAACTGCTTCTGGTCAACTACATTAGGTGCATCAGTTAAGAGACAAGATGCATCTTTAACCTTTGGAAATGCGATTACGTCACGAATATTATCTTCTTTAGCCATATGCATTATAAGTCTGTCGAGACCAAATGCAAGTCCTGCGTGTGGTGGAACACCATATTTGAATGCATTTAAGAGGAAACCGAATTTCTCATATGCTTCTTCTGTAGTGAAGCCTAATGCTCTGAACATCATTTCCTGAATATCATCCTGATGTATTCTCACACTACCTCCACCAAGCTCTGTACCGTTAAGTACAATATCATATGCTTTAGCTCTTGCTTTACCCGGATCTGTTTCTACTAAATCAAGGTCCTCTTCCATTGGCATTGTGAATGGATGATGCATTGCAACATATCTTTCCTCTTCGTCAGAATACTCAAATAATGGGAATTCTGTAATCCATAAGAAGTTATATGTGTCTTTATCAAGTAAACCTAATTTATCAGCAATTTCACATCTTAATGCACCAAGTACGGCATAAACTATCTTATTCTTATCTGCTGCAAATAAGAGTAAATCTCCAGGTTTACCCTCCATTCTCTCAACGATGGCTGCTAATTCTTCCTCTGTCATAAATTTAGCAAATGATGACTTATATGTTCCATCTTCATTGATTGCAAGATAAGCAAGACCTTTTGCACCATAACCTTTTGCAAATTCAACTAATGCATCTATCTTCTTTCTTGGCATTGAACCCTGACCGTTAGCATTGATACCACGAACAGAACCGCCATTTTCCAATGCACTTGTAAATACTGAGAAGCCACAGTCTTTAACAACATCTGAGATATCTTTAAGTTCGAAACCAAATCTTGTATCAGGCTTGTCTGAACCGAATCTGTCCATTGCTTCCTGCCATGTCATTCTCTTAAATGGTGTCTTAATCTCTACACCTAAGATTTCTTTCCATAATTTTGCTAAAAGTCTTTCATTTACATCTATAACATCATCAATGTCTACAAATGATAATTCCATATCTATCTGTGTGAATTCAGGCTGTCTGTCTGCTCTTAAATCCTCATCTCTGAAACATTTAGCAATCTGTAAATATCTGTCATAGCCTGAGCACATTAATAACTGTTTAAATAACTGTGGTGACTGTGGTAATGCATAGAAATTACCAGGGTGAATACGGCTAGGTACAAGATAATCTCTTGCTCCCTCAGGTGTACTCTTAGTAAGTATAGGTGTCTCTATCTCTAAGAAGCCTTCTTCTGCCATAAATGAACGAACTAATGTTGTAACCTTACTTCTTAAGATAAGGTTGTTCTGTATATGAGGTCTTCTTAAATCAAGATATCTGTATTTTAATCTTAATTCATCTTTAACAGTTACACCATCTTCGATTGGAAATGGTGGTGTAAGTGATTCTGAGAGTATTCTTAATGATGTTGCTCTTATTTCAATCTTACCTGTTGCAAGATTCTCATTAACTGCACCACCACGTTTCTCAACTCTTCCCTCTACTGCAATTACATATTCACTTCTTATTGTCTCAGCCTTAGCAAAACCCTCAGCCTTAACATCATTTTCATCAAATACAATCTGTAAAATACCTGAACGGTCTCTTAAATCTACGAATATAAGACTTCCAAGATTTCTTCTCTTAGCAGCCCAGCCCATTACTGTAACTGTTTCGCCTATATTTTTTTCAGATAACTCTGTACATCTGTGACTTCTTTTAAGTCCTTTCATTGACTCAGCCATTTTATTTTTCTTCCTTTCCTTTTATGAAATTTGCAATTTCGTCAAGCGAAATCTTTGTCTGTTCTCCATCTTCCATACATTTAACATTAGCACTGTTTTCATTTATTTCATTTTCGCCAATGATGACTGTGTATTTAGCACCTATCTTATTAGCATATTTCATCTGTGCTTTAACACTTCTGTCCATATAATCTGTTTCTACAACAATTCCACTGTTTCTAAGATTATTAACAATACTATATGCCTTAGCCTTAGCTTCTTTACCAAGAATACCTACATATAATGCAACAGGTTCTTCAGGTTCAAGTGTAACTCCCTCTTTATCAAGGAAATATCTGATTCTTTCGATACCCATACCAAAGCCTGCTGATGGTATATCCTGTTTCTCATCTATTTCATGAACAAGTCCGTCATATCTTCCGCCGCCACATAATGTAAAGCCTTCTGAATTAACGAACTCAAATACTGTCTTAGTATAATAATCAAGTCCTCTTACTATTCCCGTATCTATTTCATATGGAATATTAAGTGCTGTAAGTATAGACTGTAATTCTTCAAAATGTGCCTTACATTCATCATCAAGATAATCAATTGTTCTTGGTGCATCAGCAACAATTTTCTTACATGTTTCTACTTTACAGTCAATTACTCTTAAAGGATTCTTTACCATTCTCTCTCTACATGTTTCACACAGGCAATCCTCATGCTGTTTTAAATATGCAAGTAATGCTTCATTATATGTCTTTCTGCAATTAGCACAACCGATACTGTTAATGTGTAATTTTGCATCTTTTAATCCTAATTCTCTTATAATTGTTGAAACAAGTGATATAAGTTCAACTTCTACCATAGGACTCTTTGAACCTACTATTTCAACACCGAACTGGTGATGCTGTCTAAGACGTCCACTCTGTGGTTTCTCATATCTGAATGCAGGTGTTACATAGAATAACTTAGTTGGTGCTGGTTCAGCATACATATTATGTTCAAGATATGCTCTTATTGCACCTGCTGTTCCCTCTGGTTTAAGAGTTATGCTTCTGTCACCTTTATCAGTAAATGTATACATTTCTTTCTGTACTACGTCAGTTGTCTCTCCAACGCCTCTCTGGAACAATACTGTATGTTCAAAAACAGGTGTAATTATCTCTTTAATATTATATCTTTTAGCTACATCTCTACATATTTTTTCAATTACAGTACGCTCATGCATACTCTCTCCGTACCAGTCCTGTGTACCTCTTGGTGCCTGTGTAATCATTCTTCTATATCTTCCTTTCTCGTAATTTTATTTATATCAACACTATGAATTACTCGCATAAATGCAAGAAATATCTTCATGTCAAAATTCTTGACTTCATCAATCATAAGTTCGATTGCCGTATTGAAATCAAATGCTTTTCTATAGGTTCTGTTAGATATTAATGCCGCAAATACATCACTGACTCTTAGTATCCTTGCTGACAACGGAATATTTTCACCCGCTAAATTCTCCGGATAGCCGCTGCCATCATAATTCTCATGATGATATAATACCGCTTCTAATACATCATTAGAAAAACCTTTTTCAGACAGTATATCATATCCTAATTTAGAATGCATCCTAATATATTTTAATTTTTCTACATTAAGTGTGTCATCACCACCATATAAATATGCGTATACCTTAACTTTTCCTATGTCGTGTACCATACCTGCCATCGCAAGCATATTACAGTATTCATCATCTAAACCTAATTCTTTACCAATATCATAAGCAAGATTACTTACACATATTCCATGCATTAATGCTTCCGGTATCGAATCTATATTAAAATCTATAATTTCATCAGGAGCATTATTATCGACATCTTTATCAGCATCTTCATTGATATCATTACCGACGTCTTTATCAACCTCTTCATTGATATCATTATCAATGTCTTTATCAGCATCTTCATTGATATCTTTATCAACGTCTTTATAGGCAGAATTTCTGAAACATTCATTTTCCTGAATAAATCTGTTCTTTCTTTCAATCATTTCATCGATTTTTTCTATATATAAATCAACATCTTTGACATTTTCAATTCTCTCAATACGCTTTCCATCAGGAAATACCATCTTCGTGGAAGCGCCCGCACCTACTGCAAGGATTGTATGTTTCTCCTCCATAATCAGGATATTATATATACCCTCTTTTGACTTTCTTGCATATCCCACATTTTCAAGGTTACCTGTCATATTCTTCTGTCTGTACAGATAATATGGCTCTAAATCAAGTCTCTTAGCCGTTTCTTTAGTGATTTCCATAATCTCTTCACTATTTTCAAATGCATAGTCTTTATATTTGTCCTTGAAAACATTTAGTCTTGCCGCCCTCTTAAGTGCAAGCGAATGAATCGTAAGACTGTCAGGTTTAAGCTCCTCAACCATTTTCATATTATATCTTATATCATCTGCATTTTCATCAGGAAGTCCTAATATAAAGTCCATATTTATATTATCAAAGCCCTCTTCCCTTGCCATTTTATAGGCATTAATGAACTGCTCTACGGTATGATGTCTTCCGATTATCTTAAGTGTCTCATCTTTCATGGTCTGTGGATTAATAGATATTCTGGTAACTCCATGCTTCTTAATTACTGCAAGCTTCTCTCTTGTAATGCTGTCAGGTCTGCCCGCTTCAACCGTAAATTCATATAATTTACTGACATCAAAACATTCTTCTATCTTGCCTAATAATTTTTCTAACTGATAAGGCTCTAATGTCGTAGGTGTTCCTCCACCAACATATATAGTAGAAATCTTCTTATGTGCAAATGTTTTTTTACAAAACTCTATTTCCTTACAGACCGCATCTAAATAACTGTCAATTTTATTTCTGAATTTCGAAAGCGGATTAGATGTAAATGAACAATATAAGCATGTACTAGGGCAAAATGGTATACCAACATACAGACTATATCCGTTCTTATAATCTATCTTATCAAGAATATTTAGTTCATTTCTTGAGATTTTCACACTTTCTTTTGCCTTAATATCTGACAGATAATAATTCTCTTTCATAAAATGAATTGCCTCTTCATCTGACATTCCATTTTCTAATAATTCCGAAGTGATTTTCGTTGGACGAATACCTGATAATGTTCCCCATAATAATTCCTTGCCCGAATAATTATACAATATATCATAAAGCTTTCTCTTAAGAATATTCTTAGTCTCTTTACGGTCATATTCACCATTTAAGTCTGTTGCTGCCTTGAACTTCTCAGTTGTCACTGACTTAAATTGTGTATCATTTAATTTCTCTAATAGTTTAATTTCTAAACTCTCTGAATTAAAAGCACATTCTAATATAAGTCTTGCATCATTTAAGCGTTCCGACTTATCCGTACACATTTCCTCGCCCGGATAAAATGACCTTACTATTCCCTGTATATCGTATTCGAAATCAAATTTGTCTGTATATTTAATAAAAATCATATAATGCCTTTTCCTGACCGATTGTAGTATCCATTTCATGTCCCGGATATACTACTGTATCACTGTCTAATACTAATAATTTTTCTGTAATTGAACGTATAATTGCCGATTCACTTCCTGTCGGAAAATCAGTTCTTCCATGTGAATGATAGAATAGCGTATCACCACTAAATAATACCTTTTCAGCCTCAACTAAGTAGCAGCAGCTTCCGATTGTATGTCCCGGTGTATGAATAACCTTAAATGTTATCTCATCAAGTGTTATTTCATCTCCCTCTTTAACAAGTATATCTGCATGTCCTGTCGTTGGTATGCCAAATGCCCTGCCAAGATTTGCTTCGCTGTTAATTACATCTTTCTCCTGTTCAAGCATATAAGACTTAATACCAAAACGTGTTCTTAATGTATCTACTGCACCTATATGGTCGAAATGTCCATGTGTGAGAAGTATCGCAATCGGCTTTAATGCCTTAGTAAGAATCTTTCTCTCAATTATATCTGCCTCATCACCCGGATCAATTATTATAACTTTATCACTATCAACTCTTCTTACAAGATAACAGTTTGTCCTGACCGGGCCGACTATTATCTTCGTAATGTCTAAATTTTTCATACTGAACTCCATTCCGCAGACGTTTACGTCGGAGGAATCGCGAGCCAAATGTCAGATTTGGCTCTGCGATAAGAACTAAATGTGGCGCCTGCGATACATTTAGCTGTGTGAAAAATCGACATATCAATTCGATTTTTCACACTGAACTCCTATTTAATTTCTCTCAATATCTATAATGCTTTCAACTTTTCTCATATTATCAACAAGTTTCTTAAGTTCTGCCACGCTTCCTATCTCAAATGCCATAGAGATAGTCGCAAGTCCCTGTTTATTCGTTCTTACATTCATACTTGTAACATCAATGTTTCGCTCGGTTGTAATCTTTGATAAATCTGCAAGTATACCTGTTCTGTTATTAGCATATATCTTAATTTCTGCCATATATTTATCTTTCTCAGCAGATGAATCATCAGGTTTCTGCCATTCAGCTTCTATAAGTCTGCTTCTCTCTATCTCAGGCATATTAAGAATATTTACACAATCTGTTCTATGAATTGATACACCTCTTCCTCTTGTAATGAAACCAACGATTTCATCACCCGGAACAGGACTGCAACATTTTGAAAATCTTACTGCAACATCATGAATACCTTTAACTGTTATTCCACCTTTAGATTTAGATACAACAGGTTTTTCCTTGGCTTCTGAAACTGCCTCAAGAATTTCTTCATCCGTAACTTCTTTCTTGTGCTTCTTCTCATATTCCTCTACAAGTTTATTAATTACCTGCCCCTCTTTAAGTCCTCCATGACCTAATGCGGCAAGTACTGAGTCCCAATCTCTGAAACCATATTTACGCATTACTTTATCAGTAAATTCAGCTTTAGATAAATCACTTAGAACAATTGATTTGGACTTGCAGTATTTCTCAAGCATTTCCTTGCCTTTTGCTATATTATCCTCTTTAAGTTCTGAACGGAACCACTGATTAATCTTATTCTTAGCCTGTGTACTCTTAACAACATTTAACCAGTCCCTGCTAGGTCCTTTTGAGTTCTGTGAAGTAATAATCTCTATTCTGTCACCATTCTGTATCTGGTAATCTATCGGAACCATCTTACCATTTACTCTTGCACCAACCATCTTATTACCTACTGCGCTATGGATTGCATATGCAAAATCAATAGGTGTCGAACCATGTGGCAGGTTCATAACATCACCTGATGGTGTGAAGCAGAATACATTTTCAGAGAATAAGTCTAAATCATTCTTAAGCAGACTCATAAATTCTCTGTTATCTGACATATCTCTCTGCCATTCAAGAATCTGTCTTAACCAGCTAAGTTTCTCCTCTTCAGTCTCCTGTGGGTTCTTACCCTCTGCATTTTCCTTGTATTTCCAGTGTGCTGCGATACCATATTCAGCAGTTCTGTGCATTTCAAATGTTCTAATCTGTATCTCAAAAGGCAGACCTGATGGACCGATAAGTGTAGTGTGAAGTGACTGATACATATTCTGTTTAGGCATGGCAATGTAATCTTTAAATCTTCCCGGAATCGGCTTATACATCTCATGAATTATACCAAGTGCCGCATAACAGTCCTTTACCGTATCCACGATAATTCTTACTGCAAATAAATCGTATATCTGGTCAAGTGTCTTATTCTGGTTAACCATTTTCCTGTAAATGCTGAATAAATGCTTTACACGTCCGTCTATCTTAGCTTCTATTCCTGCTTTTGAAATCTGTTCACCTACTTCTGACACGATTTCTTCTATGAATTTCTCTCTTGTTGATTGTTTTATTGCAATTTTTTCTGATAAATCTTTATAAATATCAGGCTCTAAATATTTAAGTGATAAATCATCTAACTCTATCTTAATCTTAGAAATACCAAGTCGCTGTGCAATTGGAGCATATATCTCCATTGTCTCTCGCGATTTCTCAATCTGTTTCTCAGGTGACTGATACTGCATTGTTCGCATATTATGAAGTCTGTCGGCAAGTTTGATAAGAATTACTCTTATATCCTTTGCCATAGCAAGAAACATCTTTCTTAAATTCTCTGCCTGAAGCTCTACCTTATCATGCTCATATGATAACTGGGTTAATTTCGTAACGCCATCTACTAAAAGTGCAACTTCTTCTCCGAACTCTCTTGTAATATCTTCTGTTGTCATAACAGTATCTTCAACAACATCATGTAACAGACCTGCAACAATAGTTTCCTTATCTAACTCTAATTCTGCTAAAATTATTGCAACCGCAACAGGGTGAATAATGTAAGGCTCTCCTGATTTACGCTTCTGTCCCTTATGGGCATCATACGCAATCTTATAAGCTTTCTCAACCATTGTAGTATCTGTAGATGGATGATATTTATGAATTCCGCTTATAAGACTGTTAAACATTTCATCAGGGTCATCAAACTCTGACGTCTCTTTAACAAGATGTCCGTCGACCATTCTGCCCTGAGTATTACCTTCTGTATTATTAGCTGTATTACTATCGGCATTTTTTTCTATTTTACTGTCTACTTTATCGTCTAATGTTACTGTGTCTTTGAGTTCAGTGCTAATATTTTCCTGCTTCATGGTATCGCCTCAGTTCTGTTAGATTTTTTATATCAGACTACATTATTTAATTCACGTTATATACTGTAACAATTACAAAAGTCTATATATCAAAATATTATAATAAGTTTTACGTCAAAATGCAATATTTTTACTGTTAAGGCATGCACGAAAAAAACACTAATTGTTGGCTTTATCTTGTTCATATAGCACAATTAGTGTTTTATTCTAATCTCATTACAAATATTATTACCACCTAAATCATCATTTAATATTTATAAATTCGATTTTCAACTCCATATTCATTCCATCAGCAATTCTCTTTAATGTAGCCACAGATGGATTTGCAATACCTCTTTCAATTTTACTAATATCTGACTGATATATCCCCGTTATTTTTGAAAGTTCCTTTTGTGTCATATGTTTTAGCTCTCTTGCCCTTGCCACATCATATCCTAATTTTGATAATATACTAACTTTATGTGAACCTGTTTCAATGCCATTTTCCCAGATTTCTTCTGCATCTATATCTAATTCATCATTCCACGATATTCCATACCCTCCAACATCAACAATAACTTTTTCAAATAAACTTTTATCTGATTCTAATTCTCTTAATTGAGGAAAAATATTGTATAACCTTCTTATATCGTACTTTTTTTCTACACCATTTTGGAAGCATACTGCTAAATTCATATTTTCCATTGTTTTTACAGATACAATCCTGTTAGTCATACTTATCAATCCTTTCCATTTACTATTTATTATTCAACAGGTGACAATTTTTCAAAATCTTGTGTTTCCCACATTTCAAGCAATCTACTTCTGTAATGCTTAATAAATTCCTTTACCATTTGTTGTCCCTTACTCGGAATATCACCTTCAAACATTTCTCCATCAGTTAATGAAAACATTCCAACACAGTCTTCATATATGGCATGAATATGTGGTGGATTATGTTCTTTCTGACGTAAATACATTTTTATTGTAATCCCATGAAATCTTGATATAACCGGCATATTAACTCCTCCTTTGTCTCTTTTATATTTTATAGGATATATCCTATATTGTCAAATAAAATATTTCTTTATTTAAACCACATCATTTTCACATTACAACTACTATCCTACCATAACCATTGAATTAAATCAACATTTTATTTATTATTTTTAACATTTTGTATTTGTTATCTTGTTTTTTCTCCACAACACAAAAGGTACCACACCATTGGTATGATACCTTCAATATTTTTCAATATTTATTCCTTTTTTATGCTTTAGTACATAAACTATATCCATAAACACCGCAATTCCTACGATTATAATTATTGATGCAGTAGTTCCCGTCTTAATCTTACTTCTTACTGATGTACTTTCCACACTGTTATGTACTTTTGCAAAATTATTAGAATCGGTTTACCCAAATTCTACTCCTTCATCTCCCTACTCACAAAAAGTCTCTCTTTGCTTTCGTTCTTTTTCTTCTTTCTGTCTTTCGCAAGTTCACAGAAATACATCTGAGATGATAATAACTCCTTACCTCTTTTGTCGACCTTTTCGTATTGGTCACCCACAAGTATGTGTGCCTTAAGAGTATCTGCAAGCTGGATATTTAATACATTGATTACCTCAGCCTTTAATCTTTCATCTTCAACAGGGAATAATATTTCCACACGTTTATCAAGATTACGTGGCATCCAGTCTGCACTTGCCATATATACCTCTTCATTTCCACCATTGCCAAAATAGAATATACGGCTGTGTTCAAGAAATGTTCCGACAATCGAACGTACATGAATATTCTCGCTTATACCAGGAATTCCTGTCTTTAGACAACATATGCCTCGAACGATTAAATTAATCTCAACCCCTGCACTTGATGCCTCATATAGAGCAGCAATTATCTCCTTATCACATAGAGAATTCATCTTAGCTGTGATAAATGCCTTTCTGCCCTCTTTTGCATACATTGCTTCTCTTCTTATCAGATATAAGAATCTGTCTCTTAACCAATATGGTGCAAGACTTAATTTATTCCACCGTTTAGGTTCACTGTAACCGGAAATCATATTAAATACTGCTGTTGCATCTTCACCAATTGCCTCATTACATGTAAGTAAGCCCATATCTGTATACAATTTAGCTGTCGCATCATTATAGTTACCTGTACCAAGATGAACATATCTCTTAATACCCTCATCTTCTTTTCTTACTACTAAGGTAATCTTACTGTGTGTTTTAAGTCCCATAAGTCCATATATAACGTGACAGCCTGATTTCTCTAACTTCTTAGCCCACTGAATATTATTCTCTTCATCAAATCTGGCTTTTAACTCTACTAATACAGTTACCTGTTTACCATTGTCTGCTGCCTTAGCTAAAGATGCTATAATTGGTGAATTGCCACTTACCCTGTAAAGAGTCTGCTTAATTGCAAGAACATTTTCATCATTTGCAGCCTGTCTTACGAAATCTACTACCGGATCAAATGATTCATATGGATGATGTAATAAGATATCATTTCTGCTTATCTGTGTAAATATATCCTCGTCATCATTAATCATCGCTGACTGTACAGGAATATATTTCTCATCTTTAAGATTCTCAAAGCCCTCCATACCATATAACTTCATTAAGAAAGTCAGATCAATCGGTCCTGAAATCTTATATATACTTTCATCACCGACATTTAATTCTCTCTTCAAGAATTTAATGATATTCTTGTCGCATTTATCTTCAATCTCAAGTCTTATTGCTTCGCCTCTCTGACGTTTCTTTAACTGCTTCTGAATCTCCTCTAATAAATCTGCTGCATCATCTTCATCGATTGATAAATCTGCATTTCTTGTAATTCTATATGGATATGCACAGATTACCTTGTGGTTACTGAATAATTTATCAATATTTCTCTCAATAATCTGCTCTAACAGAATTACTGTTCTTCCATTATCTGATGGAAGTTCCACAATTCTGCTTACTACTGCTGGTACTTGTACTGTTGCATAATTCTCCTCATCTTTACCCTTTAACAGAACACAGATATTCAATGATTTATTTCTTATAAGAGGAAATGGTCTCGCTGAATCTACTGCCATTGGTGTAAGAATAGGATAAATGGTTTCATCAAAATAATCATCTGCGAATTTACACTGTGCCTCATTCATCTGTTCGTGTGATGTTAATATTGTAAGCCTCTCTTTCTCAAGGAGTGGCAGAAGTGAACGGTTAAACGTAGAATACTGTCTTCCCATAAAGCCATGGGTTTCCTTTAATATCTCCACTAACTGTTCCTTAGGCTTCATTCCTGCAAGGTCAGGTTTTGTAAACTTTGCATCTACCATATCTTTTAGAGAAGCTACTCTTACCATAAAGAACTCATCTAGATTAGATGCTGTTATACTTAAGAATTTAAGTCTTTCAAATAATCTGTTAGTTTTATCTTTCGCTTCTAAAAGAATTCTTTCATTAAACTGTAACCAGCTTAATTCCCTGTTCTTATAATATTCAGGTTTAGTATATTCATTCTGAACTGCCATAGTCTACGCCTCCTTTTTCTGTTTTAATACAGGTTTTATTCCATACACTTCTTCGAAAAAGTCTGCCTTTCTCTTAAATAAGCCCTTTTCAAGTGTTATATCATCATGTGCATATGTAGTAATCACAAGTGTATTATCCTTAACTACTGCCTTTGAATCTTTGAATTTCTGCTTATGGCTTCTGTCCATTGCATTTGCCACCCTCAGAATAGCTACTAACTTGATTACGGTAAGATAATCTGATTTGTCGCCCTCATATTGTTCATCATTATCATCAAAGAAGTCCTCTGTATTATGTTTAACAACATTTGCAATAATCTGACGTTCCTTATGTGACACACCGATAATCTCTGATGACATTATAATATTATATGATGCCTCTCCCGGCTGGCTCATACTGATATATTTACCACAATCATGAAGAATCGCACATAACTGCAATAATATTCTCTCTCTTTTACCAAGTCCATGATACTTCTTCATCGCATCAAATATAGTCACGACATTTTTCTCAAGAATTGCTATGTGGTTCTGATTTGCCTTATATCTCTTTGAAATGATTTTGGCAGCATTGATTATATCCTTTTCAAAATCATGCTCTATCTTAATCATCTTCGTATTAATTGCATATTCTGCAACAATACCGTCACATAAGTCCACTCCCGCAAACCATATGTTATTCGTATCTGTCTCTTTAATTAACTTACTGTATACCTGAATACAAGGCATTAAAATTGATGCCTGCTCATCAGTAATTCCGATTTCCTTAGAGATTTCCTCAGCATTTTTATTCATCATCAGTTCAAATCTGTTCTGAAATTCTTCCCTGTTCATAAATTTAAGCTGCTTACCATTTTCTTTCGCAAAATATCCGATATAATCTCCAACAGCAATGATATTCTTAATACTTCGGTCTTTAAGAAACAATTTCTTAAATGTCTGTATATCATTGTTAATTAACTCTTCTATAAGTCTGTTAAAATGCTGTCTGTCATTACTGAGTCTGTATAATAATTCTCTTATTCTAAGTGAACCAAGCTTAATGTTCTGGGTTGTAACTAATGAATCTTTATCAAATAATGATATCTGTATGCTGCCTGCACCCACATCTACAATCGCCGTTCCCTCCTGTATAAATGAGAAGAATTCAGGCTGTACTGAAAGTGCCTTATATCCTAAGAATCTCTGTTCAGAATTACTTAGAATCTTAACCTCTATTCCTGTCTTTACTTTTATACGGTCTAAGATAATGTCCTGGTTATCTGCTTCCCTGATTGAACTTGTAGTATAAGCCACATAATCATCCACCTGATACTCTTTCATAATCTTTGTAAAATCATAAAGAATTTCACATACCTCATCGATATGTTTGAAATCAACTTTACCATTTATATAGGTATCTTTACCGATTTCAATTATATGTCTTACATGATTAATCATGGTTATACCTTTCTTAGGTGATAACTCATATATCTTCATTTCGAGTTCATACGAACCAACATCAATAGCTGCTATCAATTTATACATAAATACCTCGTTTCTGAACGATTGCCGCAAGGAAATATTGTAAACTCTTTTATTAAGCTTACATATGTCTTAATGACTATCTGCTCTCGTCCGGAAACAAATAGTCCTATGACATTCAGCTAATTATAAATGATTATTCTTAATTATTAGTTTCGTCTGTGTTAAATCCAAGTAAATAATTTATAAATTGTTGTGCTGTTCTTCCTGACAATCCACCATGACTTAATTCCCATTTATTTGCTTCCAATTTAAGTTTTTCTTCGTCCATATGAATGTTATATTTCTCTGCAAGTGTTGTAACGATGTTCTGGAATTCTTTCTTGCTTGGTGCAGAGTAGTAAATAGATACTCCGAATCTTGCCACAAGTGAAAGCTTCTCCTGAACTGTATCTGATGTATGCAATCCACTTGACATTCCTTCATTATCCTCAAAACTCTCCTTAACCAGATGACGTCTGTTAGATGTCGCATAGATAAGCACGTTATCCGGTTTCTTTCCTAAGCCACCCTCAATAATAGCTTTTAAATATTTATATTCGATTTCAAAGTCCTCAAATGATAAATCATCCATATATATTATGAATTTATAATTTCTGTCCTTGATAGTTTCTATAACTTCAGATAATGCCCCGAACTGATGCTTATACACTTCTATCATTCTAAGTCCTCTATCATAATATTCATTAAGTATTGCCTTTATACTTGAAGACTTACCTGTTCCACTGTCACCGAATAATAATGCGTTATTAGCTTTTCTGCCCTCTATAAAGGCTTCCGTATTGTCAGTAAGCTTTTTCTTCTGAAGTTCATATCCTACCAGATCATCAAGGTAAATATGTTCAATACTTGTTATCGGTACAATCTGTGCTTCTCCTGCTTCATTTCCAACAATTCTGAATGCCTTGTTAAGACCGAATTTACCAACACCATATGCCTTATAGAAATCTGTTACATATTTATAATATTCTGCCACATCTGTAGCTTTCTCTAATTCTTTTGTAAGTTCACATATTCTGTCTCTTACACGTTTATTGAATACCTTACTTGTTCTTCCACCATTTTTATAATCGCTAATCATTGCAATTGCATCTACGTTAAGAGCCTTATCTATTTCAGTCATATCATAATCCATTAACTGCTTGAAAATCTCAAAATCATGCATTGCAATACCATTGATACTGCCCTCAGGCGCACCAATTATCTCACATGAAGTAGAAAATGCATTCTCATTATTTGCCAGTAAAAAGCCAAGAAAATTATGATATAGATTTCCCTCAAATCCATATGAGTTAGCCAGTTCTAACAATTCATTCACACACTCATATAATAAGGCTATCTTATCCTCATCATTGTAATACTCATCATCAGCGTTATTAATCAGCCATTCAAAGTTGTCAAATAACTCCTGATGTTTAAAATTCTTGTAAATCATCAACTTTCCTGCATTAATTCTTAAATTCATATTCATGCAATATCACCTCTGTTTTAGTAGTTTCCTAATATTTTCACTGAGTTGGCTTCTTCAGTCAAGCCTCTTAATGCGTTTAGTGTTCCCGCTTCATCAAATTTACCATCAAATTCAACGAAGAATCTGTATTCCCATTTTTTGCCCTCAATAGGTCTTGATTCTATACCTGTAAGATTCAGACCATTATATATAAAGTGTGAAAGCATATTGTATAATGTACCACACGAATGTGGGAGTTCAAAACATACGCACACTTTAGTAGCATCTTCAGTATATATTTTATTCTTGCTTACAATGATAAATCTTGTGGTATTCTTATCATTATAACTGATATTTTCTTTAAGCACCTTTAATCCGTAAATCTCTGCTGCAACTGTACTGGCAATTGCTGCCTGTGACTTAATATTCTCTTCTACAACTTTTTTAGCACTTCCTGCTGTATTCGCCTGTGCTATCTGCTGCCATTCTTTATGTTCTTCTAAGAATTTATGACACTGCATTAATCCCTGTGGATGTGAATATACAGTCTTAATATCATCAATTGTGGCATCTTTAGTTCCAAGCAATGCGTGTCTTACTATAACATCTGTGTAATCAACTATATAATTATCAAATTCTACTAGCAAATCATATACATCACTTACACTTCCTGCTGTAGAATTCTCTATAGGAAGCACTGCATAATCAGCTTTACCGTCTCTTATGCTTTCCATTGCTTCTTTAAATGTTTTAACATTGAAGTTATCAACATCTTTTCCAAAATAATTAATCATAGCCTGATAGCTGTATGCACCGGGAACACCCTGATATACTACTGTTGCATTCTGAATGTCTAATTTATCAACCTTTTTAAAGCCGATATCATCACTTTTACCATTCTGATTCAATAACTGATACTGTAATTTTCTGCTTATCGCCATAATCTGTGTAAATAATTCCTCTACACCATGTTTATTGAAATCATTATCAGCCAATTCAACTACTTTTGCTATCTTCTCATTTTCTCTCTGCTTATCTAAAACTTTTTTACCATTTTCTATTTTATATAAAGCTACGTTTTTACATAACTCCATACGTTTTTCAAACATATCTACAATTGATGAATCTATCTCATCAATCTGCTGTCGTATCTCATTCAAATCTAGATTCACGTCTGTACCTTAATCACAATCCTATGTGATATCCTTTCCTTTTTATTAACTTAATGGTGCTAAAAAAACAAATGCCACCTTCGGTGTCGCTTGTTTTTTTATTAGCACCATTATATCATATCGCGTATTCTCTGGTGTAAGAGTGGGTGAATTGCATTTGGTGCAATCTGTTTCAATGGTTCAAGAACAAATGATCTCTTATGCATCTCTGGATGTGGAATTGTAAGTTCATCATCTGAAGTAACTAAATCATCATATAGAAGAATATCTAAATCTAATGTTCTAGGTCCCCAATGTATTTCTCTTACACGATTAGCTTCACTCTCTAACTTCTGTAGAAATCTTAATAATTCCTGTGGTGTATAGAGTGTATCAATCATCATACAGCCATTTAAGAAATCGTCCTGTTCTACCGGGCCATATGGTTCTGTCACTATAATATCTGAAATCTTAAGTAATTTGCAATTAACATCATTTTCAATGGCTTTAACAGCATCTTCTAAATATTTGAGTTTATCTCCCATATTAGAGCCTAATGCCACATATGCCCTGTGCCAGCTTCTCTCAATTTCTACTGCCACATAATCAAGTGGAAGTCCTATAGGAGCCCATGGTTTCTTAATTGTAACTTTAACACTCTGTATAAATTCAAAATGAGCAAATATTCCTAATACAAGATGTTCTGCTGCTGCCTCTATCAGTTTAAATGTATTTTTCTGCATAAATTCATTAATAAACTGACATACCTTACCATAATCAACTGATAATTCTAATGCATCAGTAATTCCTGCTTTTCTTGTACTTAATGAAATCTCGGCACTCACTAAAAATTTCTGTCCTAAGACATTTTCTTCTTTATATACGCCATGATTTCCAAATACTTCTAAATCTTTAATCACAATTTTATCCATATCTCATTTCTCCTTTTCTCGGCAACTTGTTTGCGAAGCGGCGATGAGAAATTCGCGTAGGCGATTTCTCATCTGCCATATAACGCTAATTGCTTGCAAAAGCAATTAGCTGTGTGAAAAATAATCGCATCGGCATTATTTTTCGCACTTTTCTCCTTTTCTCGGCAACTTATTATGCCGACAATATTGCTTCTGTCATAACAACTGCTCTCTTATTCTCTAATACATCATGAACTCTTATAAATGCACAACCTTTCATCACACCCATAACTGTTGTAACAAGTGTTCCCTCTACTCGTTCATCTTTTGGTACATCTAAAGTAAGTCCAATCATTGATTTCTTAGAAGTTCCTAATAATATTGGATATCCTAATTCTTTAAGCCAGTCCACATTATTCATAACATTAAGATTATCCTGTAATGTTTTACCAAAGCCTATTCCCGGATCAGTAATAATCTTATTCTTCGCAACTCCTGCTTTAAGTGCAATGTCTATGCTTTCCTGCAAATCATTTAACACATCATACATTACATCATTTCCATAAGGATTCTTCTCTAAATCTCTGTTATGCATAAGACAGCACGCAACATTTCTCTTCGCTATTACATCTGCAATCTTCTTATCATACTTGCAGCCCCAGATGTCATTTACCAAATCGGCCCCTGCTATAACTGCTGCATCTGCTACCTTACTCTTATATGTATCAATTGAAACAGGAATATCGAAATTAGCCTTTATCTTCTCTATAACAGGCACTACTCTTTCTATTTCTTCTTCATCAGGTATAATTGTATAACCCGGTCTTGTAGATTCGCCACCGACGTCAATTATATCTGCGCCATCACGTATCATTTCTTCTACGTGTTTAATAGCTCTGTCTATATCATTATATTTTCCACCATCTGAAAACGAATCAGGTGTACAATTCAATATACCCATTATATAGGTCTTGTGGTCAACATCAAAATCTTTATTTCCAATTCTCATAATCTTCTCCTTTTCAGTGCAATTCTTTCTCACTATCTCCATTTTCCGCTAGCGTTCTACTTAACACTATCCAGGAATTCCTGTCTTGCCTCTTTATTATCTTTGAATTCACCCAAAGCATAAAGTGTAACCGTCTTGCTTCCCGGCTTTTTGACACCTCGCATCGACATACACATATGCTCTGCTTCTACTTTAACCATTACACCCTTTGGTGCTAAATACTTCATAATTGCTTCTGCTATCTGTGCTGTCATCTGTTCCTGAATCTGTGGACGTCTTGCAAATACTTCAACAGTTCTTGCTAATTTACTAAGTCCGACAACCTTGCCATCAGGAATATATGCAATATGCACAACTCCATAAAATGGTAATAAATGATGCTCACAGGTTGAATAAAATGTAATATCTTTCTCTATTACCATATCAACTGATGTACTTGTAAATGTTCTCGATAAATGTGTAGCTGCATCTTCTTCTAAGCCACCATAAATCTCTTCGTACATTTTAGCAACTCTCTTAGGTGTATCTAATAATCCCTCTCTGTTTACATCTTCTCCCATTCCCTCGAGCAGTAACCTTACACCCTCTTCTATCTTTGTCTTATCTATCATTGGAAGTCTTATCCTTTCTTACTTCTTACTATTTTCTTAATTCTGCCTAAATATGATAATGAACCGAATACAAATAATACTCCGTCATCACCTGCACATTCAATGCCACGATTAACTGCCTTTTCTAAATCATCTGCATATTCTGCCGAAGCATTATACTTTAATACTGTCTTTAATAATTCTCTGCCATCTAATGCCCTTGCATTATCAGGTGGTGTCACAGTTATTATATGATTTGCAAGACCTCCCGTAACAGACAGAACTGTATCGTAGTCTTTATCAGCTAATACTCCTATTATATATACTAATTTCCTATTTGTAAAATACATTTCCAGAGTATTCTTAAGATTAAGTGCAGCTCCCGGATTATGTCCACCATCAATGTATATCGCAGGTGTATCATTTATTCTTTCACATCTTCCACAAATGGCTGTATTTTTAATTCCATTTTCAATATTCTCTTTATAGATAAAGAAGCCCTCTGATTTTAAAACTAATACTGTCTCAATTGCTGTAGGGATATTATGTACCTGAAATGTACCAAGCATCGATGTCTCTATATTAAACTCATTATTCTTAATTTCATTTGCGTTAATTTCATCTTCATTAATTTCATTTTCGTCATATTTTCTATTAGTTTTATTTAATACTTTTTCATCTGTATTATCTTTATCTAATATATTATCAAATGCTATACTTCCAACATATTTTCCATATGTTTTATCATTATTAAACCTTACATTCTGAAGCTTATTACATTCAATAAGTTTAGAATTATTCTTAATTGCTTCTTCTTTAATAACCTTAGATGCCTCATCACACTGAATCGCACTTACCACAGGACAATTTTTCTTAATTATTCCCGCTTTATTAAATGCTATCTCTTCAAGTGTTTCACCAAGGAATCTCGAATGGTCTTTACTTATTGAAGTAAGAACACTTACAAGCGGAGATTTTACTATATTAGTAGCATCAAGACGTCCGCCCATTCCTGTTTCAATTATTGCTATGTCACATTTATTTCTGTAGAAATACAGATAAGCTAATGCTGTCTCGATTTCAAATGGTGTTGGAAGTGTCATCTGCTCTGCTTCCATTTCATCAATTGCTTTCTTTATTGTTGTCATATTTACTGCATATTCATCTTCAGAAATATTAATATTGTTTATGGTAAACATTTCCATATAATCAAAAACAGCAGGCGAAGTGTATCTTCCCACTGTATAGCCTGCTTCAATTAATATCTGAGTAATATATGCAGAAGTTGAACCCTTGCCATTAGTCCCGGCAATATGCACGACCTTTAAACTGTCCTGCACATTGCCAAGCTTATTCATCAGATTAACAATATTATCAAGTCCTAAGACACTTCCCCTTGAGGAAGCGTCCTGTATATATTTTCTTGATTCTTCATAGTTCATTATTCCGCACCTACCTTAGTCCAGTATTTATCATATAACTTGTCACCGTCTGCGCCAAGATAATTGTAGACCTTACATCTTTCTAAGATTGATTCATCAGGAAATGCAATCTCACTATTTCTGATTTCTTCATCTTCTATAAGATTTCTTGCAGCTTCATTTGGAGTTGAATATGTTATATAATCAAAATTCATAAGTGCAATTTCTGGTCTGCACAAGAAATTAATCCATGCTTCTGCACCTGATTTATTAGTACAGTTCTTAGGAATAACCCAGCCATCTATCCATACATTAGAACCCTCTTTTGGAACAACATATTCCAAATCAGGATTTTCTCTCTGCATATATATGGCCTCACCTGAATAGATAACACCGATTGCTGCTGCATTCTTAATCATCTTATCTCTGACCTGATCTATAACATACGCCTGTACAAGCGGCTTCTGTTTGATTAATAAATCAGTGGCTTCCTTAATCTCATTTTCATCTAGTGTATTAATACTGTATCCAAGACTTGAAAGTGCTACACAGTATGCATCTCTTACACTATTCTGCATAAGAATGTTGTTCTTATATTTATCATTAAATAATATCGACCAACTGTCTACTTTCTCATCTACCATCTTAGTATTATACATAATTCCAACTGTTCCCCAGCAATACGGAACACTATATTTATTACCCGGATCAAAGCCCTCGGCACTTTCCATATACTGTTTACCAATATTAGAAATATTAGGAACATTTGCATAATCTATTTCTGCAAGCAGATTATTTTCAATCATTTTCTGAATCATATAATCAGACGGACATACAACATCATATGTTCTTGCACCTTTGGCAATTATTGTATACATCTCTTCATTTGTTTCAAACTCTTCATAATTAACCTTGATGCCTGTCTCTTTCTCAAACATATCGATTACTTCAGGGTCTAAATATTCGCCCCAGTTATATACATATATTTCTTCTTTATATGTGTTCTTAGCAAATATATTCTTTACGGAATATACCGTACTTACTGCAACTAATGCTATAACCACAACTATTGTAGCATACTGCATACATTTATTTATAATCTCTGCTCTCTTCGTTACAACTTTCTTCTTAGTCGGTGTCTTGTTAATTAATAAAAGTAACACGAATACTGTAACGAATAATAACGTTGACAGAGCATACATCTCAGGTTTTATACCTTTTCTTACTTCGGTATAAATCTTTGTAGACAATGTATCAAAGCCTGAACCTCTTGTGAAATGTGTAATTATGAAGTCATCTAATGACATTGTAAATGACATAAAGAAGCCTGACAAAACACCAGGCATTATATCAGGTAATGTAACCTTGAAAAATGCCAATGTCTTAGATGCTCCTAAGTCAAGAGCCGCTTCATACATACTGTTATCCATCTGCTTAACCTTAGGCATAATACTTAATACCGCATATGGAATACAGAACGTAACATGTGCTATAAGAACTGTCGAGAAGCTAAGTGATACACCAATTCCGATGAATAATAACATAAATGCAAGACCTGTTACGATTTCTGCATTTAACATCGGAATATTTGTTATACTTGTAAGTATTGCTCTTGGCACTTTCTTCATTCTATTTATGGTAAGGCAGGCGACTAATCCTATCACCGTTGCTATAAATGCTGACATTACCGCTAATACAAGTGTTGTCTTTAACGCATTCATTATTGAGTCGTTTTCAAAAAACTGTTTATACCATTTGAAAGTAAAGCCTTTCCATGTTCCAAGTATCTTAGAATCATTAAATGATGCCACAATAAGTACAATAATCGGAAGATATAGAAACAGAATTATAAGTGCTAAGTATATTTTCTTTGCTGCATTTTTCATTATAATACATTTCCTCCTTCACTCTTATCGTATTTTGCCGTAAATAACATATTTAAAACAATGAATATCATAAGTATAAGTGAAAGTCCCGCACCTAAGTTAATATTATCTGCTTTAACCTTATTTTCCACAAGGTTACCGATAAGTAAGAGTTTTCCTCCACCTAAAATGTCTGATACAACGAAAGTTGTAAGTGCAGGAACAAATACCATAATTATTCCACTTGCAATTCCCGGAAAGCTGAGTGGCAGAATTACTTTTCTAAGTGTCTGGAAGTAATCTGCTCCTAAATCTCTTGCCGCATTTATCGTATTGTCATCAATTTTAACTAATACATTATATATTGGTAAGACCATAAATGGCAAAAAGTCATATACCATACCTAATACTATTGCTGCCGGAGTATTAATTATATTAAAATATGGTAAATGCAGTGTATTCAACAGATGATCAAGCACACCGTTTATATCTAATATTGCCTGCCATGCATAAGTTCTTAACAGGAAATTCATCCACATCGGCATAATGAATACAAATACAATAAAACTATTCTTCTTCATATGCATATTTCTAAGAATAAGTGCTAACGGATACGCAAGTAACAGACATACTAATGTACTTATAACCGCCAGAATTATAGATAAAATCAATGCATTATAATATTCTTTCTGTGCAATTACGGCAACATTATCGAAAGTAAAGTGTCCGTTTGCATCAGTAAAACCATAATAGAATACAAAGATTAACGGAATTACTATGAAAGCAATTATCCATACAATATAAGGGCCTGCCATTAATGTATTCTTAAATGAGGCGCTAAGTGCCTTATCCTTTTTCTCTTTATTCTTCAATTGGTACTGCCTCCTCATCTTCTGATTCAGGCTTATGCATTATCTGAATATTGAATGGATCAACAGTTATACCTACTTCCGCTCCAACCGGTTCAAATGTTGTACTATGCACTAACCATTCATAACCATTAGCCATAACTTCCATTTCATAATGAACTCCCTTAAATATGAGATGTGTGACCCTGCCATCTATTATTCCCTTTCCTTTTTCAACTAACTCCACGTCCTCAGGTCTTATAACCGCATCGACAGGTTTATTATTACCAAAACCTGTATCCACACATTCGAACTTTGTTCCAAGTATCTCTACAACTTTATCTTCTATCATAGTAGCAGAGATAATATTGCTGTCACCTATGAAATCTGCCACAAATGCGTTCTCAGGCTCATTATATATATCTTCCGGTGTACCAATCTGCTGTATATATCCCTGATTCATAACCACGATTGTATCAGACATAGTAAGTGCTTCTTCCTGGTCATGTGTTACATATATAAATGTAATTCCAAGTTCATTCTTTAATCTGATCAGTTCATACTGCATCTCCTGACGGAGTTTCAAATCTAATGCTCCTAATGGTTCATCAAGTAACAAAACCTTAGGCTCGTTAACAATAGCTCTGGCTATCGCGATTCGCTGCTGCTGTCCACCACTTAGTGAATCTGCCATTCTATTTTCATATCCATCAAGATTAACAAGCTTTAAAGCATATTTAATCTTATCATCAATATATTGTTTACTTTTCTTCTTTATCTTTAATCCAAATGCTATATTTTCAGCTATTGTCATATGTGTAAATAAGGCATATTTCTGAAATACTGTATTCAACTGTCTCTTATTGGGTGGAAGCTTTGTAATATCCTCCCCATCAAAAACAACTTTTCCATTATCCGGCTGTTCAAACCCACCTATAATTCTAAGTGTCGTAGTCTTACCACAACCACTTGGTCCTAATAATGTTAGAAATTCATTCTCTCTTATATACAGATTTAATTCATCAAGAATTAAATTGTCACCGTATGATTTTGAAATATCAACTAAATCTATAAGTCTTTTTGCCATCTCAAAATTCCTTTCTGGTTTATCTATGCCTCAGCAAATTTTATTAATAAACTGATGTAAAATTAATTGTCAAAATTCATTTTCCACCTTGTATTTTCACATACCTGCTTCACATACCTGAAAATATCCATATGACTATTAATCTCATTAAGTCAATCAAATTGAATTGTAATATTATTAATTGGTACTGTCAATAATAATTTATCATTAAACACCGATTAAAACACAAATAAAAACCATATAATTTCACAAATAAAATATACATATTTTCACGAATATAACTTGCCCATTTCTCAACTGTTCGGTATACTTAAAGTTACCTGACAAATTGTGTGGCAGGCAACACAAAACTGTCTTTTATAACAACTTAATTTATAGCCATTTACAGTTATTTAAAATATTTTTTAATATTTATTTATAATATTTATTCAAAATATTTTCCCAGACACTTTTAAACTGTATTATGGCAATTAATTTAATAAAATATCTACAGCCTGCAGAATGGAGACAATACAAGATATGAGAAAGATTTTTAAATCATTTATTGCATTATCATTAGCCACTTCTATGGTTCTGTCCTTAGCAGGATGTGGTAATTCTTCTAAGAAAGAAACTTTTAAAGAAGATGAAGTGGTAACAGGCGAGCGTACGCAGGCTGACTGGATAGATACAGCCATAATCTATGAAGTTAATGTACGCCAGTATACAAATGAGGGTACATTTGCCGCATTTTCAAGTCATTTAGAAAGACTTAAAAATATGGGGGTCAATACACTCTGGTTTATGCCTATTTATCCTATTTCCGAGCTTAATAAAAAAGGAACTCTCGGTTCTTATTATTCTATAAGAGATTATAAAGAGGTAAACAGTGAATTCGGTACTCTTGATGAATTCAAGGAATTAGTAAATAAAGCTCACGAAATGGGCTTCCACGTTATCTTAGACTGGGTTGCTAATCATACAGGCTGGGACCATACCTGGATTACTGAACACCCTGAATATTATGCTAAAGATGAAAATGGTAATATCATTTCACCTCTTAATACAGACTGGAATGACGTAGCACAATTAGATTATACAAATAATGATATGAGAAATGCTATGATTGATGCCATGAAATTCTGGATAGACGATATCGGTGTTGATGGTTTCAGATGCGATTATGCACAGGGTGTACCACTTGACTTCTGGGAACAGGCACGTACTGAATTAGATAAGGTTAAACCTATCTATATGGTTGCAGAAGATGGTACAAATAGTGATTCACTTCTTAATAAAGCATTTGACAGTAACTATAATTTCGAATTATATGATGCACTCAAGTTAGCATCATCAGTTCCAAATACCGCTGACAAATTAGAAAGCTACATTAAAAAGGACCTCCCTTACGGAGCTTTTAAGATGAATTTCATCGATAACCACGATAAAAATACTTATGACGGAACACTTGCTGACCGTTTCGGCGAAGAAGCTCTTGGTGCTTTATATACTGTAGTATTTACTGCTGAAGGACTTCCTCTTATATATTCAGGTAATGAAGAAGATTCAGATATTTCTCTTGAGTTCTTCGAAAAAGACAATATCGATTTTGGCGATTATAAATACGAGAAACTCCTTACTGATTTCTGTACAATAAAGACTGAAAATGAACCTCTTTATACAGGATTAGCAGGTGGTAAAGTCAGAATGATTACTAATAATAACAAGAGCATATTATCTTACGAACGTGTTAAAAATGGTAAGAAGATTACAGTTGTTGTTAATCTTTCTAATAAAGAACAGACAGTTAAATATGATAAGAAGATTTCTAAAGGCAACATCTTATTAAATGGTGATTCAACAGGAATTATCAATGATGAGAAAACTACTCTTAATACTAAAGACCTCAACACTCTAAAACCTTTTGAATATTATATTATTCTTTCAGAATAAAAATACAGGCTCTTTATCCATTTTATATATGAAACAACATCATATATAGACCGGGTAAAGAGCCTGATTTATTATAATCCTGTTTATTGTCTTCTAACTATTCTACACGTGTTATTTATAAATATATTAATTACTTCAGCCTGTTTATCTTACTTTTTATCTTACTTTTTTTATTATTTATGCAAGATAACCTTATTTTCGGTGTATAATTAAATAACGTATATTTTATGAACGGAGAAAGCTTATGACATCATATATATTAGGAACAGGTTCTGCTGTTCCTGCAAATATTGTAACAAATAAATATTTTAGCACCATTGTTGATACAAGTGATGAATGGATTACTGACAGAACCGGCATCTCAGAACGAAAAATTTCAAATGGCGATACAACTGCCACTTTATCAATTAAAGCTGCTATAAAAGCTATTAAAGACTCCCATATCTCACCGGAGGATATAGATTTAATTATTGTAGCCACATTAACTCCTGATGGAAAAATGCCAAGTACAGCATGCAAAGTCCAGGCTGCAACCGGTGCCATAAATGCTATGTGTTATGATATAAATGCTGCCTGCACCGGATTTATGTATGGATTACAGACAGCCCATGCTTTCATTTGCTCCGGATTAATTAAACATGCTCTTATAATAGGTGCCGAAACACTTTCTAAAATAATTGACTGGACTGACAGAGGTACCTGTGTATTATTCGGTGATGGTGCCGGTGCCGCCATATTAGGTGTTTCACAATCGGACAAACATGGCATATTATGTTTAGAACATGGTTCAGACGGAAGTAAAGGCAATGTATTAACCTGTGAAAATGCTCCATTAATTAACCCTTTTATCCAAAATAATTATACCTCTCCTTATGTCCATATGAATGGTCAGGAAGTATTCAAATTCGCCACAAGAAAAATTCCGGAAATTATTGAATCATTATCAACAAAATCCGGAATAGAAATAAAAGATTTCAACAAAATATTACTACATCAGGCAAATAAACGTATTATTCAATTTGCCGCTAAAAGATTACATCTTAGCGATGATATTTTTCCTGTTAATCTTGATAAATATGGCAATACTTCGGCTGCAAGTGTGGCAATTCTCTTAGATGAGGTATTACATAATGGAACCGTAAAACCGGGTGACCTTATTGCTTTAGCCGGTTTTGGTGGTGGACTTACATGGGCCGGTATTCTTATGACATTATGATAATATTATCCTCGCATATGTAATTTACGCCTGTCGCTAAATCGTATTCTTATGACATTATAATAATATTATACCTATTACTTTTCCCTGGCTGTATTTTTCAAGGCTCCGGTTATAGGATCAAGAAAGTATTTCATAATACTTCTTTTTCCCAAGTCAAATTCTACGGTTGCTGTCATTCCCGGAAGCAACTTAATTTTATCATTATTATTTTCTATGCTAAGCTTTACAACATATACATTCTTAACTTCATCTGTCGAGACTGCGCCTGCCGATATGTAAGTTATCTTTCCTGTTAATGTTCCATATTCCGAATATGGATACGCCTCTAATTTAATAACTGCCACTTTACCAATCTGCAAGTCTGCAATATCACTGTTTTTCACATAACATGTTAGCTCCATAGGTGTATTATCAGGTATAATATTCATCAGAACATTGCCTGTTGCAACGACATTACCAGCAAGTCCTTCCTGCATATTCGTTACATATCCATCAGTTTCTGAACGAAGTATTTTATTATCCAGAATATTCTCTGCCTTTTTCATACTGTTATCAATCTCAGAAATCTTCTCATCATTGTCAGCTATTTTAGAAAGTACAGACAGATTATGTTGTTCTGTGTTATCAACAATTGAACCTTCATTCGTTTTTGCTATATACTTTTCCTGTGTAACTATATAATTAATTGTATTCTTCATACTTTCATCGTATTGATTTATATCAATTGAACTTATATCCTGATTATCTAATATCATCTGATATATTTTATTTTCTTCTTCTAACAATTTCTTTTGTGCTGACAGATTTTCAACATCTATATTATCATATGAGGAATCTATTTTAACCAGAATATCACCTTTATGCACATACTGACCATTACTTACCAGAACCTCATTTACTACGCCATCCTGTTTAGCCTGAACATTGATAATACTTCCTTTTGGATTAACTGTTCCTCCTGTCGTAGATACAACATCTATTTTAGATACTGAAGCCCATATAATGGTTACTACAAGCAATGTAAATATGCTCCAGATAATAACCTTTCCACCTATATGTGCCGGTTTCTCAATTATTTCAAGAAGCTCAGGCATAAAATCATACTTAAGGTTTCTATCTCTTTTTCTACTATATTTCTTCACATAATTAAGCATTTCTTTTCTCATTAAACTCTTCCCTCTTTCTGCATATTATACAGATAATAATAAAGTCCCTGGTTGCTCATTAACTTCTCTTTAGTATCGAATTCAACAAGTTCGCCATTATCTATTACCATAATCTTATTAGCATCTTTAAGCGTTGACAATCTGTGTGCAATTATTAATACAGTTCTGCCCTTACATATTTCCTGTAAATTATTCTGAATAATACTTTCTGATTCGTAATCAAGTGCCGAAGTTGCTTCATCAAATATAAGTATCCTAGGATTACTAATTATAGCTCTTGCAATTGCAATTCGCTGTTTCTGTCCTCCTGATAAGCCAACACCCTTTTCGCCAATCATAGTATCGTAGCCATTTTGCATATGCATAATAAAATCATTTGCACCTGCTATTTTAGCAGCAGCAATAATCTTTTCCATAGATACCCCAGGACAATGTATCGATATATTTTCTGCAATACTTCCATTAAACATAAAATTTTCCTGCAGAACCACACCTATTTGTCTTCTAAGCCATGCCGGGTCGACTAAAGATATTTCAACGCCATCTACCATTATCTTTCCACTTTCCGGAATATATAATATTTGTATGAGTTTCGAAATGGTACTTTTACCTGAACCACTCCTTCCCACTACTCCTATAATCTGTCCCGGTTCAATATCAAAACTTATATTTTTAATTACTTCCGGCGCATCAATTCTATATCTGAACTTAACTTTCTCGAAAGTAATTCTGCCTTTAATTGGTGGAAGCGACAACTTATTTATATCAACTCTTGGTTCTGTTGATGTATTAAAAATATCACCTATTCTCTTAACAGACATTGATGCCTGCTGATACTCCTGCCACAATTGGACAAATCGTAATACAGGACCACTTACTCTGCCTGATAACATTCTGAAAGCAACTAATTCACCTACCGTAAATCTACCAGCCATTACATACTTAGCTCCCATAAACAGAATTAATAAATCAAATGTTTTCTGTATAAACTGTCCAAGTGTATTGGCTGTACCTGCAACCATTGAAGTCTTATATCCTGCTTTAACATAATCAGCCTGAAGACTTCCCCATTTCTTTTCAACTTTAGGTTCTAAGGCAAATGACTTAATTGTCTGAACGCCTGTGATACATTCCACAAGATATGATTGTGTTTCTGCGCCTGCGTTAAATTTCTCATCAAGTCTCTGTTTGAATAATGGAGTTACAATAATTGATAATATTGCAAAAACCGGCATAGATGCAATTACTACAAATGTTAATGGCACACTATAAAAGAAAAGAATTATTATATAAATTATAATGAAGAATAAATCTATCAAAGATGATAGAGGTGTTCCTGTAAGAAAGGACCTTATACTATCTAATTCTCTTACTCTTGCTACCGTTTCACCCGTACGTCTTGATTCAAAATATCTAAGTGGTAATGCAAAAAGATGTTTAAATAATTTGTCACTTAACATTACATCAATTCTGTTAGTTGTATGTGTAAATACATAACTTTTTGCCAGACCTATTATCATTTCAAATACATACCCTAAGAATAAACCTATCACCAGCACATAAAGCGTTGACAAAGTCCTATGTACCAGAACTTTATCAACTATTACCTGTGTTACAAGCGGTGTCAGAATTCCTAATATCTGAATAACAAAAACTGCCACCAATACTTCTATAAATTCTTTCTTATATTTTAATATTGTCGGAATAAACCACTTAAAACCAAATATAGCCTCTTTATCAATAATGCTTTTATTACTAAGCAGAATAACTGTTCCCGAAAAAATATCTCTGAACTCTTCTACAGATATTAATTTTGGTGGCTTATTTGCTTTTAGAATCATCACCTTATCATTATCTGTTTTCCCAACAATAAAATATGTATCATCTTTAGCTTTACATATTACCGGAACATTCAATTCTTCTAATTGTTCATAATTCAGTTCCTTGATTTTTCCCTTTATCTTTAACAATCTTGCGGCTGTCATCATTTCTATTTCAGTCATATCCCCTCCATTTAAGGAGAGAATATAATTCAACTGTTCCTTAGACACATTTACATTGAGCAAATGTGTCATTGTCAGAAACGAAGCCATTCCACTGTTTATTATATTTTCCACTTTTGTACTCCCATTATTCTATTGATTGCTTACAAAAAGCTGTGTATCTGTCATATTGTTATCCTGTGTTGTTATATTAACCATCTCTGAAACATTTCCATTATCTGATGTTGATGCCATACTCTGTACAAGTAGTTCTGACTGTTTAAGCGCTGATTCGTATACATATGTTCCATTTATTATTGACCTAAAATCGTTCTGACTTAATGAACTTCCATCTGCAAATTCTGCAGTAAAGTTCTGATATGAAGAATTTATAAAATAATCATTAAGAATTATTTTATCTGTGGTATCACTGATACTTACTTCAAGATTGTTTCCATTTCTTGTCATCATAAGGTCTTCTATGGATATATTTTCTTCAAATGACAATATATTACTACCTGTATTATCAACAATGGTGTCTATTCCATCACCTCTGCCAAAGATATAGGTATCATTACCATCTCCTCCGTAGATTGTATCGTTTCCGGCTCCACCGTAGAATGTTTCATTCCTAGTATAGCCTAAAACATCATCATAACTATGCATTACATCATTAGCTTCTGTTCCTCTGTGGATACTTGCCTGTCTTCCTATCTCTTCTATGTTCCATACTGTTCCGTCTGAAAACTCTATGTTTTCTATGAAGTATGCTCCATATCCTACATAGCTCTTATAGGCATAGGCATTCTTTATTGT